>Ga0209648_10000877_pt1 | contig 23980 bp, 14 predicted proteins | sample GraSoi2013_115cm_FD_185830 | JGI IMG/M metagenome (GOLD analysis project Ga0209648, IMG submission 185830) | Grasslands soil microbial communities from the Angelo Coastal Reserve, California, USA - Sample 9_17_2013_115cm (SPAdes) (version 2) | ecosystem: Environmental > Terrestrial > Soil >... | reverse complement strand
AACCATCCGGTATGTCCACCGGCGGCGCTCACACTCCGGTGAAGGACGCAAAGTCCCGCCCCATTACCGCTGGCGGCTTCGTGGACGGCGCGCCCGTCGTTTTTCTCGATATCACTCATCAATCCGGCCTCGACAAATTCCACCATCGCTCCGGGTCTCCCGAAAAATCCACCATCCTGGACGCACCCGGCTCCGGCGTCGCCCTCCTCGATTACGACAACGACGGCTGGATGGACATTTATCTCCTAAACGGTTCCACCGTCGCCGCGATGAAAGGAAAAGAAGCGCCGCCCCGCGCCATGCTCTTCCACAACAATCACGATGGCACCTTCACCGACGTCACTAATAAAGCTGGTGTCGCCAACGAGCGCTGGGCCTTCGGCGTTGCTGTCGCCGACTACGACAACGACGGCTGGCCGGATATCTACGTCGCCAACTACGGCAAGAATCGTCTCTATCACAACAATCACGACGGCACGTTCACCGACGTTGCCGAAAAGGCCGGCGTCGCGCTTGGTGGCTGGTCCACTGGTCCTACCTGGGGCGACTATGACCATGACGGCCTGCTCGATCTCTTCGTTCCCGGCTACGTCAAGCACGATACCGATCGCCCGGTCCTGGCCGGAAAGAATGGCGTTCCTGAAGGCGCATGCCAATACCGCGGCGTCAATGTGTTTTGCGGTCCAGTGGGACTGCTCGGCGAAAGCGATCATCTCTTCCATAACAACGGCGACGGCACCTTCACCGACGTCAGCGTCAAAGCCGGCGTCGCCGATCGCGAAGGCCGCTACGCCTTCGCTTCCGTCTTCGTTGATCTCGACGACGACGGCTGGCTCGACCTTGTCGTCGCCAACGATTCCACTCCCAACTATCTCTATCGCAATCGCCGCGACGGCACGTTCGAGGATGTCAGCTTCCTCAGCGGCTTTGCCGTCAATGAAGAGGGCCGCGCGCAAGCTTCCATGGGCATTGGAGTTGGCGATTACAATCGCGATGGCAAGCTCGATCTCTTTATCACCACGTTCTCCGACGACTACAAGACTCTCTATCGCAATGACGGCGGCGCGAATTTCACCGATGTTTCTTTTCGCGCAGGCCTTGGCAATCCCACGATTCCGTTCCTCGCCTGGGGCGCCGGTTTTCTGGACTTTGACAACGACGGCCTCCTCGATATTTTTATCGCCAACGGCCACGTCTACCCCGTCGCGGACCGCGCCGAGTGGGGCACTACCTGGGCCGAACGCCCGCAGCTCTTCCGCAATCTTGATGGCGCAAAATTCCAGGAGGTGCCTCCCGCCACCGGCAGCGGCTTGGCCGTCGTAGTCTCCTCGCGCGGCGCCGCCTTCGGCGATTTATTTAACGACGGCCACATCGACGTCGTGCTGAACAACATCGACGCGCCGCCAACCCTTCTTCGCAACGTCGTCAAGACCGAAAATCATTGGCTCACTTTGAAATTGATCGGCGGCCCGAAGAGCCCCCGCGATGCCATCGGTGCAAAGGTGTTTCTCACCGCAGGCGGTGTCCCGCAGCGAGCGGATGTTTTCAGCGGTGGCAGCTACGGCTCCAGCTCCGACCCCCGCGTCCATTTCGGGCTGGGGACTCTATCTAGGGTCGATAAGCTAGAAATACACTGGCCCAGCGGCGCCGTTGAAGAAATCTCTGTTCCTGGAATTGACCGCATCCTTACGGTAGTCGAGGGCAAGCGAATTACGTCGTCCCCATGACGGTAAGTCTTAGAATCCTGCTCCGGTCACCAAGCAACCCTGCACCCGCTTGCAAACTTTCCCAGCCTTCTCTTCCGCCACTAATTTATGGGGAAGAAATGCCAGTAATAGTTTTGTTTTCAATTATTTAGCCGGGAAGGCAGGAATGACACCGCGAGGCATTGACTCCTCCCCGCTTCTTCGCAAGACTCTCCGGCAACGGTCGAAGGCTGTCGAGGTTTTCGTGTGTTCGCTCAGTTTTAGACAGTTTGGGGGGCTTACATGAAATCACTCATACGTTGCCTGCATAGCTTTGGTGGTGGAATCAGAAACACTCGTTTTCTCACGGCTTTAGCTGTAATTCTTCCACTGCTATCCTCTCCAGCCGGTCTGCGCGCCCAAGCGGTCAGCAGGATTAACGGCACGGTGACTGACCAAGCCGACGCGTCAGTTCCGGACGCGAAAGTAACGGTGACCAACGTTGATACTAACGTGTCCCAGACGACCGTTACTACCTCCGCGGGCACCTATCTGGTCGTCGACCTGATCCCCGGCACATATATTGTTAGGGTCGAAAAAGCTGGGTTCAAATCCTTCGTTGACAAGAATGTTGTCGTGGTGGGTGGGGCGACATCCACTGCCAACGCCACTTTGGAGCCTGGCACAGTCACGGAGACAATTGAGGTTATGGCCCCGGCGGTTGCTCTACAAACGGAGCAACCGGAGATCGGCACGACGATCAGCCAGACCCTCACGGAAGAGCTGCCTCAACTGATCAGTGGGGATTTTCGCCAGATTGATAGTTTTATCTTTTTGGCGCCCGGCGTTACGGGCAATGGATTCAGCCACCGGATTAACGGAGGCGTGGACCAGCAGACAGAAGTGCTGTTCAATGGCGTCCCGGAGGCGTTTTCAGAGACCGCCGGCTTTACAACTTGGAACCAACCTCCTTACGATTCGATCAAGGACGTGGATATTCTGACGGGCACGTTTTCTGCGCAGTATGGTCTCGGCCAAGGCGTCGAGCAATATAACACCAAATCCGGCAGCAACATTCTTCACGGCAAAGCTTTTTTCTTTTACAGAGATGCCTATTTCGATGCTCCAGGCGCTTTCAACGATATAAATCCGAACAACAACGGCGTGCTGGGCGCACCCAACACGGACCACGAAACAGACTGGGGGTTTTCTCTCGGCGGACCCGTAGTGTTGCCCAAGATCTATAATGGGCGAAATAAAACCTTCTGGTTCTTCAGCATAGATAAGTACCGCTTCGCTCAAGGACAAGGCCCTGTCACCGTTCCTACATCAGCCGAAATTGGGGGCAATTTCAGTGGCTTGGTTAATCCCACCACTGGCGCGGCGGTACCCGTTTTCGTTCCTGTTGCCTGGGCCTCCAACCCGTCGCTTATCCCCTCGGGCTGTTCGGTCCCATCGAGCGGCCCTGGTAGCCCAGGAACGCAATGGCTAGGAAACATCATTCCTCAAAGCTGTTTCAGCGCCAATTCGAAGGCGTTGCTGAGCTTTATTCCGAAGCCTAGCGTCCCCTTCACCACGCCAGGATCTGAAAACAGGAACTACAGCCCGTCGTATGTCCCAGTGCAGACTGATAGAGACTGGATGTTCAATGTGGATCATAACCTCACGTCAAAGCAAGCTCTCCATTTTCTCTACTGGCGCCAGTATCATTACCTTCCGGCAGGTTGGACCAACAACGTGCTGAACAACCAGACGTGGAACTACGAGCCGGCATATGGGATAGAGCCTAGGTATTCCTACGCCATTTCGCCGAAACTGGTGGTGACCGCCGGTGTGCTCTGGGTCCACCAGAACAACGACTTTTACCAGACGGCCCCTGCTCCCGGCGGCGGCTTTAACGCCACCCAACCCGGTCCCTATGGCGGATCTTTCTTGCCGGGCGTTAATTTTGGAGGTGGTCCTTGGGAACCCATTAGCTGGGGTACCGGAGGCTGGCAGTACTCGATCAATCATAAGTATGGGGTCTCCATTTTGAATAACTGGCTGTATCAACATGGCCGGCACACCATAAACTTTGGTGTAGACATACGGAAAACATGGCAGCGGGACTACGAATGCCAGCAGTGCGCGGGGAACTTCAGCTTTAACTCGGAAACGACCGCGGATCCCAATGAAACAACCGATTTTAATTCCGCTCCCGGTACGAACACCGGGAATGGATTTGCCAGCTTCCTGCTGGGTAATGCGGACTCAGCCAACCGGCAGTTTGCCGGCGACACGAGACTGAGCAATACCTATGTGGCTCCCTATTTCCAGGACGATACGAAGATTACGCCGCGGCTTACCGTCAACTGGGGAGTGCGCTGGGACTTGGCATTTCCCTTCACCAACGACAACAAATTCAACCAGCTTTCCTTTTTCGATGCCAACGTTGCCAACACGGCGGCAATTAACCCCAAGACTGGCCAGCCGCTTTCGGGCGGCATGACGGAGCTTGGCGCGGCCGGCGCGGAATGCCCGCTCTGCGTTGGGTGGAACCGCATGGATATGATCTGGACCCATTTCAGCCCTCGAGTCGGATTCACGTATCAGTTGAACAGCAAGACGGTCCTGTTGGGCGGCGCTTCCTGGTATTGGCTGGACACTGGTGCCTTTGAGTACGGGGTCAATAAGACCGCCGTGAATTTCGGAAACAATTTGAACGGCACAATTGGGTTTGACCCTCTCCCAAACCAGGTTCCCGGCTACGGCCAATGGGATGGAAACCCGCTCGCTGCGCCGACGAAGCCTCCTCTTACGACAGGCTTCCTGAACACACAGTTCCCTCACCAGTTGGTGAGGCATGTGAAACAGGGCTATGACGAGCAATTCCTCGTGGGTATCCAGAGGGAACTCCCCTGGAACATGTTCCTTTCCGTTTCCGGCGTGCACACGCACGACCTGCACCTCCCCTCCGCTGTGAACCCGACCAACGCGCTCAATTACAGCTTCGTGCAAAAAACTTGCCTGCAGAGCCCCAGCGAAGTTTTCTTTCAACAATGTGTCCTTGGACAGGCATGGACCAGCCCGGCCGCGCAGGCCCTTTATCAGGCGGCTGGCTTTGGCCAGACTACGGTGGCGGCAGGCGGATGCCCAGCCGGATCACCTCACGGCAGCTTCTCGGGAGGCCCTTACTACGCCCCGTACGCAAATTTCGGGTGTGATTACGGCGCAAGTGGTTTGGGGCTCCGTGGCTTCCTACCCTTTCCCATGTTCCGTGGCATCACGAACAACTTCGAGACCAATGGCGCCGACAAGTACAACGGCCTTCAGGTGAGTTTCCAGAAACGCACGGGCAATGGGCTGACTTTCTTGGTGTCTTACACGCTGTCGCGGTACTTGTCTAATACGGACAGCGGTTTTTCCACCTTCAATTTCAAGGGCCTCAACCCGGCTAATCAGAAGGCGGAATGGTCCGTGGGCAACAATGACCAGACGCACGTGCTCACCATGGCCGGGGTGTATGAACTGCCTATTGGCCCCGGAAGGAAGTTCTTGAACCACGGCGGCACGGCTATGAGGAACTTGGTCGGTGGCTGGAAACTCTCCATGGTCAACTGGTATTGGAGCGGTACGCCGGTCAACATTACCTCGTGCAACGGCACTTTCAACTGCAGCCCGCTGGCCTATACGCCGCAAGGCAACACACCTAACTTCGTAGCTGCAGGTGGCTTCAATGTGAACTGGTCCGGCGCTGATTACCACCCCTCGACCACGCCGGCGTTTAACCCCAATAAGTTCCAATTCCCAGGGGCGTGGACGATCGGGAATGCCGCTCCGCTCTATAATCGCTTTCGATTTCCGGCGTACTACGATGAAGACCTCTCGCTCACAAAGAGGTTTTTCTTTGGCGAGCGGTTCAGCGGAGAGCTGAGCATGCAGTTCTTCAACGTGCTCAACCGCATGCTCGCCGGCGCCTGTTCGGATTTTAACGTAGGCGATGCGAATTTCGGGCAGAACACCCAGCCAGGAATTCCGTGCCAGGGCAACGCCCCAAGGAGAGGGCAGGCGGAGTTCAAAATCATCTTTTAAGTCGGACCGTGGGCCGAAGGCTCTAAGCTTCGGATTCTCTTTCTTGGCGCTGCTTGCCGCAGCGCGGACATTGCAAAGCCGGGGCCTTCGGGTCCCGGCTTTGCCTTGTGGAGGCGCGATGAAAATACGGACCAATTTCCTTCTCGATTCGAGCATTTTCTCAAAACAACTTGCGCTTCTCCTTGCACTGCTTCTTGAGGCAACTCTCCTTTGGGCCGGAGACAAGCCCTGGAAGACCAAGCCGTACCAGCAATGGGACGAAAAAGAGCTTCAAACGATCCTCGCAGATTCGCCATGGGTGCGGGTAACTACGATCCGACGCACTTGGGTTCCCGTTTCTGAGAAGGACATTCCAGGCGACCCAAAGATCAACGGTGGTGCCAGACAAATGCCCGCCGGCGGTGGCCAAGTTGGCAGAACCGGAGGAGGTGCAACCACTCCTGTGCAAGCTGGCGAGGGCACGTCGGGGGAGTTGAACGTCTATATTTACTGGCAATCATCGCGCGTCATGCGCGCCGCCACGGCGCGCGAGGCTGTTCTGCACGGCGAAAAGGTGGACGTCGAAAAATATGCCAGCGCGCCCCAGAGCGAATATCAGATTATTCTTCGCATGGAGGACATGACTCCGTTCGTGCAGCATAACGAAGAGTTTTTCCAGAGCAGCGCATTTCTTCAGATGAAGAGGGGCAAGAGCAAGATCTCCCCTAGCCATGTCCTCTATGAACGCAACCAGAAGGGATTGATTCAGGATGTCATCTTTTTCTTTCCCAAAACTAGTCCTGCCAGCCTTCCCGCGGTTTCCGGGGACGAGACGGACGTGCAGTTTTCTTGCAAAATTGCCGACTCAACGGTGCGCGCCGATTTCAATCCGCGGGAAATGGTTGATCAATCCGGCCCTGATTTGTGATGGAGTGTGCCGGCTACAAGGTACGCGCTGTTTTCCTTTTGAGGGCTGAGCAGCCACCGTCCTATAATTGCAGAGAGGGAGTTTTCGATGTCCTCTGCGCTCTTTGTGGTAAATCGCAGCAGCCTTCCTACGCGCACTCTTTCATTCTCGGCCTCTCGCGCTGGGCGGGGCAGTGCCTCCGGGATTTGTGCTTTTCTTTGCCTCCCCTGCCTCATATGTTTCCTTTGCCTGCTGCATGGCCCAGCAGCAAAAGCGCAGAGTTCTCCGGGCAGTGCACAGCAGGACCCGTCTTCTACGAAGCTTGCTAGCGCGGCTCAAACGAACACCGGGTCGGCCGTTGCCGAAAATGCAGTCAAGCCTGGCGAATCTCGCATGCCAGATCCCGCGCTCGCTCCAGCGAGATTATTCCTGCAACGAGGAATGCTGAGCGAGGCCGAAGCGGCCATAAGAAGCTATTTGCAGGCGCACACGGACTCTGCGGATGCGCATTTCTTGCTTGGTTTCATCTTGTTCAGGAAGGTCCAGACAAAATGGCTGGAAACAGGGGAAAAGGACAGCGAAGACTTGCGCTACAACAGTGGAGATTTGAGCGGGTCGCTGGTCGCGTATCGCGATGCGAAGGTCAAAGAATCGCTCGCAGAATTTACGGCCGGAGCAAAGTATCACGTCCCGAACGCGTTTGATCTGAAAATTGTGGCCCTCGACTATATCCTGCTCAAGGATTACATAGACGCCGACCATTGGCTCACGCGGTCGCTCGAATGGGATCCTCGCGACGCGCAGGCCTGGTACTACTTGGGGCGCACAAAGTACAGCGAGAGCCAGTTTCCGGGGGCGATTGAAGCCTTTGCACAGTGCTTAAAACTGGAACCGCGGAACATCCAGGCGGAAAACAACGTGGGACTATCTTACGAGGCCCTTGGCCAGCAGGACCAGGCCATCCAAGCCTTCAAAAACGCCATTGCCTGGGAAGTCGAAAGCCCGGCCAAAGACCCTGAGCCGTTCATCGAGCTCGCTCACCTTTACCTGAACCAAAATCAACCGGAAAAAGCAGTGCCCTATCTCTCCCAGTCCATCGCTATTTCCCCGAACGTATCCAAAGCGCACGAGGAACTGGGAAAGGCCTACTCCCTGCTGCACCGCCTCCCCGAAGCGCAGGCGGAACTGGAAAAGGCCGTAGCCCTCGAGCCGATAACGGCCTCGTTGCGCTGCATGTTGGGCCAGATCTATCGCCAAGGAGGAATGGTCTCGAAAGCTGAGGCCGAATTCGACCGCTGCGCCGCGCTGCAGCAAACACAACCCGCAAATCCTTCAGGAATGGAACCTCAAACGAAGAAAGATGCCCGGCACCAGTACTAAAGCTATGTGAGACTCCCTTAGGCGCAAAGACCTTCCCGCAGGTGTTATACTTCTTGTTCCTATGCCTTTTCTAGCGGGCCTGCCGCTTTTGGGATCTCCCAAGGGTCGGAATTCCTCCCGGCAGTTTGTTCAAGGGAGCCAGGATCCGGCTCTGTACTCGATGGGTAGGCGCTCGCCGCTCTTCTTTCTGTTCGCGGCGGTCGTTCCGGTCGTTTTAATTTTCGGGCAGGAAAGCACGCCGAAAAAGCCCGGCGCAGAGACCGAGGCGAAGCCTTTTGACGCGCCACAAGCGGCGGCAGCGAAGTTTACGGACGTCACTGCAGCGCTAAGCCTGGATTTTCGCAACTTCGCCTCTCACACTTCGATGAAATATTTGATTGAAACGATGGGCGGGGGGGCCGCCCTCTTCGACTACGATAACGACGGCCGCCTGGATCTGTTTCTCGTGAATGGCGCGCCGCTCAATGATCCAACTCCCAAAGGAACGATTCCGCAGAAGACCGGTCCGCAATATTGGAACCGACTGTATCACCAGAAGCGCAACGGAACATTCGAGGACGTCACGGAAAAGGCGGGGCTGCAAGGATGGGGCTATGGCATGGGCGTGGCCGTAGGGGACTACGATAATGATGGCTACGAAGACCTATATGTGACCGCCTACGGAGGCAACAAGCTCTATCACAACAATGGCGACGGCACATTCACGGACGTCACGCAAAAAGCTGGGGTCGGCGGCAACGGATGGTCCACCAGCGCGGCATGGGTGGACTTAGATAATGACGGGCTGCTCGATTTGATTGTCTTGCGCTACATGGAATGGGATTTTGACGATGTCTGGTGCGGCCCGCCCAAAGAAGGCCTCCGGTCGTATTGCAATCCCAACCTTTTCCGGCCAGCAACTCCGCTCGTGTATCACAACGACGGCGATGGCCACTTTACGGAGGTCACTAAGAAAATTGGTTTCTCCAAGCCAGGGAAAGGCTTGGGCATCGCGTTTGCCGACTACGACCGCGACGGCCGCCTGGATATTTGCGTCGCCAATGACTCCGTGTTTGAGTTTCTCTATCACAATAAGGGTGACGGCACATTTGAAGAAGTGGGCTTGATGGCGGGAGTGGCTGTGGATGGACTTTGCCGATTACGACAATGACGGTCTACCCGATTTGCTCATCACCGACCTCGGCAACCAGGCCTACGCGCTATACAAGAATAACGGCGATGGCAGCTTTACTTACGCGACCTATACCAGCGGCCTTGCGGATATCACGCGGCCGCACTCCGGGTGGGGTTTTCGCTTCATGGATTTCGATAACGATGGGTGGAAGGATCTACTGATCGCCCAAGGACACGATATGGATAACGTGGAGCTGACCACTCCCAATTTGCGTTACCGTGAGCCACCCGTTTTGATTCGCAACATGGGAGGAAAATTTGCGGATATTTCCGCAGCCGCGGGCAGCGTTTTCAAGGAGCCTTGGGTGGGGCGAGGGATGGCCGTCGGCGACATTGACAACGATGGCCGCCTGGATGCAGTGATCACCACGAATGACGGAGCGGCGCATATTCTGCGAAATGAGACCCCTACGCGAAACCACTGGCTGATTTTGAAGCTGGTGGGCCATCGTAGCAACCGCGATGGCATCGGCGCCGAAGTGAAATTGACTACTTCAAAGGGCATGCAACTTCAAACTGTGACCACGGCGGGTAGTTATCTTTCCTCGAGCGATAAGCGGGTACACTTCGGGCTGGGAACAGAAGCTTTGGCCCAGCGAGTGGAGATCCGCTGGCCGAGCGGGATTGTGCAGGCCTTAAAGAACGTACCCGCTGATCAGATTTTGCAGGTGGATGAACCGTTGCACAGCGAAGCGCTACGGGAAGCAGCGAAGCGCTGACGGGCGCAGGCGGATTAGTTGAGAGCGAGCAATGAACAGCCGGAGGGGATAAGGGCGGGCTATGTACATAACGTTCCTCTTGCCTCTGGCAAGGAATGAGTTTCGAACCCGAACTCTATCTGAGTCTGTCGCGAGAGCCGCCGCTTTTCTTGTTAAGGGTTTCAACTAAGGCGGGACAACTTCGATCACCGGGGGAACGCGTACCGTGCCAAAACTCCCTGCACTAGCATCGCTCTCAGCAGTGGCTGCACTCGCCTTACCCTTTTTGTTTACCGGCTGCCGGTCCAGCGGCTCGAGGACCCACGGCAATCTCACCTACCGTGGCTATGTAAGCGAGCGTCCTGCCCCGTGCTAACATTTCTTCCTTCTCGAACGTGTTCGAACGATGAGCATTAGCGAATGGAATTCTTGAAACGCCGCGACTTCATCAAAGACGCTTTCCTCGGCGCGGGAGCCATCTGGCAACCTCCATTTTTCTTCGATCGAGACACTCTCCAAAAACTTCTCGGCTTCCAACACGATGCCGTTCTTCCCGCACAGGCGCGCTTCCCGGATCTGGCCCAGTATGAAGAGGCGAAGCATCCGCTTTTTGCCGGTCGTTTCGATGAAGCCTTGAAAACGCTGATTCCCGCCGTGAAAGAGCGGCCCGGCGTCGTCCCTTACACCATTGCAACCATCTATCTGCGGATGGAGCGCCACGCCGAAGGCATTCCTTACGCCCTCCAAGCCTGCCGTGATACTCCGGACGACATCCGCTACCGATGGATGTTGCGCGTCCTCACCCTTCATGCAGGGCAGCCGGAGAGCACGATTCCCAAAGAGTTCCGGCTAAAAATGCCACTAGCCTCTCCCTCAAGCTTTCAGTTCCGCGACGTCACGGATGCCTCCCATGCCGGTAGGCTGGCGCTGGGACGCGGCGCAGCCTGGGGCGATTTCGACAACGACGGCCGGGAAGATATTCTTGTGGGCGCGGAGCGCGCGCCGTTCTGTTTGTTTCATAACCGCGGCGACGGAACCTTTGAAGACGTAGCGGGCAAGATGAGCCTGACCGATCCTGTTGGCCTCGGTTGCTACGCTTCGCAGTTCATTGATTACGACAATGACGGTTTCCAGGACATCTTTCTGACCGGCAATGGGTGGGGAGGAGGCGGGCGGCTCTTCTTGTTCCACAACGAAGGCGGCAAGCGCTTCGTGGACGTCACCGAAAGCGTAGGACTCCTTGCTCCCGTCAACGCCTTTGGCTCTTCCTGGGCCGATTACGACAATGATGGGCGCGTCGATCTCGCCGTCGCCACCGGAATCATCGACCCGGAAGGCGGCGACCGCATCCGCTTGTATCACAATGAGGGCAACGGAAAATTTCGCGAAGTGGGCGAACAGGCGGGATTAACCCAGAAGGCCCGTTGGATTTCCCTGACATGGGGAGATTATGACGGCGACGGCCGCCAGGATTTGCTCGCCACCAGTTTCGATGCCGGTCCTTTCCTTTTCCGGAATCTCGGCGACGGCCAGTTTGCTGATGTCAGCGTTCAAGCGGGTATCCGCACGCAGACGGCTGCCTACACGCCTGCGTTCTTCGACTACGACAACGACGGCGAACTCGATCTCTTTATCTGCACCTACCCCCGCGGGGACTTGACCGTCAAAAACATGATCGAGGCGAAGCTCAGCGGCACAGCCGTCCCAAGCGCCCAACGCCAATTATTGTTCCGCAATAACGGCGACGGAACGTTTCGCAATATCACCGAGGAAGCAGGCATCACCGGCTGGTATGGCGGCATGTCCACGCAGGTGGGCGACTTCGATAACGACGGCTTCGATGAAATCACCATTGGCACGGGGAACCCCGCGCTGGACTGGGCCGAACCGAAACCGTTGTTCCACAACGACGGCAAAGGCCGCTTCACCGATATTGGCGAGTCCTCCGGGCTCGTGCATTTCGGCATGCTCCATGGCACTGCGCTCGCCGACTATGACGAAAGCGGAAACTTGAGCCTCTTCGGATCGTGTGGTGGTTTCTATTGGGGGTCGCGAGAGACGAGCCGCCTTTATCGGAATTTGGGTTCCGCGAACCTGTCGCTCGAGATTCGGCTCATCGGGACACGCTCCAACCGCGATGCCATCGGCACAAAAGTTTCGGCGCTAGCAGGCAAGCACAGAATCTTCAAGTGGGTGAATGGTGGCAATGGTTTCGGCTGCAACAACTCACGGATTGTTCATCTCGGTCTGGGCCGCGAGAAGCAAGCGAATGAGTTGCAGGTGGAATGGCCCAGCGGACTTCTGCAATCGTTTCAGAATATTCCCGCAGGCCACAGGATTGAGATTGTTGAGGGTAAGAGCAATCTGCGTTCGCTGGTAAAATTCCGGCCGCTAGCCCGTTCCGCCTCAAGCCGCTCTTCTCTGTAGGATTCTGAGCCTTTTGGCGGAGTCTCTATAATGCGAGTTCCTTGCCACCGTTCGAGCTCCATTTGCTGACACTCAACCTCTCTTTTCAACCGTTTGCTGTACAATGGTTCGGTAATTGCCATCCCCATGCCATCCTTTACCGTGTTTGCCTATTTCCGTTTCCGTCCGCCCGTTCCCCTCCATCGCGAGCGGACTGAGCGCGCTCTCTTTCCCAGACCTCTTTGGCCAAATCTGTCGGAAACTCTAACTCCTTCATTTGCCACAGATCCGAGAAATTCACACACAACTCCTTTCCTTGCCGCACTTCCGAAATCACGCGACTGTAAGTTCTTTACTTGCCACACATCCGAGCACCCCCTGGGGGCTCCCCGCATTTTGTTAACTAGGTCTTCGTTCTCTTGCCTTGCAGCCAGCGCCTGTTTGCTGCTCATTCTTTTCAACGGTGGGGCGTCTGGACACACACCGTCGCCTCACACCGAATCGTCGTCCCTATCGCTCCTGGCCAAGCCGCCCGCCTCCTCCGGCCAGTCGCCGATGAGCCCCGCCACAGCGCCCTCGGAGTCGGCCAACGCGCTTCTCGCCGAAGCACACGCGCTCCTGGAGAAGGGAAGCATTAACGAGGCGGATCGTCTCGTTCGTCAGTATCTTCAGACTCATCCCGATTCCGCCGATGGCCACTTCCTGCTCGGGCACATCCTCTTTCGCGAAATTCAAAGTGAAGCAACACTCGAGACGCAGTTGGAGGGCGTAAAAATTCTCGGCGCAGGCGCTTTACCTACGAAGCATGGTGAGGAAAAGGCCAAGGCTTCGCTCGCGGAATTCACCGCGGGCGCAAAATTCCACGACCCCAGCGCCGCCGATCTAAAAGTCGTCGCACTCGACTACGTTTTGCTGGGCGACTACGTGGATGCGGACAAATGGCTGACGAAAATGCTGCAGTGGACTCCCAACGATGCCGAAGGATGGTATTACTTAGGCCGGACAAAATATAACGAAAACAGATTCGCTGAGGCCGTCGACGCCTTCCAACGTTGCTTGAACCTAGACCCCAGAAATCTCAAGGCCGAGGACAATCTGGGATTGTCATATGCTGGGCTTGGTCGCAGAGAAGAAGCGGCAGCAGCGTATCAGCAAGCCATCGACTGGCAGTCGGGAGCCGCCCTAAAAAACCCTGGACCGTACATAGATCTTGGCGACCTTCTCCTGGACGAGAATCGTAATGAGGAAGCCGTTTCCTATCTTCTCCAGGCGACTGGGATGGCTCCGCGCGAGTCTCGAGCACACGAACTGCTGGGGAAAGCCTACAGTCGCCTGGAGCAGCTCCCAAGGGCACAATCGGAACTGGAAAAGGCCATTGAGCTCTCTCCCCAAAAGGCCAATCTCCATTGCATGCTGGCTCCCATCTATCGCAAGCAGGCCCTTGCCGATAAAGCAAAAATCGAATACGACCGCTGCGCGGCTCTGGCCGGAAGCCACTCCGTCCCGCCGACACCCCGGCCGTGAAGGCTTAAATCGTGTCGGAAGAATTCGCTCCACAGAGTACCTGCTTAGAGAGAGCGTCTGACTCGGTGTTATGGTTCCCACTCGAAGGGATCGTTCGACTCGGCAGACGTTTATGGTTGTTCTTTATTTCTTTCCTGGAGAAGCTGCTTTGCTCGCTCGGCTGTCGCCGCCCTTGCGCTCTCCTCCAATTTGCTAAAGAGTTTCATTTCGGCCTCGGCTTCCTGTGTTCTTCCGAGGGCGCGGTACGTTTGGGCCAGCAGAAAATGCGTGGATGGCTCGGCAGGGTCGGACTTCTCGGCCATCTCAAGGTCTTTCACCGCCTCCGCGTGGCGATCCAATTTCATCAGCGCGCGGCCGCGGTCCACCCTGGCCGCCATCAGATTCGGGCAAACGCTTAAAGCTTTCTCAACGTTTGCAAATGCTTCTTCGGGGTTTCCGCGTTGTTCGAGGACGATATTGCCAATCTTCCACCGCGCAAGGCAGTTCGCCGGATCGTTAATGAGTTCCGCTTGAAACTGTTCGTTGGCGGCGTCCAACATCCTAAGCGACCAGTATGCGTTGCCGAGCAGATAGTGGGTGCCGGACTTTTGCGGAGCCATCTCCACTGCTTTTTTATATTCGATCAGAGCGCCATCGTAATTCTTCATACTTTCCATGACTTCGCCGGAAATTTCGTGTGACCAGACGGAGTTTGGATCGATTTCATTGAGTTTGGACAATGCCTGCTCGGACAATTTCATGTGCACCTTGCCGAGGAGGTACCAGATTTCCTGGTTCCTCGGCTGACGCTGCGAGAGCTGGCGGAGATGGTCCGCCGCGAGATTCAGCTCATCGAGTTTGATTAAGTCATTCGCCAAAAAGAGTTCCATGTTGTCATCTTTTGGGCTGGCGCGCAGGGCTGCTTCCAAACTGCGGCGTGCCCCAGCATAGTCTCCCATTTCGTAGCGCGTAATCCCTAGCAACGCGAGAGTGGAAAACATTTTGGGATCGATCTTGAGTCCCCGTTCCAGAATGGTGGCAGCTTTTCGATACTCATGCTGCTTCAAGTACAGCGCGCCCAGATTGTTGTAGGCGGGAGCGAGGCGCGGGGAAACCTGCAAGAGCGATTCATAAATTTGAGCTGCGGCTGCGAGATCGCCACGAGCTTCCGCAGCCTTTGCCTGGGCATAGAGTTCTTGCACGCGAGTGTCATTCGAATCGGGATTCGATTGAGCCAGGATTGGGGAAGAAAGAGCGAGCGAGAAAAGAGCAAGCAAGAAAAGGCCAGGCAGAAAAATCGAGAGGATTCTGTTCCGGTGCGAACCCAAGTGTGAGTTCCGGATTTGCCGAAGCCGAGCCATGCGCACGAGTTTACACTGGGGGAAAATGTTCTCAAACTATTCTAGAGATTGAAAGCTGGCAGGCCGAAGGATGGCGCGATATTTTTCCCGCAAGCGGCACGTTCGAAAGAGGAAACGCAAATGAGGTTCCCAGGAAGCTTGGAGGAGAGTATTGAACCGGCCAAATCAGCGTGCTACCCTGCTCAGCAATCTTGGGGAGTGGTGTCATGCGAGCTACGGAGGACCGAGCACAGACTCGTGGGTTTGGCGTTTTTGAGCTGGACGAGCGGGCGGCGGAGCTGCGAAAGCGCGGCGTTAGGATCAAGCTGCAAGAACAGCCCTTTCAGATTCTTTGTCTTCTCTTGGACCATTCCGGACAGGTGGTGACGCGAGGAGAGTTGCAGCAAAAGCTCTGGCCGGCTCATACGTTCGTTGATTTCGACCGCAGCCTCAACAAAGCGATGACCAAGCTGCGGTCCGCCCTCGGAGATTCGGCGGAAAGTCCACGGTACATCGAAACGATTCCGCGGCATGGATATCGCTTTTTGGCCCCCGTGTACGACCATCACGAAGGGGGGGAAGCTGCGGCTTTTTCAGGCAGCCCTTCCGTTGTTGGCCAGCCAAGAATTGCTTCCGGAGAAGAAGAAAAGCCCAATCGCTTCCAACGTTTTTTGACCTCTCTGGATTTGCACACGCGGTCCGGCCGGCGGCGGACCGCGGTTTTGGCTGCCGCATTGGTATTCGTGATTTTAGCCGCGTTTACATACACAAGGATTCAGGCTTCCTCCGGTCCAGCGGGATTAGCAAATGGCAATAATTTGCGGCAATCTGTGGCAGTTTTGGGATTCAAGAATCTCTCCGGCGACGCACAGGAAGGATGGCTGTCCACTGCGTTTTCCGACTGGCTTGTGACAGAACTCACGGCCGGCGAACAAGTGCGCACCATACCTGCGGAAAGTGTTGCGCGTATGAAAACGGAGCTTTCCCTGCTCGATATGGACACGCTCAGCCCGGGTAGCTTGAAGAGAATTCGCAAAAACCTAGGGACCGATTTTGTTGTCGTGGGCTCATACGCGATGCTGGGCGCGAAGTCTGATGGGCAAATCCGTCTTGATATCCGGTTACAGGACACGCGAAACGGAGAAACGATCGGTGCTTTTTCCGAGATGGGAACGGAGACTCATTTACTCGATCTTGTATCCCGCGCTGGAGAGCATCTGCGTACGAAAGTGGGCGTGCGCGCGGTGACCAGGGAAGAGGCGGCGGAGGTGGCGATTGCACTGCCTTTGAAGAGTGAGACCGCAAAACTGTACTCCGAGGGACTCGTCCGGTTGCGTGCCTTTGACGCGCTCAAAGCGCGCGAGCTTTTGCAGAAAGCCATCGCAGTCGAACCCACTTATGCACTGTCTCATGCGGCCCTGGCTAATGCCTGGGCGCAACTCGGCTATGACGAAAATGCTAGGGACGAGGCGAAAAAAGCCTTCGGTCTATCTTCCAGCTTGTCTCGCGCAGAGCGCCTCTTGGTTGAGGCTCGTTATCGTGAGACTTCCCGGGACTGGGACAAAGCCGCCGAAATCTACCGGGCTCTCTTCGAGTTTTTCCCGGACAATCTTGATTACGGACTCGCGCTCGCCAATGCCGAATACCAGGCCAATAAATGGAAGGATACACTGACCACTATCGCCGCATTGCGTGAGCTGCCCGCGCCCTTGCGAGACGACCTTCGAATCGATTTGGCGGAACAGGACGCAGCGCGATCGTTAGGAGATACAAAGAGATCCGAAGCGGCTCTGACGAGGGCTGCAGAAAAGGCACAAGCGGCCGGGGCATCGTTGCTGCTGGCAAAGGCGCGGCTCGCTCAGGCATGGTTGTTCGAGAACCTTGGCAGGTTTTCTGAAGTCGAGGCAGCGGTGCGCGAAGCGAAACAACTGTACGTAGCGGCGAATGACCGCAGTGGGGTCGCGGAGGCCACGACACTCGGCGCAATCGCCCTCAAGAATCAGGGAGACTACCTAGGTGCGAAAAAGGGCTACGAAGAGGTTTTAACGCTTTACCGTCAGACCGGAAACAGTACTGGCCTTGCCGCCGAGAATGACAACATCGGGGATATTCTTGTTTATCTTGGCGATCTCGATGGAGCTCGCCGCGGGTATGAGGCGGCCCTGGCAATTTATCGTGAGCTTGGCGATCAAAACGGAGAGGCTCTGGCGAAAAATGGGCTCGGTGATGTGTTTTTGACGCTGGGTAAGCAGCGAGAAGCAATGGAGATGTTCGAGAGCTCTCTCGAGATCTGCGGAAGGATTGGCAATCGAGGCCGACAGGCTGGGGCCTTAGCTGGCAAAGCCCGGGTCCACCGGATAGAGGCGGAACTGGCCCAAGCGTTTGGCGAGGAGACGGAAGCTAGAACCATTTTCGAAGAGATTGGCGACAAGACTGAGGTAGCACACGTGGATCTGCACCTGGCCGAACTCTCCCTTGATGAAGGCAAGACTGCGGAGGCGGCCCTGTCAGCCAGGCGCGCGGCGGATGTATTTGAAAAAACAAAAGGAACTAGCGACGAAGCATCTGCAAACCTTCTGCTGGCTAGGAGCCTGATGGCCAGCGGTCGTATCGCTGACGCCCGCAAGGTTGTTGACCAGGTCATCGGCGCAGCAACTAAGACACACAACCGGGAGTTGGAGTTATCTGCGACGTTGACGGCTGCTCGTGTTCGAGCGGCGTCCGGAGATTCTCCGGAAACCAAGGAGGCTCTACAGCGACTCGACAGGGTGATCGCTGATGCGACCACGACGGGGTTCGAAACAATCGTGCTGGAAGCTCGTCTGGCAAAAGGGGAAATTGAGATAGGGAACGCAGATCCAGGTGCGGGCCGTGACTATCTTGTAGCCCTGCAGAAGGATGCGGCCAAGGAAGGCTTTCAACTAATTGCACAAAAGGCGTCTGCTGCTTTGCAGACGGGCCGGAGCCGAGCTCCGCATGGCGTGGGGAACTAGGGGGTTGAGCCGGTTCTCTGCAACCTGCAAAGCGAATCAAAAAACAGTTGCGTTACCTGAAGAACGTTGCCAGTCTTGCGCTCTTTTGTTGGGAATGTCTTTTTCTAAGGCTAACGGTTTCAATAAGATACTTGAGGAAGTGGAGATGACATTCGAGTCCCTTGACAGAGCCCGACTCGGTTCCGAAAACTGCTTTTCGCGTCGAATTTCTGCCTTGTGCGGTCAGATGGGAGTGCTCGCATGCGACTAGAGGCGTTTGCGCGAAGGGTTGTCTTTCCCACTGCCTGTCTGATGATGTTGCATTTTCTTGGAGCGACAGCCGATCATGCGAGACCGAATCCGTCTGAGAGTAGAACACGCATTGCCATTGTGGGGCTTGACCACGATCACGTTTGGGGATTGCTGAAGTACCTGAAAGCTGAACCAGATGCAGAACTAGTGGCGATCGCCGAACCCCAGCCTGCGCTGGTGAAAGAGGCGAAGTCGCGGGTGCAAAGCAGCGTGAAGTTTTATCCCGCGTACGTCCCCATGTTGGACGAAGTCAAGCCCGATGCCGTCATTGTCACCACATCAAACGATCGGCACCTCGAGATTCTGCGCGAGTGCGCGAAGCGCCACATTCATTATTCCGTCGAGAAGCCGCTGGCGACGAACGCGGCCGACGCTCGGGAGATGGAAAAACTAGCGAATCAGGCCGGAATCAAGCTCATGGTGAACTACTGGAACGCTTGGGTAGCGCCAAGTCACGAGCTCTTTCATCGCGTTAGAGACGGACAGGTTGGCGCAGTACAGAAGATCATCGTGCAATACGGGCACGCGGGCCCGAAGGAAATTGGCGTGTCAGAGTACTTCGCGAACTGGCTTTACGATCCCATCAAAAATGGCGGCGGCGCTATTATGGATTTCGGATGCTACGGGGCGGAGTGGGCGCTGTGGCTGAAAGGCCGGCCAAAAGGCGTGCAAGCGCTCGCGCAAAAGTTGAAGGTTTCACAGCACAACAAGGTGGATGATGACGCAACGATTCTCCTCGAATATTCGGACGCCACAGTGATCATAGAGGCTTCCTGGGATTGGCCGCATAGTATGGGACAAGTGCAGGTCTTCGGCCCGAAGGGGAGTTTGCTCGCGACTGGAAGTGCATTGTTCTACCGGCCTGCCGAAGATCGTGGGAAATCGGGATTAGAAGGCGACCCGGTTGCGCTCAGTGCACCGCAGGGAGCGACGAGCAATCCCGTGGCGTATTTTGTGGATTGCATCCGCCACGATAAATCGATCGAAGAGCCGCTGTCGGCTCAATTGAACGTGCAGGTGCTGGAGATTCTGGACGCGGCGAGGGAATCTGTTCGCACCGGACGCGCACAGGAACTGCCCTGAAGTTTGCACAGACATAGCCCTGACAAACTAACGGCACGTTTGCTCGTGGTCCTCCAGGCGTTGCCGCCTCGGCGATTTGGAATTCCTAAGTTTCTGCTGTTCCCAGTCTTCGCCATCGATATCTCTTAGAAACAGCGAATTCCAAAGGTTTCAACAATGTCTGGAATCTGGTTCGGGACCAGGAGGTCGATGGTTCAAATCCATTCGCCCCGACCAATTCTTTCAAAAGCACTTACACGCGATTTCTGGTTTTTCGTCTACGACGCTGTAGATGATTTTGTAGACGGTCAAAGCCTCCAAGTTCAACAAGCTCACCAACCGCAAGCAAGGTACTGCTCGCCTCGAGAAGGGAATTATGAGGGACCGACCGCACGCCCTGCGAACACAGCGGTAGGACCGAGAGGCGCTGAACCCTCAGCCACGTCGTTGGATTCCAGCGCCGTCGTGAGAGTTCGACGGATCGCAGCCAGCGGGGCGCTCTCATCGAAGCGGACACTGGCTCTATGCGATTGAATGCCAAGCTGCGTCCACAAGCTATCCAGGTCCACATCTACCGGCTTGTCTTTCATTGCTGTTTACAGCGGCTGAAGAGCCGAGGACCCGGCTTACTGTGAAGAAGCGGATTGCTTTGCCGCACCTGCTGTACCTATGTAGTTGCCATAGCCCACAATCATCGTTGAGCTTACTAGCACCAAGAGGCTTAGGGCGACAAGCAATTTCGTGCGTGTGCCGGCGCCTTTCCATTCTTTAAGGGCAATGCCCCACAAAGTGCTGAAGATAATGATGCTGGCCATATGCAGAGTCCAGCTCGAAAACTTGAACCGGCCCATCTGGGTTTCGCCCATGGTGTAGAAGAAAAACTGAAAATACCAGGTTGTTCCCGCAAGCGCTGAAAAGAAATAGTTCGCGAGCATAGGCGCTCTCGTTAGAGCGGTCCTCCCGGCTGAAATCGACGCAGCTTCGGCCATTTCTTCGCCAGGAGCATCCGTTACTGTCTCGAGAATCGACTCGTTCGTTCGATCTAGGCCGCCCCCGCGGATTTCAGAAGAAAAGTATTGGTAGCCCGTACGGTTCTTGACGTTGAGGATCACGCACCAAATAAAGTTTGTAGTGAATCCGCCCAGCAAGACCACGATTAGTGCCGGAAGTCCCTGCCAAATCGGTGAGGTGCCATACTTCACCGAAAGAGCTTTGATGGGATCGCCGGCGGCAAGGCCATAAGCGAAACAGGCACTCATGATTCCAGAGAAGGTTGCGACCAATAGGCCGCGTTTCAAATCAAACTCCTTGATGGAAGCGCGTTTCTGCTCTGTGGACATCTCCTTTTCTTTGGACATCCCTGCCGCCCCGGCAAAAATGATGCCAAGGAGACAGACGACGACACCCACCAGGATGATCCGCCCTGAGGAAGTACCCAATACCTCGGACCTGAATTCGCCGCGGAAAATGGGTGGCATCAAGGTCCCGAAAACGGCGGTGTAGCCGAGCGCCACGGCCATGCCCAGGGACATGCCGAGATAGCGCATAGTGAGACCGAACGTGAGGCCGCCCAGGCCCCAAAGGACTCCGAATGTGTAGGTCCAGAAGAGGCTGCTCGTTGGAGTCTCATGAAGAACTTGAGCTACACTGCGCGTCATCACGAAGGCCAAGAACCATGGCGCAATTATCCAACTGAAGAAACCACCGACTAACCAATAAGTTTCCCACGACCAGGCTTTCACCCGGCGGTAGGGAACGTAAAAGCTTGCGGACGCCAAGCCTCCCATCCAGTGTAAGAACACGCCCAAGGGAGGATTTGGAGCGAGCAAACGGTCCTCTTTCGTCTTGAAGCAACCAGAAAAAGAAACGTGACTCCCCGGAAAAGCCTGGAAACGAATGGGAAGGCACGCGAACTCGCGACTGTAGTGCCAGAAAGAGCACCTGTCAATACAAAACGAATATCTGTATTGGAATTTACCGCTAAGGGTATACTTCCATAGAACAGGTCGCGTTTGAGGCGAAACACTATGAGCAATTCGTTCCGCAGCCGATTGTACGTGATTCCCGTCTTGTCTAAGGCGCTCGATGTTCTGGAACTGATGCAGAAGGAGAATACTCCGAGGACGCTCGAGGAAATCTATCAACGAACGAGCATTTCCAAGACGACGGTCTATCGCATTCTAAAGACGCTTGTTCACCGCGGCTACTTGGCGCATTCGGAGAATGGACTATATCGACTGGTGTCCAGACCAAGGAAAGTCCGGTTTGGCTTCGGAGGCGAATCATCCGAGATGCCTTTCTCGGAGGGAGTGAGAGAGAGCCTGCAAGCGGCGGCGAACTCGGCGGGAGTAGATTTGTTAGTCCTGGACAACCACTATGATGCGCAGACGGCAGTGCGGAATGCAGAGGAATTTGTCCGACAGCAGGTTGACCTGGTCATCGAATTCCAGATCGATCAGCGAATCGCGCCGGCCATCGCCGACAAAATTAGTGGAGCAGGGATTCCATTGATTGCTGTAGACATTCCCCATCCACACGCCACTTACTTTGGAGTGGATAATTACAGGGTTGGTTTTGAGGCGGGCCAGTATTTGGCCTATTTTGCTAAGACTCATTGGGGTGGCGAGGTCAGCAGAGTCCTTGGATTGGGGATTGAAGAGGCGGGGCCGCTGGTGCAAAGCCGGATCACCGGCGCTTTCGCGGGCGTGCGCTCGCGGCTCCCTGGCCTGAAGCATGACGCTTACGTTTTGATGGACGGAGAAGGCTTACGAGAGAAAAGCTGCCGGCAGGTGCAAGACTTCCTTCGACGGCATTCGAAAAAACGCGGGCTGCTGATCGCAGCAGCCACCGATACCAGCGGGCTGGGAGCTCTGCAGGCGGTGAGAGAAATGAAGAGAGAAAAAGGCGTTGCGATCGTCGGCCAGGATTGCATCTATGAGGCACTCGAAGAGATGAAGACTCCCGGGACACCCTATATTGCTTCTGTATCACATGAAGCGGGAAGCTATGGTCCGCGATTGATACAACTGGGATTGGGAATCCTAAACGGGCAAACCGTGCCGCCTTACAATTACGTTGCGCACAAGCTAGTCACAGCCACCTCGTTAGCAAAAAGAGCGCGGGCGGCAAGCTGAGCGTGACTGGCGAAGCGGCACAAGGCGCAGGAATGCGCGGTCCGCTTGATACCAGAACCACTGCTAAAGCAGACATGATCCAGCTGGCAATTATTCCTCTATTGAAAGAATTAACCTATTGCAGTCTTTCTTCCCGGAGCGTATCGTCTAGAACGCTTCTGGTGGTCGAAACCGGAATTAATCGGGCAACCTGCTCGCGTGGAAGCCGACGATGGTTTTTCCCATGAAATCCAAAGAGAAACTTCGATACCTAGAAAATCGCTGGGAGGACCAGGTTGCCAAGAGCCTCGACGACGCTGAATTGTTGCGGTACCGGTCCAACTTATTGGGATCGGATTTGCGAATTACGAATTTTGGTGGAGGGAACACCAGTTCCAAAATTGACGAATTGGACCCTCTCGACGGGAATAAGGCAGCGGTCCTATGGATTAAGGGCAGTGGCGGAGACCTCGGAAGCATTCAACGGAAAGGCTTTGCGGCTTTGTATCTCGACAAGCTGCATTCCACGGCGCAACGATACCGCGGCGTGGAATTCGAAGACGAGATGGTGGAGATGTACCCCCTGTGCGCCTTTGGGAACAACACCGTAGCAACTTCGATTGATACCGCACTGCATGGTTTTCTTCCCTTTGCCCATGTCGATCATCTCCATCCGGACTGGGGAATCGCTCTGGCCGCGGCGGCAAACGGGCGCGAGAAAATGGAGGAGTTCAATCGTCTCTTCGAACACAGATTGGTCTGGCTGCCCTGGCAACGGCCGGGATTTGAACTTGCGATGATGTTGCGTCAGGCGATTAGCTCCAACAAGGGCTGCGACGGAATCGTTTTGGGTGGTCATGGTCTCTTTACCTGGGGAGAAACGCAGCGTGAGTGTTATTCCAACACGCTGACTATCATCGATCAATTGGGCCAATTCGTCTTGAAGCATGTAGAAGAAAAGGGAAATGCGCTGTTCAGCGGCGCTCTTTCAGCGACGCTTGAAAACTATCGCGAATTAGCTCTGGACATTTTTCCATTCATCCGCGGCCGCGTTTCTGGTCGGCAGCGCATGATTGGAAGTTTCAGCAGCAGCGCGGAGGTCCTGCGTTTCGTCAATTCGCGTGATGCCCAAAAGCTGGCGCATCTGGGGACAAGCTGTCCCGATCATTTCGTTCGAACGAAAATTCGGCCGCTCTTCGTGGCCTGGGAACCGTCGAGCACATTGAGCGGTCTCCGCGAAAAATTCGACGCCGAGCTGAAGGTCTACCGGGAAGAGTACAAGCAGTATTACCACTCATTTGCAGTATCGGACTCACCTCAAATGCGGGACGCCAATCCCACCGTTGTACTGATTCCCGGCATCGGCATGTTCAGTTTTT
>Ga0209648_10000876_pt1 | contig 23986 bp, 21 predicted proteins | sample GraSoi2013_115cm_FD_185830 | JGI IMG/M metagenome (GOLD analysis project Ga0209648, IMG submission 185830) | Grasslands soil microbial communities from the Angelo Coastal Reserve, California, USA - Sample 9_17_2013_115cm (SPAdes) (version 2) | ecosystem: Environmental > Terrestrial > Soil >... | reverse complement strand
TGAAGCGACCAATTTGCGTGTGATCATGAAATGACTGCGGAAATATAAAGGGAGACCATATTTGCGGCTTTGCGCTGGTGAGTGAACCGTCCTTAATGAACCACTGGAAATTCTGAGGTGCAATACCAACGACTGTTTGGGGATGCCCGTTCAGCAGAATGGATTTGCCGACGATGGTGGGATCGCCAGCGAAGCGTTCCTTCCAAAGACCGTAGCTGAGAATGACGACGTTGTTATGGCCGGGCAGGCCGTTTTCGGGAGCAAAGCCAGACCCAAGGATAGGATTGACTCCGAGCAAGGAAAAGAAATTCGAGGAGACGTCCTGGACGACGACTTCTTCGGGGTCGCCATTTCCAGTGAGATTGTCGCGCTCGTCAAAGATAAATGCCATACTCAAGAAAACGGTATTCCGGTTTTGCCAATCGAGAAAGTTCGGCGGAGACACGGTGTTGTGGGGATTGAGGTGCTGCGAACTGCTTTCCCAGACCATGACCAATTTGTCCGGATCGTGGTAGGGCAGAGGGCGCAGGAGAACCGAATTGGTGACTGAAAAGATCGCGGTATTCGCGCCAATGCCAAATGCGAGGGTGAGGACAGCGACAAGGGTGAATCCAGGATTCTTCCTCAACATGCGCAGGCCGTAGCGAACGTCCTGCAGCAGCGTTTCGATGAAAGTCACGCCCCGCGCATCGCGATGTTCCTCTTTGATCTGTTCCATTCCGCCGAATTCCAGCCGCGCGCGGCGCCTGGCTTCATCTGGCGCCATTCCGGACTGAATGAACTTTGAGACTTGCTTATCAAAGTGGAAGCGGAGTTCTTCCTCCAGTTCTGTTTCCACGGCTCTACTGCGAAAGAGGGAACGAAAACGCAGTAGAAGGTCATCCAGCATGAGTGGCTCCTAAGTTGTCTCGAGGATTTGGGCCACAGCGGCGGCAAGCTTGCGCCAGGTGCTTTCTTCCAGCTGCAGCTGTTTTCGCCCGAGCGCGGTTAGTTCATAGAATTTCGCTCGACGGTTGTTCTCCGAGGCCCCCCAGCGCGCCTTGATCCAACCCTTGCGCTCCAGGCGATGGAGCGCGGGGTATAGGGAGCCCTGCTGCACCAACAGAACCTTGCTGGAAATCTGATGGATGCGCTCGGAAATCGCCCAGCCGTGCAAGGCTTCTAGTGCGAGAGTGCGCAGGATCAAAAGATCCAAGGTGCCCTGCGGAAGATCGATTCGGCGGTCCACCATTTATTCCCCCTGTCGCTTCTACAGGAAGGTAGCACTTCTCTTGTAGAAGTGCAAGGGGAAATCCAATTACCTCATGCAAGGCTTATTTTTCTTTTCTGAAGAAGAATATGGTGCCCGAGAGAGGACTCGAACCTCCACGGCCTTGCGACCACTGCGACCTGAACGCAGCGCGTCTGCCAGTTCCGCCACTCGGGCACGAGTGTAAGGAAATAAGCTCCGGGCACACCGGAGTCTCATAGTACGAGGCTTTTTTATTCTGCCCGGCGCTTCAACCTTTGTCAACGCGACGAGCTTGCTGAGGTCCGGCCGCTACTGAGTGAAGCCGTCTTATTATTTCCCGTGGCGCTGGACGACATGCTTCAAGCTAAACCGGCGCCGCCAGCTTCGACTGACGGCGAATGATCGCATCCGCAAAGCGCTCCATCTCTTCGAGCTGCGGGCTGAATTGCAGGAGAACGAGGTCAACGCCCGCGGCCTCGAATTTGGCCAGGCGCTCGGCTACTTGTTCGGGCGTGCCGACAAGACCCGAACGCAAGCCACGATTCGACACAGAATAATCTTCCAGGGAGACGCGCTGCTCCAATTGCGTTCCGGCAAGCCATTGTTGGTAATTCGCGTAGCCCGCCGCGGATTGGTGAACGTTCGTGACGCGCCGCAGTTCGTCCTGTGCTTCGCGTTCCGTTTCGCGGACGATCGCATATCCTGCAACACCAAACTTCAGCGGCGGCAAATTGTGACGCGCGCGGCGCGCGCGCAGATCCGCGATTTTCTCGGCAACGCGCTCCGGCGGATCGCCGTGCATCAGGTACGCGTCACACTTTTCGGCGATCAACTCCTTCGCCGCTGGCGATTCGCCGCCTGCGTAGAGCGTCGGCCGCGGCTTGGCCACCGGTTTGGGCTCAAGCACATTGTCTTCGACACGGTAGTGCTTCCCTGAATATGAAAAATGGCCGTGCTTCCAAACTCCGTCCAAAACGTCGAGCCACTCGCTGGTGCGCGCGTAGCGGTCGTCGTGTTGCTCGAACGCTACTCCATACTTGCGCGCTTCGTCCGCCCACCACGAGGAAACTACGTTCAGCGTTAGCCGGCCATTGCTGATCCGATCGATGTTGGCCGCCTGCTTGGCCAACAGCGCGGGCAGATGGAACGTCGGCCGCACCGCCACCATCAATTCGATCCGCTCCGTCACCGCAGCCAGCGCGGCCGCCGTGGACCACGCATCCAGCGAGGGCGCTTCGACACCCTTGATGTCGTTGAGGTTGAGCTCAGCAATCAGCGTCAGGTCGAAGCCAATCTGCTCGCTCCGTTGCGCGAGCTTCTTCACGTACGCCCAACTCACTTCCATATTCTCGTTTTCGACATTGCGCAGCCAACCGCCAAAAACGGGAAGCCAGTAACCGTACCTCATCGCGGGCCTCCGCTCGCGGCAACATGCTCGTTGCGGCTCGCTTCGTGACGTTGCGCCTCAGCGATGAGGAAGTCCGCAAGCCGGGCGTAGGGATTGAAGCCGATGACGCGCACCGGATCGGCTACGAAATTCGAAAGCGCATTCACGTCGTAATAAAGTTGGCGCCCGGTGCGGTCGTCGGTGACGTACTCGATGCCGCCGACCTCGACACCGGCAAGTTCCACGATGCGCTCCACGTCTTTGATCACCTGCACCGGTGGTTCGTAGCCTTCCACTTTCATTCCGCTTTTCGGCGCGTCCACCGGGCAAGCGATGCGCGTGAGCTCTTCGCCTCTGGTGTTCTGGCAGATGTCTGCCGGACACAAGTTGTAGCTTTCGCCAGTGATGTGAATCTGAATGGCATAGAGAAATTTGCCGCCAAGAACTTCGACGCGTGTGATGATTCCATCGCGCGCGGTAAATGCTTCTTGCACCAACGCTGTGGAATCTATGCCAAAGTAGAGGCGGTTCGCTTCCACGGCTCCGCGCAGCTCTTCGCGCGAATTGAACCGCTCGATCCCCGCTCCGCTTCCGCCGATATTCGGCTTGATGACCACGGGATAGCCAATGGCTTCGGCGGCGGCCAGCGCCTGGGACGGATGATTGACGACGCGCGCTTTCGGATACGGCAATCCGAGTTTTTCCAGGTTCGCCAGTTGCAGCGCTTTCGAAATCTCGTGGCTGAAGCAACGGTAACCGTTGACCACGCGCACGCCCTTGCCCTCAAGGTGCGCAAGATAATTGAGCGTATAGAAGATGCCATGGCCCAGACCGCGCTGCCACGCCGAAGGACTCATGCGGTTGAAGAGCAGAGAATATCCCCGTTCCGGCGAAGCTACATCATAGTGGTGGTGCCGGGCATCAATTTTCAGCCACGGCACTGCGCGTTCATCGAGCTGCTGAAACAACGGCCGGAACCAGTCCGGATGCTCGTAGTAAATGGCGATGGGCTTTTCGAATCCATAGCCGTTTCCATTTGTCTCTTCGTTCATGAATCCTCGTGCTCAGTGTACTCTTGGAGTTTCCTTTAGGAGCCAGCATTGTCTTGCAGCCCTTGAGCAACCACTTCCATGGGATGAAGACAATCCCAAAGAGTTTCATTTTATTCCCCTGCCAACAAATCAGGACGATTGCGGAGCGTTTTCTCAAGAGCGGCGGCGCGCCGCCAATTGCCCACTTCCGCGTGATTCCCGCCAATCAGCACTTCCGGCACTCCCCAGCCGCGATACTCCGCCGGGCGGGTGTAATGGGGAAAGTCCAGGAGAACGTGACTCGCGACGGGTGGCTGGTGACTCGCGGGGCCGACCGGATGAAGCGCCGCGGATTCTGCCCGCCCGACAGCGCTGAAGGACTCGTTCTGTGAGGAAGCTTCATTCCCTAGTGCTCCAGGTAACAAGCGCGTGACCGCATCCACAACCATCACGGCCGGCAGCTCACCGCCGCTCAGCACGAAATCGCCGATGGATATTTCCTCTGTCGCGAGATGGTCCGCTACACGTTCATCCACGCCCTCGTATCTACCGCAAATAAAAATGATTCGGTCCAACTGTGCGTAACGCCGAGCCGTTTCCTGCCGGAACAGCTTTCCCGCGGCGGACATCAGCACAATGGCGGTCTTCGGATCAGCAGCTCCTGGCTTTAATGCGTCGCCGACACCGCGCCCAAGCAGCGATTCCACCGCTTCAAATAGCGGTTCCGGCTTCAGCACCATGCCCTCGCCGCCGCCGAACGGCCGGTCATCCACGGTGCGGTGCCGGTCCTTCGTAAACACGCGCAGGTCCTGCACATTGACCTCGACCAGGCCGGTTTCGCGCGCACGGCGCAGAATGCCGTGATCCAGCGGCCCCGCAAAAAACTCTGGGAAGATCGTGATGAGATCGAAGCGCATGCAAGACCAGTGTAGCCAATGGAAGGTCCAGCCGCCATTCTGACTTAATTTTTACTGTATTTTCATTCGGCTCACAGTGTAAATCGTCAGCCCCTGTAATTTGCCAGACTGGAACTATTTCTGTCCCTTTGGACAGCTTGCCTGTTCCCGCAGGGCTCGTTAACCTCGTGCTAGCGAACCAGTTAGGGCCAAACTGAGGCCGGGGGCTTGGGAGCTTTCATCGTGCGAGATCGGACTACTCAGGAGGCAATCTCCATGTTGTTTTCTGCTCGCGGATTCCGCATTCCTTTCTTGTATTCATTGGCCGCCATTCTTTTTCTATCCGCTGGCTGCGGCAGCTATAGTGGCGGCAATGGTGGCGGAACTGCCCCAACGGCGCCCACTAACCTTGTAGCGACGGCCGCCAACGCGCAGGTTAATCTGACCTGGAGCGCAAGCTCAGGCGCGACCAGTTACTATGTGAAACGCTCGACAACGAGCGGCACTGAAGCCCAAATCGCCACAGTCTCGACCACAAGCTATTCGGACAACAACGTATCCAATGGAACGAAGTATTATTACGTCGTATCGGCATATGACTCCCACGGCCAGAGCGCCAATTCGGCAGAAGTTAATGCGACACCTACCGCTCCTGCAACACCGCCTGCCGCACCCACAGGTTTGACTGCCACCGCTGGGAACGCGCTGGTCACCTTGAGTTGGAGCGCCAGCAGTGGCGCAACCAGCTACAACGTGAAGCGTTCCCCTACCAGCGGCAGCGGTTACGCAAAGATCGGCACATCTGCCATGCCGGGATTCACGGATACTGGCCTGACAAACGGCACACCGTACTACTATGTTGTGTCCGGTGTGAACGCAGCCGGCGAGGGTGCCAACTCAACTCAAGCAACGGCAACACCGGTCAACGCTGCGCCGGATGTGACGATCACTATCGATCCCAGCAAGACCAAGCCGATTTCTCCCTACATTTACGGAACGAATTTTTATTCGGGAAATACTTCACCGCAGCCCGGCTTCACCTTTGACCGCGACGGTGGCAACCGCTGGACCGCCTATAACTGGGAGACGAACGCGTCAAATGCGGGCAGTGATTATCTCTACGAAAACGACGCTTATCTGAGCAGCAGCAATGTCCCGGCCGAAGCGGTGCGCAGTTTTATTGCAAGTGACCAAGGCGCGGGCCTGGCGAGCCTTGTAACCTTCCAACTTCAGGGCTACGTGTCTGCGGACGAGAGCGGCCCTGTAGCACGCCCCTTCCCGAACTTGACGCGTTTCAAGCCCGTGGTGGACAAGAAGAGCACTGTTTCCAATGCTCCTTTTACTTTCGATCCCACCAAATTCGATTCCAATGTTTACATGGACGAGTTCGCCTGGGCGTTGGACCAGAGGCTCTCGGGCATGGGAATCTTTGGAGCGACTCCCACGCACCCGACGTTTATCAGCCTCGACAATGAGCCGGATCTTTGGAATTCCACTCATGAGGAGGTCCAGGGCTCGACGAACATCTCCTCGACCAAGTTCATCAGCAAGACTGTCATGCTTTCAGAAGCTCTGAAGGACCAATTCCAGAATTTGACCATCTTCGGGCCGGTGAACTACGGATTTAACGGTATCTACAGTTGGCAAGGGGATTCGAGTCTGAGCCCAACACCCAGCGGCGCGAACTGGTTCGCGGACAAGTACCTCGCGGGGATGAAGACCGCTTCGACTGCGTATGGAAAACCAGTCGTAGATGTTTATGACTTCCACTGGTATTCGGAAGCTACGGATGGCACGACTAGGGTCACTAACATGACTGGCTCGACGCTAACGGACGCCCAGATTCAGGCCGTCGTGCAAAGCCCGCGCAGTCTGTGGGACCCAACATTCACTGAGAATTCCTGGATTACGAACTCCGTCCTCGGCGGACCTATACAGATCCTCAGCCGGCTTCAGGCCAAGATTAATGCCGAGAATCCCGGGATGAAGATTGCCATCACCGAATATGAGAACGGCGGCTTCAATCACATCGCGGGAACCATCGCGCAGGCCGACAACCTCGGCATCTTTGGAAGCGTGGGGCTCTTCGCGGCCAACTTCTGGCCGCCAGGTGGTATTTATTCCTACACCCTTGCTGGCTTCCGCGCGTTTCGAGGTTTCGATGGGGCCAACGCGAACTTCGGCGACACTTCGCTTCAAACGACGTCCAGCGCTGTCCAGAACGTAGTTGTTTATGCCAGTTCGGACACCACTACGCCTGGCCGTGTCGTCATCGTCGCCATTAATCGCTCCAACGCCGCGAAAGTTACGGCCATCAACGGCCAGACGCTCTCCGGCACAGCGCATTTGTATCAGATGACAGCCGCTACTGCGGCGGGGCAGACTGTAGTCGAGCCCGTGTCTATTGGCACGATGGCTGTGAGTGGCTCGTCGTTGACGATCACGCTTCCGGGATATAGCGTCACCACGATCGACGTTCATTAACGCGATGCTGCCACTCAGCCGCGATGTACCGCCAAAATCTACACCTTGAACCGCGGCAGCCACCGTGGGACGCAGCGGCAATACTCCTCGTATTCGGCGCCGAATTTCTGTCTTAGCGTTGGTTCCTCGATAAGCAGCACGAACAAAATCACGCCGACCGCGAATACAGCCGCCAACTCCACGAGCGCCAGGGAGTGGAAAATCGCCGCTTCGCCCAAGACGATAGATCCAACGCTCCAATACATAGGATTCCGCACAATGCGGTAGGGTCCCTCGACAACCAGTTTCTTGGGAGGATCGAGCGGCAGTGGCGTACCCTTCCCCCGCACCGCGAAACCCCAGAAAGCACACGCCAAATAAAGTGTGATTCCGGCGACGATGAGTAGCCACCCCGCGGCACCGACTCCTCGCACATCCGGCCGCACGCCGCGCGGCAGCATCCAGTAGGGCATCAGCGCGGTCCAAAAACCAGGAACGAAGACAGTGAAGATCAGAGTTCGAATGATGGGAGACATTGAAAGTAGCGTACACCCACTGCTCTATTCGCGGTTGAGATCAGGAAGGCCCTCGGGCAGCAGCACATCAATTCGGCGCGCAGCTGTGTCGATCTTTTTGCAGATATCCACGGCCAGTGGAATCAGAATTTCTCCGCGCGATGTTTCCACTGCCAGCAACGGCGTGCCGGAGACCTCTTCCCCTGGAAATTGTACATCGCGAACTGTCCCAAGAAAGGACGGCACTTCGGCCAGCGAACACGGCGAAGAAGACAGGATCGGAATAGAGGCAGGATTTTCAAATACGGAACAGCCGATAAGGTCCGAGACGAAATGCTGCCCCGCAGGCAGCGTTACGCGCTGTTCGAAGGGAAGCAGCACCTCAAGCCCGCGGAATTTTTCCGCTTCCGAGATGGAATCGACGCCCTCAAAATGAAAAACGGCCTGCCCGCGATGATTCTGGCTCAGCCAGCATGATTGCAGCGCCATCCGGTGCGGTTCATTTTTGCTCTCGGCGTGTCCAACGAAGACTTCCCGCAATCGTGTTAGGCGTTCCGGAAAATCAGTGAGGATTTCAGCGGCGACTTCGCCCTTGTTGCCGCGCGCCCGCAGGATGCGCGCAACCAGGACCCAGCGTGGGGTTTCAAGGCTCAATGGGAAGTAGGATTGTCCACACATCCGCGGAATGCAAGACCGCCAAGCCGTCAATCTTCAAGAATTTCAAGAGTAAACCGCTTGTGCAGCTTCATCCCGGACGCGCCCAGCAGCGTTCGAATCGCTTTGGCAGTCCGCCCCTGGCGCCCGATCACCTTGCCGAGATCCTCGGGATGTACGCGCAGTTCCAGCACGGTGACTTGCGACCCGTCGACAGACTTCACCTGCACGTCCTCGGGATGATCCACGAGCGCCCGGGCGATGGCTTCAACCAGTTCCTTCATAGGGTCCCTGGGAATGGCGCCCCGGTGAAAGCCGGGAACGCGCAAATTTCAGGAAGGCGCCGAACTAAGCAATCTTCTGCTGACGGAGAAAGCTGCGCACCGTATCACTGGGCTGCGCTCCCAGTCCCATCCAATACTTGATGCGCTCCGCGTCGAGCTTGAGCTCCGCCGGCTTCTTCAGCGGATCGTACGTGCCCACCGCTTCCTTCACTCGGCCGTCCCGCGGCCGGGTCCGCTCAATGACCACCACGCGGTAAAAGGGCTTCTTTTTCTTACCAATCCTCGACAACCGAATCGTTAGCACTAAGTCAGTCCTCCTGAACCTTACCATTCTAGCCTGCCGGGGTGCCACGCGGCAATCGAAGTCTCAGCACGGAGGTCCACCAGCGTTGAAACACACGATTCATTGCTGAAATAGGGCCACACAACCCCTCGCCTATTTCGGCCCAGGCCCCAGCGTTCGGCTAAAAGGGGAAGCGCACTGAGAAAATGCCGTTGTGGTTGTTCCTGTGAAAGTGGGTCGTGGCGATCTGCATTCCTCCGCCTACCGTGAATCCCAATCTCTTCCAGAGATGGATTCTGCCGATGACCAGCCCTGGGGTCATGAAAACCTGAGTCTTTCCATCGTCCGGACCGTCTTGGAAATGGGTGTAGTTTACTTCCACTTCCGGCCAGAACTTCCGATAAAAGTGATACTGAAACGCGTTGTTCCAGGGAAACGTTCGGCCGATCACGGCCTCGTTGCCCGTCGGTAGTGTCGCGCCAAAAGTGCCTTGAACGTCGAAGGCTCCAAAGCCCTTACCATAGGCGATCGTCGGCGTGATGATTGCGTCGGTCGCTCCGTTCTTGTACTGACCGGTGGGAAGAGTCGTTTGAAAGAACGCCGTTAAGATGTACTTTCCGTGTTCTTCATTGGAGGAAAGGATCCGGTACTTCACAAGGAAGCCCCAATCTCCAAATCCATCCTTTACGGCGGGGTTGTTGTGCACGATGTAGGCGGGCGGAGCCACCAAAATTACTTCGACGCGCTCGGCAGGAATGAGCTCTAGTCCTTTCGCGCCCCCATAGTTCTCCGTCGTGACGCCGCTGTTGTTCGTCTGCCAGAAAATATCGAACCGATATTCCTCTTCGAGACGCGGCGTGGTCGTGGTGAGCGGTGTAACCCAATGAGGCTGCTCTGCCTGCGTCTTGTCCACGCGCTTGAACCAGTTTGCAAAGTAACCTGGATCGGCTCCTCCGCTGGAATTTGCCGTACTCTGCGAATGGGAAGGATCTGCGCTGAGTAGAAGGACGATAATGATGACAAACGCTTTCTCACAGAATCTCACGGTGTCTCCTTTGTTTCCAGAATTAGATTCCTTGTTACTGCGGCATAACGCAGAAATCTAATTCTCGCACTTTAGTGCAGATTGAATCGATAAATCAAATCGTATTAATACGAATTATAACGGAGGCAGGCCCATCGAAAATGTGGCTATTTCGATCGTGCGACTCTTATGGAACTCTCTACTCGTATCTCAGGCAAGCGATGGGATCAAGATTGGCTGCCAGATTTGCCGGATAATAGCCGAAAAACAAGCCCACCCCGACGGAGATCACAAATCCAATCGTCACCCACAGGTAAGAGAGCGTTGCGGGAATCGAAGGCACAAGAGTCCGTACCGTTATGGATACTCCGGCGCCGATCAAGATGCCGATAGTGCCACCAACCAGGGTGAGCACCACGGCCTCCAGCAAAAATTGCAGGCGGACATCCGCGCGGCGGGCACCGATGGCTTTGCGTACGCCAATTTCCTGGGTGCGCTCCGTCACCGAAATGAGCATGATATTCATCACGCCGATGCCGCCCACCAGCAGCCCAATCGAGCTAATAACCGTGGTCAAAATCACGAGGGCGCCGGTGAGTTGGCTCCATAAATGGCTGATGAAATCCGGCGAGCTCAGCTCGAAATCGTTCTCCTTGCCGGCGGGAATGCGCCGCAAGCGCCGCATCGCCTGAATGACCTCGCCTTGCGCCGTCTCGACGTTTACATTCTCAGGGACGGTGAACGCCATAATCAATTCTTTCGCCTCCGGATACTCCTTTTTGAAGCAGCTCAGCGGAATGACCCCGAAGATATCCACTCCAGGTCCGACAAACAAGCCCTGGTCGTGTTGGAACACGCCGATCACTTCGTAGACGCTGCCGTTGATGCGCACAGTTTTGCCAAGGGCGTCGGTGTTGGGGAAAAGCGATTCGCTGATGGCCGCTCCAAGGACGACGACCGGACGGGCATGCTCCTGATCGAAGGCGCTGATGAAACGGCCGCGCTCGATGCTGAACAAGGGGATGGCGTCGATGTACTGCGGCTCGGCGCCGCGCACGATGACCTTCTCGACGCTATAGTGCCCGCTGGTGATCAGATTGGAATCGCCGAAGAAAAATCCGCGTGTGCCGATGGTGGTCAATGCCTGAACGTCTGGAGCGGCATCGCGGATGAAACCGGCATAGTTGTATTCAAAGTACTTCCGCGTTCGAATGCTTTCAGGCCAACGCGAAGGGTCCGAGCCCGGCGGAAATCGCGAGATAAAGTAGGTGCGGGAGCCGAGCGATTCCACGCGGTCCTGCACGAACTTATTGAGGCCCTGGATGATCGCCGCCATGGAAATCACCGAGGAGACCCCAATGACGATACCGAGCACAGTCAATGCGGAGCGCACTTTGGACGAACGCAGCGTCTCCATGGCGGCAAGGAAATTTTCCCGGGCTTGCGCCAGCGTCATGATCGCCATTAGTCAGACCTCAGCGCGACAACAGGGTCCAGCTGTGCAGCGCGCACCGCCGGATAGATCCCGAAAAACAATCCGACCACGGAACTCAGAATGACCCCGAGCACGGCGACCCACGTTTGGACGGAAGCCGGGAAAGGCGTGTAGGTGCGCAGAGTGAGCGCCACCAAGAATCCCATCGAGATGCCCGCGATTCCCCCGGCGATACACTGGATCACGCTCTCTACGATGAACTGCCGCAAAACGTCTCGCTTCGTCGCCCCGACGGCGCGCCGCACGCCAATCTCCCTCCGCCGCAAGCTGACGCTCACCAGCATGACGTTCATGATGACGATTCCGCCGATGACCACCGAAATCGCGCTCACCAGGATGAACACGGCAAAAAACGCCGAGCTGATGCTGCGCCACAAGCTCATATAGCTTTCCTTGGTGCCGATGAAGAAGTCGGCTTCCATCTTGCCGGTAAGATGGCGGCGCGCGCGCAACACCAACTGAGCCTGGTCCTGCGCTTTTTCAAAATTCTGCGTGCTGGTCTTTACGTTGATGATCAGGCTGGTGGTGTGCTCTCCCTGGATGCCAAGAAAAACCGGCAACGGCGCCATGACGAAATTGTCCTGGTCCTGCCCGAGGACGCTGCCAACTTTTTCCATTACGCCGATCACCATGAGTTCATTGTTGCCGAGGCGAATGGTTTTCCCGACGGGGTCCATGCCGAGAAATAACTGCTGCATCAGCGTGTCGCCAATCAGGCAGACCCCGGCGCGATGCTCGGCTTCGGTAGGAGTGAAGTAGCGGCCGAGCTGGACCGTTCGCGTATCAATGTCCGCCATGTTGGCGGTTTGGCCAGAGAAACTCACGTCCGGCACCTCTTTGTTGCCGTATCGCGCCCGCGCCGTGGTGCTCGCCGTGGCGCCCACCTCTTCGCACGCGGGGCATCCATCGGCTACTGCGCGCATGTCCTCCATTTCAATCTTTTTGTACTTAAGGGCCTTGATGATGATGTTGAAGTCCGTCACTGCAAAAGGCGTGCGTGCGATTTGGAATACGTTTGTGCCTAGGTTGGCGATCTTCTGTTCAACGTAAAGATTCGCGCCCTGGACGATGGTCATGACCGTTATCAGAGTGGCCACACCCATGGTCAGACCCAGCATCGTCAGCGAAGCGCGCAGCTTATGCGCGCGCAGGGCGCTGAAGCACTGCGCTAAATTGTCACGGATGGCGAGCATGGGCGAGGAGGAAGCCCCTCCAGATACTTTACCGAATCTTGCCAGGCGCAACCCGGGAATTCGCGGCTGGCCACCGAGCGGCGGTCACACGGGAACGAACCGCACGCGATCAAGCCTGAAATGCTGCTACATCCATCACTATGAGATTACGTTGAAAGGCGCTGGGAAATTACATATTGCGATTCTTGAACACCGTGTTGACGAGATAGGTGATCTTGTTCCTGAACCCAAGTACGGCCGAACAGCGTAGAAGAACTCCGCGGCATCCTCGTCCCGGCGTGTCACGGAAGGGACTTGGAAGGCTCCCGCGAGATCTTCTTGTTCTGCTTATTCTTGTACATCAGGGCGTCAGCTTCGGAGAGGAGTTGTTCAACGTTCGAAAGCCGGTCCGTGTCACCAGGAACGATTCCAACACTGATGGACAGATCGTAAGTCCGGCTCAGCATCGCATTGCAAGCATCCAGTTTGTGTTCCATTCGCCGAACGACTGTCCCGATGCCGTCTTTGTCAGCCTCAAGCATAAGAGCCGCGAATTCATCACCTCCGAGGCGGGCAAGGATGTCCGAATGACGGAATGAATCCCGGAGTACCTCGGCCGCCTCCACCAACGCGCGGTTTCCTTCTTGGTGGCCAAACGTGTCATTGACTCGCTTGAGGCCGTCAAGGTCCATAAAGGCCACAAGGAAAGGCTTTCCAGTTCGGTAGGCCAGCAATACGTGATGTTCAGCCAGCGTGAGAAACCCTCTCCGGTTATAGAGGCCCGTCAGATCATCGAGCATGGATAGATTGAGGAGCTCCAACTGCACACGCTGGCGCTCCATGGCGTAGCGGAGCGAGCGCCAAAGCATGTTGCCATCGATATTCCCTTTGACCAGGTAATCCTGCGCCCCTCGTTGGAGCGCTTCGAGGGCCAAGGATTCATCATTCAAAACGGTTAGTACGACGATGGGCAAGTCTTGGGATTCCCTATGTACGCTCTGCACGGCCTGCAATCCCTGCGCGTCCGGAAGCCCCAGGTCCAGCAAGCAAACGTCGGGCCGGTCATTCGCAAGAGACTCAAGGGCCTGCCTTAGCGTACTGCACAAAATGAATTGGAAGCGCATCTTGGTGATTTCTCCGAACGCTTCCTGCAGCAAGCGCGCATCGCCCGGATTGTCCTCTACGAGTAGAATCTTCGTTGTCGAAGGGGTCATGGAATCTCACTGTGAGGGGAGTTTGACCAGCGTGAGCCAAAAGCTTTCAATCGACTGAACCACGCGCAGAAACTGGTCGAGATCGACGGGCTTGGTGATGTAGCAGTTCGCGTGGCGGGTGTAAGCTCGTGCGATATCCTCTTCGGCCGCGGAGGTGGTCAATACTATCACCGGGATTTTCATCAGGTGTTCGTCGGCCTTGATCTCGGCCAATACCTCGCGTCCGTCTTTCTTGGGCAAGTTCAGATCAAGGAGGATCAGGTCAGGTTGCGCGGAATTCGCGTACCGGCCTTGTCGGCGCAGATACGCGAGGGCCTCAACGCCGTCGCCCATCACCGTAAGGTTGTTGGACACCTTTCCTTCTTTGAAGGCTTCCAGGGTCAGCCGCGCATCCCCCGGATTGTCTTCCACTAGTAAAATTTCAATCGTTCTCGAATTCATTTCTCCGTCCTTTCAGCCCGTGGAATCGTGAAAATAAATGTCGATCCCCGTCCGGGCTGTGATTCAACCCAAATCCTTCCCCCATGGCGTTCTACGATTTTTCGGCAAACGGCCAGCCCGATGCCCGTGCCCGAGTACTCTTTGCGCGTATGGAGCCGCTGGAACATCTGAAAGATACGTTCGGAGTATTTCGGCTCGATGCCGATTCCGTTGTCCTGAATGGAAAAAGTCCACTCACTTCCGTTGGGTCTGGCGGAAATGGAGATTTCCGGCCTGCGTTCATTGCGATATTTGATGGCGTTTCCAATCAGATTCTGGAACAACTGCGTAAGCTGCGTGGCATCGGCGATGATTCCTGGCAGAGGTCCGACGCTGACCTGAGCTTTTGATTCCTTGATGGACTCTCGCAGATTTTCAAGAGCGGAATTGCAGGCGGTTTCCGATTGGGTGAGATTGAGCGCCTTTCCCCTGCTCGTGACACGAGAATAGGACAGCAGGTCCTGAATGAGCTGCTGCATCCGTGTCGCACCGTCCACCGCAAAGCCGATGAACTCGTCCGCCTCAGCACCGAGCTTCCCTTTGTAGCGGCGCGCCAGGAGTTGCGTGTAGCTGGCGACCATGCGGAGCGGCTCCTGGAGGTCGTGCGAGGCCACATAAGCGAACAGTTCGAGCTCTGCATTGGAGCGCGCCAACTCTTCCGCTTTGCTCGTGAGTTCCTGTTCCACCCGTTTCCGCGCCGCTATATCTCTCAGCAAGGTTTCATTGGCTTTCGCTAGGTCCGAGGTCCGTTCCTGAACCTGTTTCTCCAGGTCTCCGTAGGTTATGGCGGAAAACGCATTCAAGAGTCCGCTTACGAACAATGCTGCTAAGAGGCTGCACGCTGCGCGAAAAATCTGGACTGGGAGCCCAAACACATTTTCGAATGAAGAGTAATTAATGAATGCCGCCGGCGGGAAAGGCGCTTGTGGAACGATGACACCCGCGAGCAAGGCATATACGACAAAAACGGCCGCCAGCCCCCTGATATTCCTATGTATCGCGGAAGAATTAATCTCCTTGATTTCACGGGATTGACTCTGCCGGAAGAGCCCCGCCGCAGCTATGAGTGAGCCCGGGAACGCCAGCAAATAACGCATGAGAACGCCGCTCGTTACATACCATTGAGTACTCAGACCGGTCCGAATCCCATGCACGGTCACCACAGCTGCAAACAGTAAGGAAACAATGACTGATGCGCGCTCCAGCCACTTGAACCTGGATCTGTCCAGAGCAACAGATCTGAGACCAAAGGCCAGAAGAAAGACAAAAGAACCCAAACCAAGGTAGAAGCCAATTGTCTTGATAATTCGAAAAAGAAACGGCGTCCAATATGTCTCTCCGAGCGCCAGAAACATATCCGACCACTCGCTCGCCCCATGAAGTAATCCAAAGCCGGCCAAAAGCAACAGGAGACTTCGTAGCTTAAGAGAGCTGCGCTTGTCCTGTTTGAGTAGAATAGCCGTCCCAAGTAAGAAAAAAGCTAGTCCGTAGACGAAAAACACCACTAGCATGTGATCGTGGGCGAGTTTTGACAGAGAAATCATGCTGGCGCAGTCTTTAAGAGCCTGCAAGCACCGAATCCGGATGCGTCATGCTTCGGCCTTAGTTCATCCTGACGATTCTCGATGATTCAATCCAAGGAAGGGGGGATCGCTCGCAAATGGCGTCTTCGAGAACGAAAACGGAGAGGGTCTACTTGAGTGATTGTACCTTGGTGGATCCTGCCTGGTACCAAGTTTCGGCGGCCGCGTGCCGCAGAGGTAAACGCCGAAGCCTGGCGGCGCGCATGCCTTCCATCGCCCTGTGCCAATTCCGCTGTGACAGATCAGGACAAGCCGGCGAGTTTGCCCAGGCCTTTCATTTTGGTCCGCGCGGCCATGGCGCCATATTGCTTCATCATTGTCCGCATTTGCAGGTACTGCTTGAGGACGCTGTTGACATCCTGAACAGTAGTCCCACTGCCTTTCGCGATGCGTTTGCGCCGTTTGCCGTCGATGACGTTATAGTCGCGGCGCTCCTGGTTGGTCATCGAGTTGATGATCGCTTCGACGCGTGTGAGTTGTCCTTCGTCCACTTTGGCATCCTTGGGAAGATTTTGCAGTGGGCCCATCTTGGGCAGCATGTCCACGATTTTTTCGAGAGGACCCATCTTGCGAATCTGCTTGAGCTGATCGCGAAAATCCTCGAGCGTGAATTCTTCTTTGCGGAGCTTGCGCTCGAGGTCGGCAGCGGCTTTTTTGTCGACTGTCTGCTCGACGCGTTCGATGAGCGACATGAGGTCGCCCATGCCGAGAACGCGGGAAACGATGCGCTCGGGATAGAAACCTTCGAGGGCATCGTATTTTTCGCCGAGGCCGACGAATTTCACGGGCGCACCAGTGACTCTGCCAATGCTCAGCGCGGCGCCGCCGCGGGCGTCGCCATCGAGCTTGGTGAGAATCACGCCGGTGAGGCCGAGTCGCTTGTGGAATTCTCCGGCGGAGCGCACGGCATCCTGACCGATCATGGAGTCGGCGATGAAGAGTATCTCGCTGGGCTGCAACTCTTTCTTCAGCGTGCTCAGCTCGTTCATTAAGTCATCGTCAATGTGCAGGCGTCCGGCCGTGTCCACCAGGATCACGTCGCTGGCGGAAAGTTTTGCTTCCTTGATGGCGCCTTTCACGATTTCGAGTGGCTTGTCCGTTCCGGCGCCGGGCCAGATCGCGGTACCGACCGCCTTTGCGACTTGTGCCAGCTGCTCGCGCGCGGCGGGACGATAGACGTCGGTGGAGACGACAAGCGGACGATGGCCATGCTGCGAAAGCCATCTGGCAAGTTTTCCCGTGGTGGTGGTTTTGCCGGAGCCTTGCAGGCCCACGATCATCCAGACGGAAGGCGGGCGGGACGCAAAGAGCGGCTTGGCGTGCTTGCCGAGCATGGCGGCGAGTTCGTCGCGCACAACTTTGACGACTTGCTGATCGGGCGAAAGTTGCAGCATGACTTCGCTGCCGAGGGCTTTCGCGCGGATGTTGGCGAGGAGTTCGTCAGCGACGCCAACGTTAACGTCACCTTCGAGCAGCGCTTCGCGAATTTCCGCAAGCGCGGTGTTCAAGTGCTCCTCGGTGAGCTTGCCCTGCCCGCGCAGGTTCTTGAACGTGCGCTGCAGCTTCTCCGTAAGATTTTCAAACATAGTTCGTTACAAGCGACCCGTGATCGCTGACTGGTGAAAATCTATATTAGGCTCTGGAATCCTGCCGGGTCAAACGAGTGCCGAGTGGCGCATTTCCTAGTGGAATGGGGAATACTACTTCCCATGCTGGCCAGAGTACAATTGAGATTGCTATGGCGAAACATCCTCCGAAAGCACCTCCAGCACCGAGTGATCCGCACACTCCTCCTCCCGAAGAAGAAGTGCTGGACATTGTTGAAGAAGCGTCGATGGAATCTTTCCCCGCGAGTGACCCGCCTGCCTGGATTGCCGGTGGGAAAAGGTTGCAGTCGCTGAAACGCGCGAACACCGCTTGATTCGCGTCTGCGCCCTTGAATTTCTTGACAAAGGGCGTAGGGAAAGCGGGAGCGCCGCCCCAATCGCGGAACATAGAGTCTCTGCGAGCAAGCGAGCCGACTCTTCCATCACTCAACTTTGCGCTTGGCGCTGTGGCCCACCGCGACAAGGAAGATGGCGCTTTTGCCTTCGGCGTGAGGCGAGAAAAAGCGCGTGACGTCGTCATCGAAAAAGGTGAGGCCCGTAGCGCCGAGCCGCTGCGCGTACGCAGCGAGATAAAGCTTGCCGCCGAGAATGCCTGCTTCAAGTTGCACGGCGCGATAGCCGCGATTGCCGAAACGCTGCAAAATGGGGCGCAGATCGGCCAGGAAAAAAATGTTAACCGCGGCATCGGCGGACAAGTCCTGTCCCAGGCCGAGGTACCCGGCATCGGCACGGAAATTTCCCTGCTTGAGACACTCCAGTACGCCGCCGCTGCGGTGAAAAGCGTAAGCTCCTGGCGGGAGCCCCTCGACAGCGTGGACAATCAAGCAGAGATCATTGAGCTGCGCTCCTTGTGGGTCGAGAAAATCAGCAGGCACGCCTCGAGTCGCGCGGTCCAACAAGGCGGAGAGCTGCGGCAGAGTGATCGGGCTCCGCGCGAATTTGCGGGTGGACCCGCGGCGGTGGATAACTTGTTCGATGGGATCGCGCGGCATCTCTGCATCTGAAAAAGGCTCAAGAGAAACGATTGGTCCTGCTGGGGGTGAAATTTTTGGTATCGGGGTGTGTCCGCGCCACGATTCCACTCCCCCAGGGGAAGTAAGCGAAGAGGCGGCATGCATTTCGCGCATGAGCGGATAATCCATCTCGCGTTGCGAGAGCGGCACGGTTTCAAGATGCAAAGGAGAAACTTCAGCAGGAACTTGCCGCGGGAGTGGGGCGGTGTAGCCAAGAGCTACAAGCGAGAAGGCCACTTCACGCTCGGGATCGACGTCCAACAGGCGATTCACGTCTGCGTCGACGAAGCCGCACACGACACGGGCAGGCAAGCCCAAGGCGGCGGCCACGGCGAGCAGGTTGGCGAGGAGAGTGCCGTTGTCCCAACCGAAATGACGGTAAGTGCGAGCCTGATATTTCCAAGCATTGCGCCAGTAAGTGCAGGTGCAAACGATGGTGAGTGGCGCGTGTGCGATGGCGGGTTCGCCTCCGGTGGCTTCAAGGAGGACGCGCCGATAATCTCCCGCACGCAGCCGACGCAAGCCGAACTCAGCGGGCGCAAAGTGGTAGACGCCGGCCTCCAGGTTGCTCAGGTCGCCGCAAACCAGATACAGCTCGACTTCGTAGAGTGCTCCCGTGCAGGCTGCCGCGCGAAAGTAAAATTCACGCCCGGCGTAGCTCCTCTTTCGCGTAATGCCGGCGGAGAGATAGAGCAGTTGGGCTACCGCCTCCAAATCGGGAGCTGCGCTGGTGAGGGCGGGAACACTTTCGGCAATGGCAGAGAGCGCGGCGACGCCGGTTTGCTGCATCTCGGCGGGCAGGCGCATGGGCTCGAGCGCATGATAAATCTTGAAAGGGAGCGGTTGGTTGGACCAGTCCATGAAGTGAGCGTTGGCGCGGATGCTGGCGTAAGAATGTTTGGTAGCGTCGTGATAAGTCCAGGCGGCTTCGGGATTGCGGTTATCAGTCATAGCGCTTGCGGGCCATCGTCATCACAGTCCGAAGGAAGCATATCAGGCTGATGTGTGGAGACGGTCGTACCAGATGCATAAAGACCTCGAGAAGAAAACGGGCCTTCTGAAGAAGGCAGTTCCAGCCCAACAGATACGAGTCAGAATGTGAGTTTCACTCCGAGCTGGGCGGCGAAGGGGATGCCGACGGTAGTGCCGGGGCCGAAGAAGTCGCCGAGGGCGCCAGCAGGAACAAGCAACTGCTTGCCGCTAGTGACCGGCACAGAGCACGACGGCGTTGGACAAAGCGCGGTGACGTTCGCGAGATTGTTCACCGGAACGGGTAGAGCGCTGATATTACTGACGTAGTTGTTGCCCGGATTATTGCGATTGAAAAGGTTGAAGAATTCGAGGAAAGGCGTGAGCGACCACCGTTCGTGGAACTTGACGGGCCGGCTCACGCGCAAATCGGTTTGCAGATAAGGCGTGCCGCGGAATTGGTCGAGAGTGGATTTCACGCCGTTGATCACCACGCGATCGCCGGCGGGAGTGGTCAGCGTGATGGGCCGCGCGGTCTCTCCCTGCGAGAGGAACGTCACATCGAAACCAACGGGAGCGTGAACCGTTCCCGCCAGAACGAAGCGATGACGAACGTCTTCACCGGAAGGACCATAATCTCCTGGAGCGAACGCGTTGAAAGGATCGCAAACCCCATTGACGTAATCAAAGAGCTCACCAATCTGGCATCCCCAGGTTTTTGCGTTGGAGAGCGTGTAGTTGGCCACGAGATTCAGGCGGCGGGCCGCGTTTCCTTGAAGATGCAATAGAAGAGCTTTGTAGCTGGAACGATTGTCCGTTCGAAAGACGGAAACGTTGGGAAAATTGTAGCGGCGGTAGCCGTGCATGCCGGTCTCGAGCGTGTAGTCCGCGCTCAGAATCCAATTAGCATTGAAGGCGTGTTGAACCCCCGCCGTCGCATGCGGTGCGTAGGGCGTGTGGTAATTCGGATCGATCAGCGAAGGCGGACCGGAAGAATGCTGGACATTGAAATTGTTCAGGGCGTTGAAGGCTTGGACCCAGCCGTTTTGCGCGAGGTCATTGAAATAAAGACCAACACCGCCGCGCAGGACCGTGTTGCCGGATGATCCGAGTCCGTAAGCGACGCCGAGTCGCGGAGCGAAAGCTTTGCGGTAGTCGTGAGGAATTCCGGATACCACGCCGTTACCGGCGAATGCGGGATTCACACTCTGGCCGCGCCCCGAAGCGATGAAAAGACCGAAAGTAGTGTCATAGCGCAGGCCATAGTTGACGGTCAGATGCGGAGTGACGCGCCAGGAGTCCTGCGCATAAACTCCGAGGCGCTGCACGTTCTGCGAGAAACTGCCGTCGCCAGCCTGTGTGGCGGAACATCTGACATCTGCGGGCACGGGCGGGGCGCACTTCATTCTGAAATAAAAAAGGGAAGGATTGGCGGCGTAAAAGGCGGGGTCGTTCGAATAACTCAGCACGGTTTCAGCAGTCGCAGTGAGCGCGCCACTGAGAACCGGCTCGTGAATAAAATTGATGCCGACGCGCGGCGTGTGATTGCCGTGGTTGTGGCTCACGTCGTAGCGAAACTGATATTTTTCCTGGTTGCGCAAGACCGGAAACGCAGTGATGGGAGTGACGAACTGATTGTCTCCAAACGTTTCGAGGCCAGAGATGGTGCTGCGAGTCGACGTGAATGGGAAATCGAGAGCGAACCCAAGATGCGAATTGCGCGTGGCAGTCAGATGCAGGCCGCTGGCGTTGAAAACGAAGGATCCCACCCAAGAGGGATTAAAAACGTGCTGCTGGCCCACAACCAGATTGAAGTAATTGTTATGCGACGTCGCGCCGGTGGAGGGGAGTGCAGCTTGCTGCACCATAGCGTTGCGGGTGAGGTAACTGTCCGTGGAGGTCCGTAGAAACCAGCGTGATTTTCTCGATTGAACCCAATCCACGCGAGCGTTCGCGAGATAGTCGCGAAACGGGACGAGCACATTTTTCGGCACCTCAATCTGGTTCACGGCGGTGCCGGTACTGCTGTCATGAATCAAGCCAGCCGCCGCCAGTTGCGCGAGGGCGTTGAATTCGGCCTGACTCGAGAGGCTGTAAGCGATACTGGCGTTTTCGTGGACGTATTCGAAGGTCGAGAAAAGCCAAAGTTTGTCTTTTACGATGGGGCCGCCAAGCGTGACAACGTAGTTTTGCCGCGAAAAGGGTTGCTTGGGATCGGGAGCGGCATTGTCAATGGGGAAGCGCGCGTTAAGATCCGCAGCACGGCCGTAGAAAGCGGCGGAACCGTGCCAGAAGTTTGTGCCGGCCTTGGTGCTGATTACGACGGAGGCCGCGGTGGTGTGGCCCGTGTCGGCATCTTCCTGCGCCGTGCGCACGGCAAATTCCTCGATAGCTTCGGGTGAAAAATTCTGGAGGAATCCTCCAATCCAGTCATCCGTGTTATCGGCGCCATCCACGGTCAGATCGTTGTTCAAACCCGAGCTTCCCCCTGTAGAAACCGCGGTGATGCGCGCTTTCGTAGGGTCGGAAGGCTCCAGCGGCTCCGTTCCCGGCGCCAGGTAAGCGATGTTGGCAAAGCTGCGAGCAGGGAGAGGAATGCTCTCGAGATCCTTTGCAGTAATGATCGTCTGGTGCACAGCGCTGGAACTATCGATTGGCTGGTCGGTAATGGAACTTGGCCCCAAGTCTTCGTCCAGCGTTATAGTCTGCTGCACTGGCCTTGGCTTCAAGATAATGGTGATTTCCTGCACCGAGCTGACGGTGATCTTCACGTTCGAATTGGCATCGGCAAATCCGTTGGCCTGAACCTTCACGCCATAGGTGCCAGGGAGCAGATCGTCGATTCGAAATTCGCCGCGCGAATCGCTGGCAATTTCGCGCTGGAGTGAAGATTCGTTCCCATGGATGAAGATTTTCGCGGCAGGGACGCGGCCGCCGCTGGCGTCCTGCACAATGCCGCGAAGTGCGCCGCGAAATTCCTGCGCCGAGAGTTCCAACGCCCCAGCACAGGACAGCAGAAGATAAAGGCCAAGAATTTTGTGCATCTGACGAAGAAACCAACTCATAAAGAGGAGGCCAAGACCCGGTTGAGATTTAAGATGCGCGGAAGGCATCTTGGGTTACAGCGGGGCCAGCCTGCCAGATAGTGTACGTTGAAAAGGGGCCTCTATGCGCACCAGTGACCTGCCCCCTGGCTCCGCGCACGAGATCATACGACATCAAGATTTCCTGAACTCATGACTTTTCCCTCGTCCAGTCTTTCGAGTTGCGGCGCGCAGGGAGCCGTAGGCGACCGCAGCGCTGCAACTCGCCGTGCGAACTCCCGCGGCGCCAAATATCCCAAACTACTGTGCGGCCGCTCTTCGTTGTACTCCTCCTTCCACGCTCCAATCTTGGCCCGCGCCTCCCACAAATTCCCGAACCAACTGGCGTTCAAGCATTCCTCCCGCAACCGTCCATGAAAACTCTCCACGTGCGAGTTCTGCACCGGCTTGCCCGGTTCGATGTGCACTATTTCGATCCCTCGTTCTAGGTTCCAGGCCAGAAAATGACGGCTGGTAAACTCCGGCCCGTTGTCGCAGCGCAACGCCAGTGGCCTTCCGCGCTCCGCAACGATCTCTTCCAGCACTCGCGTCATCCGCCGGCCCGCAAACCCGGTGTCCACTTCCAGCGCCAAACATTCTCGTGTAAACACGTCGATCACACTCAGCACGCGAAATTTCCTCCCGCTTTCCGCCGCATCGTGCACAAAATCCGCCGCCCATTCCTGGTTCGCTCCCGTCACCTCCGGCCGCACCACACCCACGCGCAGCAAGCGTTTCCGCCTCTTCCGCCGCAGCGTCAACCCGGCCTCCCGGTACACCCGATACACGCGCTTGTGGTTCACGTGCATGCCCTGCGCCTCCAACTTCACCTGCAACCGCCGGTACCCCCACCGCGGCTTCTCCCGCGCTGCTTCCACTAAGCGCTCGCGCAACGCCTCATCGCTCCGCCGGCTCGCGTACCGCTGACTCGATTCCGCCACGTTCATCAGCCCGCAGATCCGCCGCTGGCTCACCAGAAAATGGGCGTACAGCCAGCGCACTTCCCCCGCCGCTCTACGAGCTCCACCCGTTTTTTTCAATCACCGCTTTCAGCATGTCCTTGTCCAGGCTCAAATCCGCCACCAGCTTCTTTAGCCGCCCGTTCTCATCCTCCAGTTGCTTCAGCCGCTGCGCTTCGCCCACGCTCATCCCCCCGTACTTCGCCTTCCACGCGTACACGGTGTGCTTCGACACTCCCAGCTCCCGCCCCACCTCCGCTGCACTCCGCCCCGCCTCCATCTGCTTTAGTGCGCCGATCATCTCTACTTCGCTATACTTCCTCTTTGCCATGCCTCCCCCTCTCCGCAAACTACGAAAATCATATATACCTCTGCGCGGATTTTGGGGAGCAGGTCACCAGGAGTGCGGGCGCTTCGGAGATGCGAAAGCAATTTACAAAGGTAAGTGGAAATGTCGCGTGTGGAGATGGCAAACAAAAAGGCAGGTCTGGCTCTAAGCAGACCTGCCTTTTTCAATTTAATCCCGGCGGTGACCTACGTTCCCACACAGTTGCCCGTGCAGTATCATCGGCCCGGCGAGGCTTAACTTCCGTGTTCGGGATGGGAACGGGTGTGACCCTCGCGGTATAACCACCGGAAACTC
>Ga0209648_10000875_pt1 | contig 23996 bp, 18 predicted proteins | sample GraSoi2013_115cm_FD_185830 | JGI IMG/M metagenome (GOLD analysis project Ga0209648, IMG submission 185830) | Grasslands soil microbial communities from the Angelo Coastal Reserve, California, USA - Sample 9_17_2013_115cm (SPAdes) (version 2) | ecosystem: Environmental > Terrestrial > Soil >... | reverse complement strand
AACCGAAAGCCTTCTCGCAGTCTTAGCGACGTAAGTTTCCATCGCTGAGGGATTGTCTCGGGCGCTGAAGCCGCGACGGATCGTGGTAAATCCGAACACCGCTGCGCCCGCCAAACCGGCAGCAACAATCAGCATCAGCAGGGTGCGCTTTCGCATGGCTTCACCTCTCCTGGGGGCTTGCGCTCATTTGGAACGGAACGTTCACTTCCCGGACGGGTTGGTCTGTTCCTCCCGGCTGGGATGGCGCTTCCAAACCGTCCGTTAACAGAAAGGATTGGAGTTCAAGCGAGCTAGTCGCAAAGCTCTCCAGAGCATTGACGTAAGAGACGTCGAGTTGCATTAGGGTGCGTTGCGCGATTAACACCTGGGGATAGGCCGCAGCCATGTCGTGGTATTTATTCATGTACATGTCGTAGGCTTTTTGAGCGCGTGGAATCATCTGGTTCTTGTAACGCTCAACAGCAGTTTGTGAGAATGTATAGTTCTGAACGACGCGGGCCGCACGTTCGCGCAAAACAAGCTTCACGCGCTCGACTTCCCGGTGTGCTCGCTCCAAATCGGCTTTCGAGGCAGTAATATTCCCCTGATTGCGATTAAAGATTGGGATCTGCACTCCCACTTCCGCGAACCCTTGCAAACCCACAGGCTGCCCGCTAGTCTCAGACAACTCGCGATTCTGCTGCATGCCCCCACGCAACTGAAGGTCGGGAACCGGCTCTCGTTTCGCTCGCGCCAAGCCTGCCTCAGCCCTCTTTACGCCAAGGTCAGCGATTTTCACGACCGGACTTTCATTGACAATGTTTTCCACTAACTCATCGGGATTGACGCTTGCAGTTTCTTCAAGATTTCCCTTTAGTCGCGTCAGGGGCAGACGCCGATTTCCCACCACGGCCGCGAGTTCCTTCCAAACCCGTTGCTGGTTCTGTTCGGCCATGGTCACCGCCAGGTCGGCCTGTTGCGCCTCCACCTCCGATTCGAGTACATCCGGAGCATCCGCCTGGCCGACATTGGCGAGTTGATGGGAGGTGTCCACCGCATCCTGTGCTAGCTTGCTCAGGCTTTGCCTCAATTCAAGCGTCTGTTGCGCGGCGAGCACTTGTATGTACGACATCCGAACGTTGGTCAGCACACGTAGCTTCTGTTCATCAGCTTCTGTTTCAGCTTGTTTCTTTTCCTGTTCGAAGATCTTGCGATTCAATCCCAGCTTCCCGCCCATGACAATGTCTTGCTGAACGACGAACCCCTGTTCACCACCGCGAAACGATCCGCCGCGGATCTCTTCGCCTTGATAGCCCACCGTAGGGTTCGGGTAGAGTCCAGACTGCTTCCTTCGCCCTTCCGCGGCGCGAATGTTTGCCGCCGACTGCGCAAGAGTGGGGTTGTTCTGCAAAGCCATCTGTTGAAGCTCTTCGAGCGTGATGATCTTCTGCGTTTGGTCAGGCGCTTGTGCTCGTAGGAGTGAAGAAGCTACGAACAAAATTATGGCCAGACAAGTGATGCAAGGTGCGGTGTTTCGAAGACCTGCCATGTGAGCTCTCCTCGGATTGCATTCAAGTCGCTGCCTCGTCGGTCTATTCATGATCTGGGTGCTCCATTCCTGGCATGTTCTCCATCGGTTTCTTGCCTTGCTGCTTCGCCTTTAGCTCCATGATCTTGTCGTACTTGCCTGGAGGGAGCACGCGCACAAAGGACATCATTCCCGCCATGAAACCGCTCCATCCCGGTCGAAGCCCGAAGTTTTCCGGTCTTTCCACCATCTGATCCATGGCCATCAATGGACCTTCCATGAAGGCGTCCTGTGGGAAGCCCGGCACAGAGTTCGCATCTTTGCTGACGTCAGGTTTCGCCATCTGCATACCCGGCATCCCCTCGTGTTGCGTCTGTCTTTCCTCTTTCAATGGGGAATTGGACACCGCTTGTTCCGCCGTGGAACCTACGCCCATGCCGCGACCCAAACTTGGGCCGTTCTCGTTTGACGTGGCACTTCCTTGTCGCAACATTCCCATGCCGCGCTCCATGTCGAGACCTGCGGGCATTCCATTTCGGCGTGACATGCGGCCGACCATCGACGACATCTGGTTCATCATGTGGTGAGGTAGATGGCAATGGAGCATCCAGTCGCCTGGGTTGCTGGCAATGAACTCCACATCGCGAGATTGCGCTACTCCTACGAGTACTGTATTTCCAGGACCCCACGTGGATTGCGGCTGTCGTCCGCCTTCCGTTCCGGTGACGACAAAAGTGTGGCCATGAAGATGGATGGGGTGGTGGTCCATTCCGAGGTTGATAAGGCGAACCCGGACTCGATCCCCGTGACGGACGATTAGCGGCGTGGTTGCCGGTCCGGCCTTGCCGTTGAAGGTGAGCCAGTTGAACTCCATGTTCATGGAGTTCGGCACCTTGATGTTCGGCAAGATGGCGTACTCCTGCATAATGATTGCGAAGTCTTTATCGGCGCGTGGCTTGTATGGCTCCTTGGGATGCATGATGAACGCGCCGATCATGCCCATCATTTCTTGCATCGCCATGTGCGAGTGGTAGAAATAAGTGCCTTCCTGGTGGAGCGTGAATTCATAGACAAAGCGGCCGCCGGGAGGGATCGGGTCTTGACTCGAACCGGGCGCTCCGTCCATCTCGTTCGGGATTTCGAAGCCGTGCCAGTGCATCGATGTCGCTTCGGGAAGATGGTTGTCCACGATGATCCGAACGCGATCGCCCTGGTTCACTTGAATCGTCGGGCCCGGAGCGCTGCCGTTGTAACCCCAGAGGTCAACGATCCGGCCAGGAAATATCTCCTGCTTAACCGGCTCGGCAATGAGATGGAATTCCTTTACGTTTCCGTCCAAGCGCCACGGAAGCTGTGAAACGTCGGGCGTTTCCACGGAAACGATCCCACTGCTGCTACGCTGCGTAGCGTGGCCCATGTGCTTCATGTCCATGCCCGCTCCACTTTCCTGAGGGTTTGCAAACAGGCGAGGTACGGCGGCTAAACCGGCGCCCAGACCAAAAGTATTTCTAAGGAAATCACGTCTGTTCTTCATAGCTCTTCCTCTTCAAAAGTTGGCGGGCCCAACTGTCCCAGAAAGTCAATGGATATTGGATCGAAGAGAGGTATGGCCAGGCAGTCGACATCAAGTCGCTGCTTTGGCTATACCTCTGCTAGAAGGAAAGAGGAAAACTCAGATGCGAAGGATGCTGAAAGAGGCACCGTGAGCAGTGGGCGAGGCGGGCGGACCGTTATCCGCACTCCAAGCGATTGCGGGATCGGGTGCCGCAAACTCGGCCGTAGTATCCAGGACGACGGGGCCGCTCTCGACTACGGTCACTTGAGGAACAAACTTTCTCGAAGCGTTGAGACGCTCCGCTGTGACGCAGTTTGATAGACACGAATGCGACACCATCACCAGACTCATGGTCTGAACAGCTGGATGATTCATGGCGGAATGATCGTGAACCATTCCCGCCATCGTGTCTGAAGACTGAACGCAATGCCGCTGACTCTCAGCTCGCGACTGGCGCTCACACATGAGCGCGCAGACTCCGGTTGGGGTAATAATCCCGGCCAGCAGAATAGTCAGGAGAACTATCGAAGTTGCGGCTCTTTGCACCACTTCTCTGAAACTGTACCTCAGGCTGGATGAGATGCACAAACTGGCACAGGTACAGCGCCGCATTGCTTGAAGCTTTCACGATTTCAACTGAAACGTCTGGCGGGAGCGACGGGACTCGAACCTGCGACCTCCTGCGTGACAGGCAGGCGTTCTAACCAGCTGAACTACGCCCCCATCCTAACGATTGTCTGATTCCTTTCGGTTCCCTCCGACACCCTCTCGTCCCCTGCCGTACGATCTGGCCGTGCCGTGACAGGGCAACAACGAGATGTAACTATCGATATCAAACGGTGTCGGCGGACGTCGTTAGGTACGAAGTGGTGCTAGAAGACATTTCTTAACGTCCCCAGATTCTTGCGTGCCCTACCAGATCAGTTTCAATCCGAACTGAATCTGTCTCGACGTTGTTGAAGTGCTGGTGATCGCTCCGGCGGTTCCGGACACTTTTGTGCCAGAGCTGGAAGACGTAAAGGTAATCAAATTTGGTGTGTTGAAATTCGCTCGATTCAGCAGGTTGAAGATCTCGACACGAAACTGGAGAGCAAGTCGCTCGCGCAGATTCGTTGTTTTGAAGGCTGAGAAATCCCACGTCGCCAGACCTGGACCTATCAGAGTATCTCTACCTAAATTGCCGTAGAATCCGCTGCCGGCCGGTGGCGCCAGAAAGGCGTTCGGATTGAACCACTGAGACGGTTTGCCGAGAATCACAGGGCCGGTGAAAGCTGGGTTCACGAACGGCCGTACCGGGTTGCGCGTGTCTCCGTTGTTGGACGGGTTGTAGCTGAGCTGTGGCGTAAATGGGAATCCTGATTGAATCGTGACGATGCAGTTCACGGACCAGCCACTCACCAGGGGGTTGCTCCAACCTTCTAAGCTATTGGCGAACGGTTGTCCCTTCCCGAATGGCAAATTGTAGACGGCGTTGATTACGCCGATGTGACGGACGTCGTAGGTCGCGAGGCCGTAATCCGCGTGCAAGTCGAACGGATTTGACACCAGGCCAGGCGCATTAGGAGCGGCCGTCGCATTCAGCGAATCACCATCATCCAGCGCCTTGGACCAGGTGTACACGCCTCGCAAGGACAACCCATGGCTGAAGCGTCGGTTCACGTCGACCTGAAGCGCATGGTAATTGCTGGTGCCCCGAGAGAACCACGTCCACGTGTTCGCGATTGTGGGATTTGCCCTTGTGGTGGTTGGTACGTAGAACGCACCCGCAGGAACTGGAGCACCAGCCAAAGCCCCTAGTGTAGGGATGTTCGGATAAGTCGCCGGACAAGGCGAAGCTGGACAAATGACAGGAAATGGCTCGTTGGCGTCAATGCCAATTAGTTCATGATAGCCATGACTTCCAACATAGCCTACGGTCAAAGATGTGTTGGGTGAAACCTCCTGCTGAACACGTAGCGACCACGAGATCAATGTCGGTGTCCTCATATCGGGCTGAACTCCGCCAGGAACAAGTTTTGCTCCAGTGGGCGGCGGTGCAGTGGGATCGATCGGCAGTGACGAAACCTGAAATGGTGTCGCGGCGCTTCCGACGCTGTAGACAGGATTGAAAGGTGCGTTTTGATCGGTACGATAGCCCAGCGCATCCTGTAAATCGTTGTACATTCCAAAACCAGCGCGAATTACGGTCTTGTCCGAGAGCGGACTCCAGGCCAATCCGATGCGCGGCTCAGGCAAGAACTTGGCATGGTTGGTGGTGAATAGAGAGTCTCCGATGTGTGGACTGTTTGAGATCACTCCATTGCTGAAGGTGTAGTTGGCGGCGCGACCGTGCGCCTCGTTCCACCCGGTTGTGAATTCATTCCTAAAGCCCAGCGAGAGGGTCAGCCGCGGCGCGATACGCATCACGTCCTCGACGTACCAAGCGCCGAAGAGCGAACGCCAGTTCATCTCTGTCGGCGTCGGGTCCCACAGAAAACTGGAGGCCGACCCCTGGAGGAAGTTTGAAAGGCTCGAGAATGTCAATTGGCCGTACTGACTGAGCGCAATGGTCTCGTTTGATTGGAATGGTTGGAACCACGCCCCGAACGTGAGTTGATGGCGCCCTCGCGTCATTGCTACGCGATCCTCAAAAGTGAATAGATCGCGAGCGATCCGCAAATTGCTTCCATTATTGCTGCCTGCGAGGCCGATCGCCGCTTGCGGGTTTGATGCGGCGCTCCCGCCCACCACGGCGGCACCTACCTGGAGCCCCAACAAGAAGCCGGGCACGCCGGCTGCGGGCGTTCCGGGCGTTGGTAAGCCGGTGAAGAAGTAGCCTGCACGCGAATATCCCACGCGCGCGACGTTAACTGTAGAGGCTGAAAACGAGTGCGGTTCGTCGAGACTGAACACCTGTTCGCGCAGCGTTAGGATATCCGAGCTGTAGGGGTCCAAAACTGTTGCTGTTAAATCATTCCCATCGTCAATGGTGTAGACGGCTGACAAAGAATCCCGTGAAGAAAGCGTGTGGTCAAGCCGAACAGTGCCAAAGTCCTCCCGAATCGTCTGCAGTGGGTGGCCGAAGAACTGCGCGATTCCACACGCCGGATTACAAGCTTCAATGGGCGACTGTGGCCATAAATTCAATAAGGGTTGAACGGCGGTAACGGCGCTAGCACGCGAGGCGTTGTCTGGAACAAAGGCCACCGAAGTCTGATGCAGATGCTGGCGCAATCCCTCGTAGTTGGCAAACAGGAACGTTTTATTGGCTCGGATCGGTCCGCCGAGTGAACCGCCAAACTGGTTGCGCTGGAAGGGTGGTGCCGACCCCTGATCAAAGAAATTCGGAGCGTCAAGAGCGTTGTTCCGCAGGAATTCGTAGATGCTGCCGTGGAGTTGATTCGTGCCCGATTGGGTCACGATAGTCACTTGTCCGCCGGGGCGCTTGCCATATTCGGCACTGTAGGAATCACGCAGCACATTGAATTCTCGAACTGCGTCGACACCCAACAACTCCTGGCTGCTGCCGCCAGGCTGCATGTTGTTCTCGGCAGCTCCAGTAAATTCCACCCCGTTCAACAAAAATATGTTCTGCTGCGGGCGATTTCCAGAGACCGCAAAGTTGTTGCCGGTCGTCGAATTGGAGACACCGATCCCACCGGTTTTTTCCCAGGTGAAGTTCACAATTCCGGGATTCAACGTGAGGAGCAAGTCGTAGCTGCGTCCGTTCAGCGGCAGATCCTTGACTTGCCTCTCGCCGACTAGACCTGAGATATCTTGCGTCGTCAGGCTCACAATCGGAACATCCCCGGTAACCTTAACTTGCTCGTTCACTCGTCCGACGCGCAGACCCAAATCGACGATTGCATCTTGCCCGACCACGAGTCGGATGCCCGATCGAATCCCTTCCGCAAATCCTTCTTTTGTCACCCTAACCTCGTAGGGACCAACAGGCACGCCAAAGAACCTGTACCGGCCACTTTGGTCTGTCGGAACAGTACGAGAAGTTCCGGTATCAAGGTTTTTGGCGATGACCGACGCGGCGGATACCGCCGCGCCAGACGGGTCCGTAATCTGTCCGGACAAGCTGGCCGACACTTGGGCCGCAGAAAATGGCACGCACAGGCAAGAGAAAAGCAATGCCGATATCCAGAGCCTAGAAATCCGGGTCCCAGCGGTGACGATGGGGACAACAATGTGTGATCCAAGTCCAGCAGTCCGTAGGCCCCGCGGTTGTGCTAACTGACCCATTTTTCCCTCTCCCCAAAAGAGTGATTTTAAGAATCCAAGAAGTGTATATTACACACAGTTGTGAAGTCGAATCTGATGCGAGTATGGACGACTCACAGGATGGTTGCGTTGGCGAGACGGGTGGCCCGGCTTGTTTGACCGAGTTAGCTTTTCGACTGTACGATTCGTTTCCAAATGGCCAAGAAGCCCCTACCTCGACGACGTGAAGCGATGAACGAAGAATTCCTAAAGCCGCGCGACGCGGCTTTGGAGCTTCGCATTAGCTTCCCAACGATCAAACAGTGGATCTACAAACGGAAGATTCGCAGTATCCGAACCGCGGGAGGACACCATCGTATTCCGCAGAGCGAAGTGGATCGACTGTTATTCCGGACAAGAGCCAAGACTGCACCCGAGCGAACTCTCACGATGCGTCGTTTGAGTGGCAGGAATCAGTTAGTTGGCCGGATTGAGAGTGTGCGCATCAGCGGGCTTATGGCGGAGGTGGTTATTTCCATCGGCGAGCAACAAATCACCTCAATCATCACCGCGCGATCAGCTCGCGAAATGAGTCTCAAAGCTGGTCAGACTGTAGCGGCGCTCATCAAGTCAACAGAAGTAATGATTCTTCGAGTGTGACATGAAAAAACTCCTTTTATTCTCGGCATTGCTGTTCGCACTGGTCTTCACCAGCGTGGCCCTCCAGTGTCAGCAGTTGACCGTTCAAATTGATTCCGGGAAACAGGTGGTTCTTAGCCTCGCCGACCTCGAAGCCCTGCCTCACATAAGAGTGACTGTGTCGGAGCATTCTTCTGCTCCCGTGGAGTTTGAAGGTGTGACGCTCAAGAGCGTCTTGGAAAAGGCGGGTATAGCTTTTGGAGAATCGATGAAGGGTAAGCGACTCACGAACTGCCTGCTCGTGGAAGCGGCTGATGGTTATCGGGCTGTCATTGCGCTACCAGAGTTGGACCCGGCGTTCACCGATAAGCAGACCTTGCTCGCTTTCTTGCGGGATGGGAAACCGCTCGGTGAGAAAGAAGGGCCGTACCGGATTGTCATCCCCGATGAAAAACGAATGGCCCGATGGGTCAGGCAGGTTACGACGCTGAAGATTGTGGATGTTCAGTGAAGGAGATCAATCCTTCTGAATCATCACCTCGGTGGCTTTGACAACAGCGGAGACGGCGTCACCTTTCTTGAGCTTGAGTTCGTCAGCGCTGCGGCGCGTGATGACGCTCTCAATGAGATTGTCCCCGACCCGAACGACAACATGAGCCATGACATCGCCGAGTTGAATTTCTTCGATTTTTCCGCGCAGTTTGTTTCGAGCTGATATAGGCATGTGTTCATTGTAAAACGTCAGGAGCCACTATATGAATCGTCGGAGACTAACCGTATTCGCAATTGTCGGGATTACGTTGATTTCTCAACTGTGTGCGGCGCAAGAAATAACCGTGGCAGCTGCGGCAGACCTGCAATCTGCGATGCAGGATGTGTCCGCGCGTTTTGAGCGGCAGACCGGCAAAAAGATCAAGGTCATTTTCGGCTCATCCGGAAACTTCTTCCAGCAGATCCAGAGTGGCGCGCCCTTCGACATGTTTTTCTCCGCGAATCTCGATTACCCGAAAAAGCTGGAAGCGGCCGGGCTCATCGAAAACGGGAGCTACTACGAGTATGCCAAGGGCAAAATCGTGGCTTGGGTTCCCAACGACTCCAAGATAGATCTGACTTCCGGCCTGAAGGCTCTTCTCGACCCGAGTGTAAAGAAAATAGCCATCGCCAATCCGCTACACGCCCCGTACGGGCAGGCAGCTGTCTCAGCGATGCAGAAGGAGGGTATCTACGACAAAGCAAAAGACAAGTTCGTTCTTGGCGAGAATATCTCGCAAGCGGCATCATTCGTTGTCTCAGGTTCAGCCGATATTGGAATAGTGGCTCTTTCCCTGGCGTTATCCCCAAACATGAAAGACAAGGGGCGCTACACCGAGGTCCCTGCGGATGAGTACCCGCCAATTGAACAGGCCTGTGTGATCCTGAGTTCATCGAAGAACAAGGAGATCGCGCAACAGTTCCTCTCCTATTTCAAAAGTGCTGCTGTTGCTGACCTGCTGGTAGGTTACGGTTTCGACGTGAGCAGTCGAACTAACAAGTAAAACGATTAGCGGTTTATGCATCTCTACATCGTGGTGGACTGCAAGACTGAGAATTGCAGAACGGTTCACGTACTCATGCAACTTGGCGAAAAAGGAAAGACTCCTGCGAAGGTTGAGTACTGGATGGCCTACCCTTTGATGGTTCCCTGCCCGACTTGTGGCAGGATCTACGATTATTCAGATGCAGAGGACAAATTCTGGCAAAAAGAGCTTCCTTCTCCGCCGCTCGGATATTCGGATAGGCTCGCCCCGCCACCGGTGCACAACGCCTTTCCGTCAGCCGAAAACTGATCTGCTCATAGCTTCTTCTTCTCGATGTTTACGTTGCTTGTAACGTCCGCGAGTGCGGAGAGATCAAGCTATCGAACCTTCACTGCGCGGTTGCAAAAGATGGCGGGAGCGACGGGACTCGAACCCGCGGCCTCCTGCGTGACAGGCAGGCGTTCTAACCAGCTGAACTACGCCCCCGCATACTACGTCGTCTAATTCCTTCCGATTCCCTCTCGTTCCCTTCTGTTCCATCTGGCCGTGCCGTGACAGGGCAACAATGAGATGTAACTGATTGATATCAAACGGTGTCGGCGGACATCGTTTGATGCGATAAAGTACCGGAGGGCATCTGTTAACGTCCCCTTATCGTCCCCAGATTCTGATCATCTAAATCGCGGATTCGGTGAGCGCCTCTAGCACGTCAAACAGAACCACAAAGAGAAGCACTATTTGGTATGCAACGCAATGATAATCAGGCTCATCATCACCATCAGCACAGCCGACGCAGGAATCACAAGCAGTGCCTTGCGCAGCTGCAGTGCGTCGCCGCCAGCGATGCCGCCGATCGTTCTTGAGCTTACCGCGAGACCGATCCAGCCACAGGTGATGGCAAAGCCGATCGCGGTCCCCGTCACCGCCGGAAACATATCACCAACAACTGCCAGCGTCGTCGGAAAGACCGGCGCCATCGAGATGCCCAACGCCAGAGCCACGCCCGGCTTTCTGGTGCGCAGCATGAAAAAGGTTGTGATAGCCATGGCAACGGAGGCAAATAACAGCACCGCTGTCGCAGGAACGTGAATGAGAACTGGGGATACCAGCACCCGTCCGAATAGCAATCCCAGGGCAAATCCCACCGAGAGCACGTTCAGCGCACGTGACTTCGGAATGCCTTGGGCAATCAAATGCTGCGGCAACCAGTTCCACACTCCAACCTCGCAGGACACATAAAGAAACAGGAAAAAGCCGAGCAGCCACAGGACAGGTTGCTGCAGCAAATGCGCGGCGCCCGCAAAAGAGGACGAATGTGCTGCCACCGGCGCCGGCATACGGGTTGCAATCTCAAATGCCAGCGTCACTGCGGTAAAGCCTGCAATCGAGTAGCAGAGGTGAACCCAGTTCTTGCCGAACAGATTGGCGGCAAGAAAAGGCGTAACGAATCCGCCAAGGCCGAAGAAGAGGTTGACTAGGTTGAGAACACTGCCTCGATGTACTCCCCCTACATCGCTAGCAAGAGCATTCGCGCCAGTGATTAAAATGCCGCCGCCCACTCCCATAACAAACATCAACAAGATCAGCGCCCGGTAGCCTGAGGACCGCGGAAGAAACGCAAGAGCAACCAGGATCAGCGAAAGACCGAGCACCAGCCCAACCTTCTTGCCCTCCGCGTCGAGCAACGGACCCACGGCGAGAGACGCCAGTATCAATCCCAGCGCCTGCGCGAAAGCGATGCTGCCGTTCTGGCTCGGCGTCAAACCGAAGCGGTCGGAGAGATTCGGCAGGATGGTGCCCAGCGTGGCGGCGACCATGCCATAGACAAAGATTGCCAGAATGACGGCGAGAATCAACATAAACGGGGCATACCTTTCCAGATCAGCGTGTTTTAAAACGTGCCGCCATCGGAGGCGCCAAGGGAAATGTCAGCGCTACTGAAGCGTCATACCCACCACGCCGCGGCGGGCGGCTGGCTGATCACTACATCCTGTAGGAAATGCGCAGCCTTGCTCAGTCCTTCTTCCGGCGCGAGCAAGCTGTCTTCATGTTCGATGGAAAGCACATAGTCATAGCCGAACATGCGAAGCGTGGAAACGAACTCCTTCCACCATTCTGCTCCGTGCCCGAACCCGCACGTGCGGAAGATCCAGCCGCGGTTGCGCTCGTCGGTGTAGGGCTTGGTGTCCAAGACCCCGGTGCGTGACAGATTGGCCGGGTAGAACTGCGTATCCTTAGCATGCACGTGAAAGATCGCATCGCCCAACACGCGGATCGCCGCCACGGGATCGATATTCTGCCAGAACATGTGGCTGGGATCATAGTTGCATCCAATCGACGAGCCAGCGATCTCGCGCAACCGCAACATCGTTTCCGGGTTGTAGACCACAAAGCCCGGATGCATTTCGATGGCGATCTTTACTCGGTGTCGGGCAGCGAACTCCGCGTGTCTTACCCAATAAGGCCTCACAGCTTCTTCCCACTGCCACTCCAGCACCTCGCGATACTCCGGGGGCCACGGACAGGTCACCCAGTTCGGCTGTTTCGCATCCGGAGAATCGCCTGGGCATCCTGAAAAATCAACCACCACCGGCACGTTCAGCTTTTCTGCCAGCAGGGTGGTCTTGCGCGAAGTCTCTTGCGCCTGCTCTGCAATCTCTCTGTTGGGGTGCAGTGGATTTCCGTGGCAGCTCAAAGCACTGATGCTCACGCCGTGCCGCTCGAGCGTCCGACGAAATTCATCCAGCTCGTCCGGATTGTCCAACATGGAGAGCTTGCAGTGTGCGTCACCCGGATAATTTCCGGTGCCCAACTCGACTGTATGAATTCCCAGTGCGCTCAATTTACTGAGGACATCGTCCAGCGGCAACTGTGAAAGAAGCGGCGTAAACACTCCAAGTTTCATTGAATTGATGCCTCCTGCCGGCCAGCGGTGCGGGTTTGCCCGCTTGCCGCTTCCGAGATGCCGGGGACATACATGACCCGCTCCCAGGTGTTGCCTGATGCATGACTGCGGAGCATGGCCTCGACAACGCATGCCGAGCGATAGCCATCACAAAACGTCGGCAGCATCGGCAGCTTTGCTTCGGGGGCGCCACGTTCACTGACCCAGCAATACGCGTCGCGAATAACGTTATAAAAGGCATCAGACCAGGACTCTTGATGTCCACCGGGAAGATGAATGTAGGGGCGAACTTCCGGAGCCACTAATGTGGGGTCTTTGCTCAACACGCAATTGGGGCGGTCATGATAGCCGATCCACAACTCGTTCTGCTGCTCCTGTTTCCATTTCAGCGACATGGCCGAACCGCAAACTTCAACCTGCAGATCGTTCTTGTGGCCCGGCAGCGCCTGGCCGACCGACACAGACCCCCGGGCGCCATTCTCAAAACGTAGCAGCACGCTGGCAAGATCCTCCCCGTCGACCCTCACCGGGTTATGCTTTCTCGGCCTATCGCTTGAAAAGGCTTCGGCAGATACTCCGGTCGTGTAGCGCACCGGAATCGTGGTACTCAGATCTGCGATTACAGCCTCGATCTTCGCTCCGCATATATGCTCCACCAGGTCGCACCAGTGGGAACCGATATCGCCCAGCGCCGAGCTCATGCCACCCTTCGACGGATCCGATCGCCACGAATACACATGCGGGTCAGTCATCCAATCTTGGAGATAGACGCCATGTACAAAACGCACCTCGCCGAGTTCACCCTTTGCGATCATGCACCGCGCCTGCTCGACGAGTGGGTTGCCGCGGTAATTGAACGTCACCACGTTGGCAACTTTGGCCTCCAGCGCTGCATCCCGCAGCTTACGGCCTTCTTCCGCCGTCATCGCCAAGGGTTTGTCTGAGATCACATGCTTCCCCTTCTGCAACGCGGCCATTGCCACGGGAAAGTGCAGATAGTTTGGCGTCGTGATGTGAACCACGTCGATATCGGGATCGGCAATCAGATCATGGTAGTCGCCATAGGCTCGTGCTACGCCGAGTTGCTTGGCCTTACGAGCCGCAGACTCCTGCGTCGAACCGGCAACGCCGACGATGTCAACATCGCCCAGTCGGCGCACAGCATCGATATGATGCGCGGCGATAAACCCGGGACCTACCAGCCCCATTCCAATCCTTTTCATGCACATGGCTCCGAGAAATCTCCTCTTACTTCGCCTGATCTGGAATCTTCTCGTACTCGGTCCAGATGAACTTCCTCGAGTCCGCCGACCAACCGCCGGTATTACCCGCTCCTTGCCCACCGAAGAAGGTCCTCACCGTCGTCAATTCGGCGCCTTTTGCGCCAACGCCGTCTTTGAGGCGCAGCAGCTTGATCTTCATGCCATCGCCAACGTACGAGTGATCTGGATGATCCATCGGGTAGGATATGGTATAGAGCCACTTGCCATCCCGGGAGATATGCGGAAACCAGTCCTGTGTGTCCTTACTATTGGTGATCTTCTCGGCCAGTCTGTCATCCGGCCCTGCGCCGTCGACTGGCATGCGCCAAGCATCCCACTTGCCTGAGCGCTTGGAGCAGAAGTAAACCCACTTGCCATCGGCTGAGTACTCAGGGCCATCATCCTCTGCTTTGTTTGAGGTCATCCGCAACTCGCCGCTTCCGTCCGAGTCGATCCGATAGATATCGGCATTGTTGTCGACGATCCCGGTGTAAACGAGGTATTTACTATCGGACGACCACCCATGCAGCCAGCCCAGATGAACTTCGTGCGCTGTGCTCCCGTCCATATTCATGACGGTGATTGGATTGTGAATATCCGCCGCACTCCGCATATTCTTCGGCAGTGGCAGCGTGATACCCGTGACGGCGATCTGCTTGCCATCCCATGAGAGGGCATGATCGTTGCTGAGCAAGATCTTTGGGTCTCCATAGATCTTCTCGGGTTTCCCCATGTTGGCACCGCTTACAGGGATGCGATATAAGCCGCCGCCCAGGTCACAGACGACGTACTTTCCGTCGGCGGTCCAGTTTGGAGCATGCCACTCTCCCTCGATGGTGAAGAGGGGCGTCGTGGTCTTCTTCTGTACGTCATAGATCACAAAATGAGTGCTATATTTCGGGCCGGGCTGAAATGGATTCTGCGCAACAAGCCCAGCGGAAGCGAAAAGCAGCCCCAGAGACAAGATCGACACCAACATAAAACTCAAGCGTAATGACTTCACGGTGAATCCTCCTGGAAGCGAGCGAATCATAGGTCCTTCATCCATCCCGACCCGCGGTTCTTGTCATTGTGGAAATCACGCCGACCCACCCTAACTTAGAAGTGATTTGAGAAAGCGGTAATCGATTTCAGCAGCTTCCATGGCTGGAACTTCCTTGAACGGCGGCTCCTGCTCCACAAATATGTGCTTCACTCCAGCCTTGAGCCCCGCGTCGACAATCGGTTTCAGATCAACGCTTCCGCGGCCGAGTTCCGTTGGTATCGGCCTGTCAGGGGAAAAGAGCGCGGTGACCGGCTTTGTAATGTTCTTGAAGTCCTTGGCGTGCAGCATGGCAATGCGATTGCCATGTCGCCTCAGATACTCAACTGGATCCTTGCCGCCGACCTTCATCCATCCACAATCCGTTTCGAATTTCACAACCGATGGGTCGGTCTCCTGGAGGAGGATGTCATAGCCTGTCTTGCCGTCGCCCACATCCCGGAATTCAAAGTTGTGATTGTGGTAGGCGTATTGCATGCCTGCTGCCTTTGCTCTCTGCCCAATTTCATTGGCCTGCGCAGCTATGCGTCGGAAATCGTCTGCGGACAGGCTATTCAAACTTTTGAAGAAATCCGCTATCCCTTCATCTTTGGGAGGAAGCATGGAGCTGACAACAAACTCCACTCCCAGTGTCTTGGCGTCATCCAGCAGTTTGCCGGTGTCCTGCGTTCCAAACCCGAGATGAGCGCTGGGGGCCCGCAGCCCGGCATCTCGCAGCAAGTCACGGAATTGTGCGGCGGAAAGCTTTCCCCACCCCGCTGTCTCTACTTCGGAGTAGCCGATCTCCGCGATCTTCTTGAGAGTACCGGCGGGGTCTTTCGTGAGGTCGGCATTCACCATATAGAGCTGAATGCCTACGGGAAATCCGCTGGCTCCCCACATCAGACGCGGAACCGCGGCTGCGGCAAGCACACCTCCGGCCAAAGGAAAGAACTGACGTCGGGTAATCTTCATTTTGCTTCGCACGCGCATGATCTCCTTTATCAGCGGTCGGATTTTGATCAGCTATTCATCTGTGCCGAAGGTTCTGGGATTCCGCACTGCGAGACTCCTTGCCGCGGCTTCAAATGAGATGAAACCGACAGCAACAGCTGTTAATCGGAAGGATCGGGAGCGGTGAACGGAGAGCAGCAGGGATCCTTGGTGGCATGGAAGTTCATAAATTCCACGCGAATGCCATCAGGATCGAACAGATTGTACTGACCTTTGCCGTCCAGGCCCACCTGAGTGGTGTCCGCCACATGCATGCCAACAGCGAGGCGGCCTGCTTCAACCAAGCGGCCACCTGCCTTGAGCTTGGCGACCGTGTCGTCAACGGAGGCTTCACCAATCGAGAAATGGTCAAGCACACCGAGATACATCTTGTTCATGTTCGCCGGAATGCCCGTCCCGGGATCGGCGACCAACATATATTCGAGCCAGTCGGGGCTGTCGGGAGACTGCTGGCTGACCCAGTCAACCTTGCCTTTACTTCTCCCGCCCCACCAGTAAGGACGGAAGTCGAGCAGTGTGCGGTAGAACTTGTCTTCCGCTTCTCGGGAATGGACAAGAAAGCCAATGTGGATGATGTGATGGCCGGCAGCGTCCGGCGCCCCTAGCGGTTTGCTGTGAGGTGAAAGCTGCACGAACTGAACCTTGTTGCCCTCCGGATCGAGGACTTCGAACCAGCGGGAGCCGTCGGATCCTTTCTCCACCCTGTCAGGAGTTTTCCAGTTGTTGGCGGCTAGATAGCGACGAAGCTGCTCAGCATTTTCGGTGTTCCACGCGCTGTGGTCGAGGCGGTTGATGCCAGCTCCGGCGGGCAATGGCAGCACTTCGATAAATTGCGTGTCGCTCAAGGCATAACGCACGCCCTGCGGATTCTCAGGATCGGACAACTTTACTGCGCCGATGACCTCGCGGTAGAAGTGGTCGGTGGCTTCGGGATTCGAAGTGTAGACGGCCAAATGCGAGAGCCCTGTAATTTTAGGCCTCTCTAGCGCAACGTACGCGCTTGCTGCAGCGTTCAGAGGCTTCAGCTCCACATGCGAGAACGCCGCCTTCTCCAACTGGCCGTCTTGGTGCGAGGCAACTCCCAGCCCCACATAGAACGGTTCCTCAAAGTGCAGCTTGATCGAAGCGTCTGTCGGATGCAGCGGCTCGCCATTCATGCTTACAAATAGCGTGATCGTATCTCCGCGCTTCTCCAGCCGCACAATCTTGGGAGCAGCAACGTGCATACGAGCCAGGCTGGCAGCGCGCGACTGCGTCGGATTGCTGTTGGGAGCTTCCGGGTCGAAAGCGATTTCCTGCGTCAAACCGCCCTTGCTGGGCCGGTACTGCAGCGCCGTGTAACCCGAGCCGTGCACCGCAACATACGCTGTCGCCGAGTCCGTATCGAGAGTCTGCCGGAACATTACGACCGCCTTGCGGTGCGGATTCGACTTGGCCGATGACGGCGCCGCCAACTCGACATCCGCGGCCAGGGAAACGTCGCCAGATACCTTCTTCCAGATCACATGGAATGCGTCGGTCTTGTTCCAAAGATTCGTCCCCGCTGATTCGATTGTGTACACGCCGCTTTTCGCATCGAACACTGCCGTTCCGGCGGGATTCGCTTTACCAACTTCCGCTTGGTTCTTAAAGATACCCCCCGGACCCGCCTGCACTACGAGGAGTTGCTCCGTTGCCGCCTCCTCTGGGCTGGATTGTCCCGCGGCTGCCCGGCCAGACTGCGAAGATGCTGAGCTTTTGGCAGCGGCGAAGTCGCCCGTAACGCCGTAGGGCTTTACTTCGACAGTGCCCGCAATCTTGTTTGAGTCATCCAGGGTTGCCGTGTAGATGAGGGTAAGCGGAGTGCCGTTGTAATCCGATTGATATTGCCAGGTAATCTTATTTCCATCGACCGTGCCGGTGACCGGAAGATCCTTGTCTTGAGATTTGCAGCTTCCGGTGATCTTGTTGTCGGTCACGACAAACTTGCATTCCTGGTCGTTTTCGTTTCCGGCGATGCTGTTATGGATGGTCCACTTGCCTGTGAGGTTTGGGGCTGCGAATGCAAACGAAGCAAACAGCAAAGCAGATATTGCGAGAAGTCTCTTCATCTTAGTCACCTTTCGAATTCAATATGGCAAGCTCGTTACGGTGGGTTCGCAAGAGATGAGGCGGCAACCGCCGCCTCATTCTAAGACGAGACCGACTAGAACAGGAGCTTTAGCGCGAACTGGAACTGCCGAGGGTTGATGTTGAGAGCTGTCCCGGTAACGGTGCCAAAACCACCAGCGTTTGTGGGCCTGTCTCCCGGGAGCAGGCCAACCGAAGTACAGCCCGGGGTTGCGGCGCTGCAGAAGTTCGGATTGTCCCCCGCCTTAATCGGGTATAGAAAGCCATGTTGCGAACCTTCCGTCCACCCGCTGATGCCCGCATTGGGAGGGCCAAAGTTGGGCGTGTTGGAGATGTTGTAGGCCTCGGCCCGGAACTGCAGTGTCATCTTCTCGTGCAACTCGAAGTTCTTGAAGATCGACAGATCCGCGCGCCTCGCGTGCGGTCCGAAAAACTGGTAGTTGCGTTCGTTGCCCGGGGTCCCGGCAGGCTGTGGTGTAAAGGCATTCGGGTTCAGCCAGTTCGTAAGGCTTGCCTGGGCGGCCTTGTAGGACTGGCCGGCCACCATGCTGGGCCGGTCGCTGGTGATGGTGGGCAGATTGATCTGCGCAACACCGCTTGCGTTTGTCCAGAAATTAGTAGCCTCGAATGCCTGCCCGCTCTGCCAGAAGAGGATCAGGTTGCTCGTCCAACCCTTGGCGAGGAGCGCCAGGACGCCCTTCGTTGTATTGCCGAACGGGAGCACATAGGTCCAGGTGGTGGCAAAGCGATGGCGGATGTCGATGCTTGCATTGCCGTAGTTGTAATGCGGGTTGTTTGGAAGCAAGTCAGCGCCCGCGTTTTGTCCATCCGGGGATCCATCGCCCAGGTCGTGCGCCCAGGTGTAGTTGACGTTGAACTCGAGACCTTTGGTGAGCCGGCGCGCGAACACCGCCTGCAGGCCGTAGTAGTTGTTGGTGGCGCCGCCGCTGTTATACGCGATCGTACTCACGTTCGGCAGTGAGGTCGCCGTCAAAAGCGGCGGAGGCCCCGGCGGTCCCGTGGTAGCGTCGTTGGCATACGGCCCGTTCGGGGAGGGAAGGTTAATGGTTGTTTGGAAGAGGGCATGTCGGCCCAGCTCGCCAACGCCTCCCACGGTGAAGACATTCGCGCCAAGTTGCTGCTGCACCATCAGGTTGAATTCCTGAACATACGATGTGTTGTAATTGCGAGACACACTGTTGAGTGATCCGGAGAGATTCGTCGTCGACGATGGAGTCGGCACCGGCAGCTTCGGCCACCAGCCGAAGCAGGGGATGCAGGTGTTAGCGTAGTTGAAGGGCGGGTTGTCGATCAGGGGAGTGCTGACGGGGTAATAGCTGATCCCATAACCTCCGCGCACCACTGTCCCAGGGCGAACCGAAGCTGAGAATCCAACTCGCGGCGCGAAGTTCGCGTGATTGGCGACAACGCCGACATGCGGATCCGTTGTTCCTTGTATCAAGGTAAGGGTCGAGAAGTCGAAGTTATCGTACCGGTTATGCGCCTCGGTGAAGGCCGTGAAGAGGTCGTAGCGCAGACCGAGGTTCAGGGTCAGCTTGCTGTTGACACGCCAGTCGTCCTGCGCATAGTAACCTTCTTCCCATCCTCTGTATCCAGGCTTGATAAGCAGATTGCCGCGTATATAGCCGAGCGGGAAGCCGGTCAACATGTCTTCCGCCGCATTTCCCGTGAGGCCCGCAAACAAGATCCAGCCCAGGGGAAAGGTGGCCTGGAAGTAATTAAGTTGTCTGCGGGTAATCTGCGCACCAACTTTTAAGTTGTGCGCCCCATGCGTATAGATCAACGAGCCGTCGTAGATGAACGTATTGTTGGTGTTTATGATCGGCGTGAAGAATGCGTCGCCAAGATTCGCGTACCCGCCTGAGAGGAAGAAGGTTGGCGTCAGTCCCGTGGTATTCGGCGCGGCCGGCGTGTTGGCGTTTTGAAGTCCAATCGCTGATGAAACATTCTCGCCGTTGTTGAGGTTTTTCGAGAAGATATCGATGCGCGTATAGCCTGTTTTGAGCTGCATCACCAAATTGGGCGTGAACATGTGCGAGTAGACGAACGCAACACCGTGAGCCTTGGTCGTCGAGTCGCCTGCGAAACTTCCCAGGCTACCGCCGGGATGGACTGGGGCGCTGATGCCGGGGACCTTCACTGCCGGGAACAAACTCGGAACATCGACGTTCACATTGTTGTAGGAGTAGCGGCCGAAGAGCGTGTCGCCGTTGGAAAAGTGGTGGTCGATGCGTCCGTCAAGAGAGAGCGTCAGGCTCGGCTGCTTAACAACCGTCTCGTAATTGTTGAAAGTCGCAGTCGAAGAGACATTCGGGCAGGGGAACATCGAGAAGTACGCCTTGCCAACCGGGTCGGCAAAAGCGGCAGGCAGTACGCTACCGCCGTTATCGGTGAAATCGTAGTTGCCGGTGGCATTGCCAGGGCAGCCTGGGTTCTCCTGGACACTCGGGACAGTGGTCAGACCCGAGGAGAGTCCCTGAATGACGCGATTGTCCTGGACATCGCCGAAAAAGAACGTCTTGTTTCTCCTAATAGGACCGCCGAGGCTGCCGCCAAATTGATTCTGGCGCCATTCCGGCTTGGGAGTCACTCCGGTTTTGGCAAACCAATCGCGCGCGTCGAAGATGTCGTTACGGAAATACTCGAAGGCCGATCCGTGGAAGGTATCGGTTCCCGATTTGGTGATGATGTTGACCACTGAACCAGCGGCGAAGCCCACATCGGCGCTCAAGTTGTTGGTCTGCACCTGCACTTCGGAGATGGCGTCAATCGAGGGAGAAACACCCATGAGCCCCTGCGCGCGCACGTTGTTGTCCATGCCGTCGATCATCTCGTTGTTGTACATGTCCGCCTGGCCATTGGCGGAAACCGTCGAGGTCGCAGCGCGGTCATTGGGGCGATTCCCCGAGGAGATGGCGTTAGGCGATCCCGCATTCACGCCCGGTTGCACCTGCACAAGGTTGATGAAATTGCGGCCGTTGAGGGGCAGGTCCTGCACCGATTGCTCGGTTACGGTGCTCTGTACCGTAGAACTGTCTGTCTGCAGCAGCGGCGCAGAAGCTGTGACCTGCACAGTTTCTTCCACGCTGCCGGCCTGCATGTTCGCGTTTTCGCGCAGACGGTCGCCGGCGGCCAGGGCGAATCCAGGGATGACCAGCTTCTTGAAACCCATGGCCTCGATGGTCACCGTGTATTGGCCCGGATTAAGCAGATTGAACGTGTAATCCCCGGTGCCGTTGGTCGTCGTGGAGGCGGCAATATGGGTTCCAGTGTTGGTGAGCGTAACCTTGGCGCCAGGGATCACAGCGCCCATCGTATCGGTGACCGTGCCAATAACGTCCCCGTTGGTGAGTTGAGCCTGGGCAACCCTGGCAACGAAGCTGGTACAGAGTGCGACCAGCCCGAATGCGAAAACCCGCAGCAGAACCTTGCGCGATCTGAACTGTCTTTGTTGCATCACTGTCCTCCTAACCATTTTTTCCCTTTTGTTCTCTGATCAAAACTGGAACATTTTGAGCAAATTAGAGAACGTCCGAACGTTTGTCGGTCGGCCGTCTCCGCGGCTATGTTCCCGTGCAAACCATTTCGTATCTCTGTGCGCCTTTAAGCTAACGCTCTGCCGAAGGTTCGCTTGCTTTGTCATCCGCGTTGTACGCGGTGACGCGGTACTTGCCGCCGAAAATGCTCAGAGGCGGCTTGGGGTCGATCCAGGGCGTATCAGCATCCGTGGCGCACTTGTCGCAGATGACGGCCCAGTTGCCGTTGTCTTGGCGCTCGATGGAATACTTGACCGCCCCTGCGGAGCCGCGCCAGGCAACCAGGCCGCCGCCCTCGAAGGAGACGACGGGAGCGGGTGGAATGGCGTGCGGAGGCACGCGACCGCCGGCGATCTCGAATGCGTGTGTGCGCAAAAGCTCTGCACGGGCGGACATATCCTCTTTGGTCATGACGACGGTGTTGATCCCGCCGTAGTAGAGAGCCCACCACTGGCCAGTTTCGCCCTTCTTGGCAAACATCTCGCTCGGGACGTTGGCGGGGATGAGCTGCCAACCAAACTTGTCGTTGTGGGCCTGAAGCGCCCAGAAGAGATCGCCAGAGATTTTGGGGTCGTCCTTCATGGCGGTGAGGACCTTCTCCAGGTCGGCCTGCGTGGCCCAGTCGGTGACGTCCCAACCGTATTCGGTCACGACATAGACTTTGCCGTGGCCGGTGACTAAGGCGGCTTGCTTCGGGAAGGTGTCAGCCGTGGTCCCTGCGCCACCCATGTTGAAGATCTTCTCCCAGTGCGGATAGTACTCAGAGGTGATGATGTCGGGAGTCTTGCTGTCGAGAAAGGCGCCGGTTTTGTCGAAGGCGAGGAAATAGCTGTTGTCCTCGTAAAGGTGCTTCTTATCGATGGACTTGATGAAGGCTCCGATAGTGTCGACCCAATTGACGATGGAGGCCACGCTGGGGCCGCCGCCGGTCAGGGACGCTACTAGGCCGCAGGCGTTGCAGTTCTCCCAGGCGAGAATGGTGGGATCGTCCTTGTAATAGATACCGGTAAGGGAGTTCTTGTGATTGAGGAGCCCCTCGATATGCTTTTCAAAACGGGCGATGATGACGGGATCGGTGAAGAAGTCCTTGTTGCCGCCGGCGCCGCGGTCTTTGAAGTACTCGCCGACGCCGCTTTGCTTGCAGTTGGCGCAGTCGCCTACAAGGGTGACGATGAGCCGCAGGCCGCGGTCATGGGCGGCCTTGAGGACATAGTCAAGCTGCTTGAAAGCCTCAGGATTGAACTGGCCAAGCTTCGGTTCGATGCAGAGATCGCAACCGATGCTGTCGCCCATAGTTTGCGAGCGGATGACACGGGCGCCCATCATTTTGGCCGTGTCAAGGGCATCGTCAACTTCAAAATGGCTGGGATAGCGGGGACCCATCGGATCGATCGGGCCGTAGGCCTCCAGGCCGAGCCATTCAATGTTGGGCCCGCTGTAGCGGAAGGTTTCGCCGCCAAGGGTCAGGCGGGTTCCATCGCGCTGGACAAATTCATCGTTGTGCTCCGTCTGCGCAGAACTCCGCAGACACACTGCCATCACGGCCAAAGCCACAACGGTCGCAGTAGCGAATGCGCCCCGAAGGGAGTGGGTTTTCCCCATCTTTATCCTCCTGCAACCATCTCTTCTCTCCACGCCTTGAATTGCGAAGATCTTGCGTGTACTTCGCGGTCGTTCCTCGATTCCAGGTACTAGGAAAGGCGGGATCGATCAGCGACAAGCACAATAATGTCATTGACTGTCATTTGTCAAGTACTATCTTTTGTCTTATTATGCCAGTTGACAATGATTGCCACAATGTAGGAGGATGTAGACGTAAAGTGCTTAGGCGCAAGAGGATGTGACGTGGGTTTACGAGAAACAAAGGCAGAGAAAACTCGAAAACGGATTCTTAGCGAGGCATTGCGGCTTTTCAAACGGGATGGCTACGAGCAGACCACGATGGAAGCGATCGCGGAGGCCATCGAAATCAGTCCCCGAACCCTATACCGCTACTTTGCAAGTAAGGACCTGATCCTTCTTGGCCCGATAACCGGTAACCACTACTTTTCGGAAGCGTTTTCCCGGCATGCGGCGAACCTCTCGGTGGAGGAGGCACTCGCGGAAGCAATTCTTGAATGGGCCAGGTGGCAAGATACGAATGCGGAGGAACTACTCCTGGTTCGCTCACTCATCGATCAAGCCCCAATTGCACGTGCGAAGTTGTGGGATATTGTTTACCAACAGGAGCGGGCTCTGAGCGCAAGTTTGGCGGAGAAACTCAATCTGCCTGAGGATGATCTACAGATTGTGCTTTCGGTGCGACAGATTCTTCTTACTATTATCGGTACGGCGGCAGAGCAATGGCGAGCAAGCGCTGGCCGATCCTCATCCATTGCAATTGCAAAACAGGTGATGAGAATGTTCGAGGAGCACAAAGTTCTCATACCGCGACAAACACCTCGCCGATGAGTGCACCTTCATGATGATGTGCGTGAAGTCATCGAGCATCTCACTCTACATCCCATTGTCGACTCCCCTTCAGATTTGGTAATAGTTCTATGCTCAGGACGGAAGATTCGAGCAGAACGCCTCAGAAACCAATTCCGCAGAACGTCTTTCCATATCACTCCGGAAAGCAGGCAACCGCCGCCACGCCATCTGCAAGGCCGGGGCCTGGCCAAGGGAGGTCCATAGCCTTCCAGCTCCGTCCTGCATCACCTGATCTGAAGAGGCCGCGGTT
>Ga0209648_10000874_pt1 | contig 24013 bp, 26 predicted proteins | sample GraSoi2013_115cm_FD_185830 | JGI IMG/M metagenome (GOLD analysis project Ga0209648, IMG submission 185830) | Grasslands soil microbial communities from the Angelo Coastal Reserve, California, USA - Sample 9_17_2013_115cm (SPAdes) (version 2) | ecosystem: Environmental > Terrestrial > Soil >... | reverse complement strand
TCGGCCGTGTCGCCCGCCTGGTCGGGCTGCAATTCCACGAGGAGACGGCGCGCGACATGGACCTGCCGACCGACGTCGAACGCGGCGACCTTGCCAGTGCCCGTGACTTCGCGCGTTGGCTGTCGGCGGTCCTCGAGGCGCAGGGCGAAGAGGTCGAGACGCGCGGGCAAGACGTGGTGATGCATGGCTGGCGGGCGGTCCGGGAGCTCAAGCTGATCGATCCCGTGAAAGCCTTTGACGCCTGGAACGAGCTATGGCTTGGCGCCGCCGCGGCGCACGACCGGTTCCTCAAGGTTCAGACGACGCGCTCGCTCGGCGACCGTGGCTGGACGATCGCCTGGCGTATTGCGCCGAGATAGCCCGACGGCAGCTTGTGGCCGGCGATGACTTCGCCGAGCTCGGCCACGGGCAGCCAGCGCATCTGCAGATGCTCAGGGCTGACGGTCACCTCCGACGTGCCCTCGAGCTCACAGGCAAATGCCAGGATGCGCACGAAGCGGCCGGGCAGCACCTCGAACAGATGCTCGTCGAGCAGAGCGCCGACCTCGACCTCGAGCCCCGTCTCCTCGCGCACCTCGCGCTGGAGCGCGGCGCGATGATCCTCGCCAGGATCGGGCCGGCCGCCGGGCAGATCCCATTCGCCGCGCTCGTTCAAGAGCAGCAAGACACAAGCGCGGTGGACTAGGACAGCTTTTACGGAGATCGGTGGTGAGGACATCGGCGAGAGCTTAACTGTCGTCCTGAGCGAAGCGAAGGACCTCACGCCCGACCCACAGCACGCTGGTTGAAGCGCTAGAGCAGATTCCGAAGCGGCGGAACCGCACTACCTCATCCTGAGGAGCCGCGCGTAGCGCGGCGTCTCGAAGGATGGCAACAGTTGTGGTGTAGCCCACCCTTCGAGACGCGGTAAGGCGCGGGGATTACCCCGCGCTAAGCGGACCGCTTCTCAGGGTGAGGTGATTCTGCCGAAGCGGCATGAGCGCTAGATCCTTCTGAGCGATTCGAATGCTTGCACTCGAATGCGCCTTAGCGCTCCAGGATGACAAAGCGGGCAAATGAAAAGGCCGGGGATCGCTCCCCGGCCTTTCGGTGTCTCGTGCAAGACGGCTGGACTAGAAGTCCATGTCGCCCATGCCGCCGCCACCCGGCGGCATGGGCGGGGCCTTCTTCTCGGGCTTCTCGGCGACCATGGCTTCGGTCGTCACCAAGAGGCCGGCCACCGAAGCGGCGTCCTGCAGCGCGGTGCGCACGACCTTGACCGGGTCGATGATGCCGGACTTCACCATGTCGGTGTAGTCGCCCTTCTGGGCGTCGAAGCCGTAGTTGGTGTCCTTCTGTTCCAGCATCTTGCCCGCGACCACCGCGCCGTCGAAGCCGGCGTTCTCGGCGATCTGGCGGACCGGCGTCTGCAGCGCGCGGCGCACGATCTCGATGCCGACCTTCTGGTCGTCGTTGCCGGCGCGCAGCTTCTCGAGGGAACGGATGGCGTAAAGCAGAGCCGCGCCGCCGCCGGCGACGATGCCCTCTTCGACCGCCGCCTTGGTGGCGTGCATGGCGTCGTCAACCCGGTCCTTCTTCTCCTTGACCTCGACCTCGGTGGCGCCGCCGACCTTGATGATGGCGACACCGCCCGCGAGCTTGGCCAGGCGCTCCTGGAGCTTCTCGCGGTCGTAGTCCGAAGTGGTCTCCTCGATCTGGGCGCGGATCTGGGTGATGCGGCCCTCGAGGTCGGCCTTCTTGCCGCCGCCGTCGACGATCGTGGTGTTCTCCTTCTCGACGATGACCTTCTTGGCCTTGCCGAGCATGTCGAGCGTGACGTTCTCGAGCTTGATGCCGAGGTCCTCGGAGATCAGCTGACCGCCGGTCAGGATCGCCATGTCCTCGAGCATCGCCTTGCGGCGATCACCGAAGCCCGGCGCCTTGACGGCGGCGATCTTGAGCCCACCGCGCAGCTTGTTGACGACCAGGGTGGCCAGCGCCTCGCCCTCGACGTCTTCGGCCACGATCAAGAGCGGCTTGCCCGACTGCACGACCGCCTCGAGCACCGGCAGCATCGCCTGCAGGCCCGAGAGCTTCTTCTCGAACAGCAGGATGTACGGGCTGTCGAGCTCGGCAATCATCTTGTCGGGGTTGGTGATGAAGTACGGCGAAAGATAGCCGCGGTCGAACTGCATGCCTTCGACGACGTCGAGCTCGGTGTCGAGGCTCTTGGCCTCTTCGACCGTGATGACGCCCTCGTTGCCGACCTTCTTCATCGCCTCGGCGATCATCTTGCCGATCGACTTGTCGCCGTTGGCGGCGATCGAGCCGACCTGGGCCACTTCATCGGTGCCGGTGATCTTCTTGGCGCGCGCCTTGATGTCCTCGACCACCGCGTCGACCGCGAGGTCGATGCCGCGCTTGAGATCCATCGGGTTCATGCCGGCCGCGACCGACTTCACGCCTTCGCGCACGATCGCCTGGGCGAGAACGGTTGCCGTGGTCGTGCCGTCGCCGGCCAGGTCGTTGGTCTTGCTGGCGACTTCGCGCACCATCTGGGCGCCCATGTTCTCGAACTTGTCGCCGAGCTCGATCTCCTTGGCGACGGTGACGCCGTCCTTGGTGATGCGCGGCGCGCCGAAGCTCTTGTCGAGGACGACGTTGCGGCCCTTCGGACCCAGCGTCACCTTGACGGCGTTGGCGAGAATGTCGACGCCGCGCAGCATGCGCTCGCGTGCATCGCCGCTAAAGCGGACTTCCTTGGCTGCCATTGATTAATCCCTCTCGGATGTTGGTTGATTGCTGATGGGTGAGACGCTCAGGCGGCCTTGCGGACCGCGGCGGGGGAACCTTCGATGATTCCCATGATGTCGGACTCCTTCATGATCAGGAGATCGTCGCCATCGAGCTTGATCTCGGTGCCGGACCACTTGCCGAACAGGATGCGGTCGCCCTTCTTGACGTCGAGCGGAACGAGCGTGCCCTTCTCATCGCGGGCGCCCGGGCCGACGGCGACGATCTCGCCTTCCATCGGCTTTTCCTTGGCGGTGTCCGGAATGATGATGCCACCCTTGGTCTTGCCTTCTTCCTCGACGCGCTTGACCACGACACGGTCGTGAAGCGGACGGAACTTCATGTTTTTCCTCCAAAGTTACGGGAACAATTCCTATCAGCACTCTCCTGCGGTGAGTGCCAATGGCGCACGGGATGTAAGGGTGTGGCTTGTTTGAGTCAAGGCGAACGCGAAAAGGCTGCGCCAAGTCGCTTCGCACTAGCAGCAATCATCAGCGATGGCTGCTAATGCATTGTTGTGAAACGATTTTGTTGATTTTTCGTTAAGCGGGAGTGAATATTCAACTCTGCGTACCGTGTCAAGGAGTGCTCGATGGACCGCAGTTTCGTTGCCCAGCTCAACAACTACCGCATCACGACCGCCGAAATCCTCTACTGGATGCCCGACCACAAGCATGTTCTGCAAAGTTTTGTCTGGCAGAGCCTCGATCTCGCCCCGCGTTTTCCCGCTCTCACCAAGTTCCTCGATTTCTGGGAACGCAATCTCGACGGCAAGCTCCACCGCGTGAAGGTGGCCAACGCCGCGCTGATCAAGCCGGCCGAATTCCGCTTCTCGTCAGGGCTGTACGCCCTGCACTGATTCGCGCGGATCTTATCCGCGCTTACTCGCCTCGGCGTATTCGGCGGCGGTCCGCTCGACCAGCTCGGCGACCGACGGCACGTCCGACACGCCCGACACGGAGTGGCCGGCGCTCCAGATGTCCTTCCAGCGCTTGGCGGCGGGCCCCTCTGCGTCACGTTTGTCGCGCTCGGCCGCGTTGATGTCCTTGGCGATGTCGATGGCGCCGCGCACCGGCAGGTCGTCGGGATCGAGGCCCGCCGCGGCGATTGAGGGCCGCAGCATGTTGGTCTCAAGCCCGGTGAAGGCACGGGTCAGCAGCACGTCGTCGAGCCGGCTCTTCACCAGCATCTGTTTGTACGACTCCTTGGCCAGGCTCTCGCGGGTGGCGATGAACTTGGTGCCCATGTAGGCGAGATCGCAGCCCAGCGCCTGGGCGGCGGCGACCGCCTGGCCGTCGGCCATGCCGCCCGCCATCACCACGATGCCGTCCCAGAATTTCCGCACGGCGCGCACGAAGGCGAAGGGATTGACCCAGCCGGTCTGCCCGCCCGCTCCCGCCGTCAGCAGCACCAGCCCGTCGACGCCGGCTGCGACCGCCTTTTCGGCATGGCGCACCGAAGCGACGTCGGCCAGCACCAGGCAGCCCGCGTCCTTCAAGGGTTTTAGCACCGGCTCGGGCGAACCGACCGACGTGATCACGATCTCCGCCTTGTGACGCAGCACGGCTGCGAGATCGTCGGGCACCCGCGGATTGGAGCGGTGCACGATCAGGTTGGGACAGAGCGGTGGCGGCGCATGGCCGATCTCGTCGGCGGCGCGCTTGAGATCGTCGCTCATATCGGCCAGCCAACCGTCGAGCTCCTCGACGGTGCGGCAGTTGGCGGTCGGGAACGAGCCGATGACGCCGGCGCGGCAAGCGGCCTTCACCAGCGCCGGGCCGGAGACCAGGAACATGGGCGCCGCGATCAGCGGCAGGCGCAGGCGGCTCTTCAGCGTGGCGGGCAGCGACATGGCAGCAGACTACCTCAACGCAGCATGGCGAGAAGCACGATGCCCACCGTCACCAGCACCGCGGCGGCGATCCGGCGCGGCCCGAAGCCTTCCCTGAGCACGATCATGCCCAGGACGGCGCCGAAGATCACGCTGGTCTCGCGCAGCGCCGACACCGGCCCCAGCGGCAGGCTTCGGGCCGCCATGAGATAGGCGAGGAAGCCAAGAACCGACACCGCGCCGGCGAAAAGTCCGACCGCACCATAGCGGCGCGCGTAGCCTAAAAGGTCGGCGCGCCGCACAACGACGCCATAGCAGAGCATGCCGAAGCCGGTGACGATCTCCAGGCAGGCCTGGAAGCCCAGCACCGTCCCGGCGCTGCGCACGCCCAGCCCGGCAAAGAAACTGTAGGTCGCGACGGAGACGCCGGTCGCCAGCGCAAAGCCCACGGCTGTGCGGCTGGCGCCTGCGCCAAAGGACAAGGCCATGATGCCGATCGAGATCATCGCGACGGCTGCGATCTGGCCCGTGCTCAAGGCCTCGCCGATCACCAGGAACGCCGCAATCGTGGTGAGTACCGGCGCCAGCCCGCGCGCCAGCGGGTAGACGACGCTCATGTCGCCCACGCCATAGGAGCGGACCAGCAGCGCGTAGTAGGCGAACATCACGGCGGCGGTGACGGCGAGCCATTTCCAGCTCTCCGGTGCGGGCCAGTCGACGAACGGCAAGGCAACGAGGCCGAGCGTCATGCCGACTGTGCGGATCGCCACCATGGTGAGTGTGCGATCGCCGGCCGACTTCACCAGCGCGTTCCAGACGGCGTGGGCGATCGCCGACATAATGACGAGGCCGTAAAGCAGCGCGGCGGACATGACGTCCGATTAGCGGGCGTGCGTTGCGGGCGGTCAACGGCGCCGACGCCGTCGAGCCGCCACGCAAACAATCGTCAGGCCGCGAGCCGCGGCGAGAAATAGATCTGTCGTCCTGAGCGTAAGTGAAGGACCTCATCGCCGCTTGCAATCGGCATGAGATCCCTTCGACTACACTCAGGGCAGGCCTTCGCTGCGCTCCAGGGCGGGGATTACCCCGCCCGCGATGACATTACGCGGCGGCTGTCAGCCCTTCCTGCTCGAGCACACGCTTCACCGCCGGACGGCTCTTCATGCGTTCGTAGTGGGCGGCGCAGTTCTTGGGCAGCGGCATCTTCATGCGGCCGGACGCCCAGAACTCGACATAGAACAGGGCCGCGTCGGCGACGGAGAACTTGCCGGTGAGGTATTCCTTGCCTTCCAGCGACTTGTCCATCAGGGCGAGGCCCTTTTCCATGATCTCCTTGCCGCGCGCCTTGACCGTGTCGTGGTCGGCTTCGGTCGGCGCGTAGGCCATCGGCCGGAACATGCGCGAGAAGCCCTGCATGTGCATGGTCGATACCGCGTAATCCATGGCTTCGAGCGCGCTCGCCTCGCCGTCGGCGTCGGACGGCAGCAGGCCCTTTTCCGGATTCTTGCGGGCGAGCCACGTGGCGATCGCCGGGAACTCGGTCAGCACCGAGCCGTCGTCGCGCTGCAGGGTCGGCACCTTGGATTTCGGGTTGAGCTTCACGAACTCCGGCCCGTACTGCTCCTGCTTCGCGCCGTCGATCTTCTGCAGGTCATAGGGCTTGCCGATTTCCTCGAGCAGGACATGGATGCCGATCGAGCAGGCGCCGGGCATGTAATAGAGCTTCATCGCTACCTCCCTACGTGGATGTCTAACAGGGTGTTAAGTGGGACGGGCAACGCTAGCATCCGGACCGCAAGGGGGGAAAGACAATGCCAAGCGAAAACCTGCGCTCGCTGGTCGGGACGTCCACGACCAAAGTGGGGACTTTCCTGTTCGAGTTCGCCACACCCGGCATCGGCCAGATCCTGAAGGCGGCGGGTGCGGATTTCGCGGTACTCGACATGGAGCATACCGGTTTCGGTTTCGAAACCGTGCGCCAGGTCGTGCGCTACTGCCAGGCGGCAGCGTTGCCGCTGGTCGTGCGGGTGCCCAGCCAGCAGCGCCACCATATTTCGCGCGCGCTCGACACCGGCGCCGACGGCGTCATGGTGCCGATCGTCTCGTCGGTCGAGCAGGCCAAGGCGGTGCTCGACGCCGCCAAATACTGGCCCGACGGCACGCGCGGCGTGGCGCTGGGGCTCGGCCACGAGCGCTTCGCGGTGCGCCGCGAGCCCCAGGTGCCGCGCTTCGCCGAGCAGAATGCGCGAACCTGTATCATCCTGCAGATCGAGGACCCGCGCGGCACCGCTGCCGCCGATGAAATCGCGGCGTTGCCCGGCGTCGACATGCTGTGGCTCGGCCACAACGATCTCTCGGTCGCGCTGGGCGAGCCCGGCGCCTTCGACCATCCCGACTTCGTGCAAGCCGAGCAGGCCACCATCGCCGCCGCCAAGAAGCACGGCAAGTCGGTTGGCCGGCTGTCGGTCGATGCCAAGCAAGGCGCGGCCTTCGCTGCGATGGGCTACGACTTCGTCTCCATCGCGGGCGATATCTGGCTGCTGCAGCAGGCGTTTGCCGCGGGCGTCGCGACGGTCAGGCGCGAATGACGACCGGCAGCGAGCGGATGCCGCGGATGAAATTGGAGTAGAGCCGCACCGGCGGGCCGGCGATCTCGAGCGCCAGATCGCGCCTCAGGATTTCCTGCCACAGGATCTTTAGCTGCATTTCGGCCAGCCGATCGCCGACACAGCGATGGATGCCGGCGCCGAAGGCGAGATGCTGGCGCGCCTTGGGCCGGCCGACCACGAAGCGCTCGGGCTCATCGATCGCCTCCTCGTCACGGTTGCCCGAGACGTACCACATGACAACCTTGTCGCCCTGCTTGATCGCGCGGCCGGCAAGCTCGGTATCCCGGGTCGCCGTGCGCCGCATGTGGATCACCGGCGTCTGCCAGCGGATGACCTCCGACACCAGGCCGTCGAGCAGGCCCGCATCGGCCCGCACCTTGTCGAGCTCGGCCGGATTCTCCAGCACGGCGATCAGACCGCCGGTCATCGAATTGCGCGTCGTGTCATTGCCGCCCACGATCAGCAGCGCGAAGTTGCCGATGAATTCGCGCATCGGCATGGCCTTCGTCGCTTCGGCATGGGCCATCATCGAGATCAGGTCGAATTTGGGCGGCTGCGACGCACGCTCCTTCCACAGCGCCGCCATGGTTTCGGCCATCTGCGTGAGCTCGGCCATGCGCTCAGTCTCACTTTTCACCACGGCATCGGACGCCTCGATGTTGGCGATGGCGACGTCCGACCAATGGGTGAGCTTGCGGCGGTCCTGCCAGGGGAAATCGAACAGGGTCGCCAGCATCATGGCGGTGAGCTCGGTCGAGACGCGGTCGACCCAGTCGAACGGCTGGTTGCGCGGCAGGCCGTCGAGCACGGCCGCGGTGCGCTGGCGGATCGTCGCCTCCATGTTGGCGAGGTTCGTCGGCGCCACGATGGGCGCCACGGTCCTGCGTTGCGCGGTGTGGCGCGGCGGGTCCATGCGGATGAAGTTGGGCAGCTCCTGGCCCTTGGGCTGGTCGGCGATCTGGATGCCGCCCAGCTCCGAGGCCGACGAATAGGTGCTGGGATCGAGCTCGACCCTCATGATGTCGGCATAGCGCGTCACCGACCAGTACGGGCCGTAAAGGCTTTGCTCGTGGCGATGGACCGGATCCTGTTGGCGCATCCGGGCAAAATGCGGGCGCCAGGAATCTTCGCGGTAAAGCCGCGGATCGCTGACGTCGGCGTGCGGTAGAGCCGGCCCGGTCATGGCTCAAGGCCGCATCCAGGCGGGTTCCAAGTCAAGCGCTTTCGTCGCAACGACCCTCGATTTGGCGCGTTGACAGGCGGAAGGCGTGGGCGCACACCGTCGCGCCGCCGCCAACCCTGGCGGCGTTCGATATCATGGCCCCTGCCACCCTTACGCCATCGTCCGTCGCCGCCGACGCCCCGACCGCGCCCCATGGCCAGGCCGCCGCCGGACTGATCGTGGGTGCGCTGGGCGTGGTGTTCGGCGATATCGGCACCAGCCCGCTCTATGCGTTGCGCGAGACGTTCCTGCACGACAGCAGCATGGCGCCGACGCCCGAGCATGTGCTGGGCGTGCTGTCGGTGCTGTTCTGGGCGGTGACGCTCACCGTCACCATCAAGTACGTCACCCTGATCATGCGCGCCGACAACAAGGGCGAGGGCGGCGTGCTCGCCCTGGCGACGCTGGCCACGCACGGATTGAACGGCGGAGGCTTCAGGATCCGCCATGCCATCACGCTCCTGGCCGTGATCGGGCTGGCGCTGTTCTACGGCGACGCCATCATCACACCGGCGATCACGGTCATGAGCGCCATCGAGGGCCTGTCCGCCGTGGCGCCGGCCTTCACGCCCTTCGTCCTGCCGCTGGCGGTCGTGATCCTGGTCGCGCTGTTCCTGCTTCAGGCCCGCGGCACCGCCGATGTCGGCCGGCTGTTCGGGCCGGTCATGCTGCTGTGGTTCGTCGCGCTGGGCGTGCTGGGCGCTTGGCAGATCGCCAAGCACCCCGCCGTGCTCCACGCCATCAACCCGATCTACGCCTATCGCATCATCGCCGATCAGGGGCTCGGTATCTTCTGGGCCTTCGGCTCGATCGTGCTGGCTGTCACCGGCGCCGAGGCGCTCTACGCCGACATGGGCCATTTCGGCCGCAAGCCCATTCGGCTGGCCTGGCTTGGCCTCGTCATGCCAGGCCTGCTGCTCAACTACTTCGGCCAGGGCGCGATGATCATCGCCGATCCCAAGATCGTGCAGCAGGTGTTCTTCGAACTGGTGCCGCCGGACTACATCCTCGCGCTGGTCGCACTGTCGACCTTGGCCTCCGTCATCGCCTCGCAGGCCGTCATCACCGGCGTGTTCTCGCTCACCCGCCAAGCGATCCAGCTCGGCTACCTGCCGCGCATGGAGATCAAGCACACGTCCGAGACGGCGATCGGCCAGATCTACATCCCGCGCGTGAACTGGATCCTGATGGGCGGCGTCGTCGCCCTGGTAGTGGGCTTCGGCTCGTCGGGCGCACTGGCCGGCGCCTACGGCATCGCCGTCACCGGCGCCATGATGGTCGATGCAGCACTCGCCACCGCCGTGGCGATCCTGGTGTGGCGCTGGCCGTGGCCGCTCGCCGTCCTGGTGTTCGGCCTGCTCGCCGTGCCCGACGTCGCCTTCTTCATCGCCAACTCGCTCAAGATTCCCGACGGCGGCTGGCTGCCGCTCATTGTGGCGGCCTTCATCTACTTCACCATCACCGCATGGCGGCTCGGCCGCCGGCTGGTCGCCACCGAGCTCAGTGAAGGCGCGCTGCCGCTGCGCCAGTTCCTCGAGCGCATGGAGCGCGCGCCCGACCGCGTCGCCGGCACCGCCGTGTTCCTGACCGCCGACGCCAGCAAGACGCCCGCCGCCTTCCTGCACAACCTCAAGCACAACAAGGTGCTGCACGAGCGTGTCATCATTCTGCAGGTCGAGACCATGGACGTGCCGCGCGTATCGGAGGCCAACAGGGTCGAGGTCGAGCGCCTGGGCAAGGGCTTCCACACCGTGATCGCGCGCTACGGCTTCACCGAGCAGCCCGACGTGCCCGAGGCGCTGCGCGCCTGCCGCGCGCACGGCATCGCCTACGATGAGATGGAAACCAGCTTCTTCCTCGGCCGCGAGACCTTGATCCCGAGCCAGCACTCGCGGCTCGGCAGATGGCGCCGTGACTGGTTCATCTCGCTCTCCCACTCGGCCTCCGGCACCAAGACCTTCTTCCGGATCCCGCCGAACCGCGCTATCGAACTGGGCAACCAGATCCAGGTCTAAGATCGCCTGATGCCTCGAATGACACTCGTCCTGCTGCCCGGCCTGTTGAACACGCGCCGGGTCTTCGAGCGTCAGATCGCGGCCCTTTCCGACATCGCCGGCTGCATCGTGCCCGAGCTCTGGCATTACGACACGATGGGCGCCATGGCTGACGCCGCTCTTGCCGCTGCCCCGGCGACCTTCGCTTTGGCCGGATTTTCGATGGGCGGCTACGTCTCCTTCGAGATCCTGCGGCGCGCACCCGAGAGAGTGGAGCGGCTGGCGTTGATCGACAGCCAAGCCATGCCCGACTCACCTGAGTCGATCGCGCGCCGCCGTGGCCTGGTCGAACAGACCCATATCGGCCGTTTCCATGGCGTGCAGCCCTCGATGCTGCCGCACATCGTCCATCGCTCGCATCTCAACGACCCCGCCGTCACCCAGCCCATTCTCGAGATGGCCCGCGAGATCGGCGCCGAGGGCTTCCTGCGCGAGCAGGAGGCCATCATGGCGCGGCCGGATAGCCGGCCGCTGATGGTCGATATCGAAATCCCTACCGTGGTGATCGTCGGCCGCCAGGACCAGTCGACGCCGCTTGCCCGCGCCCAGGAGATGGCGGCCGATATTTCGAGGTCGCGGCTGGTGGTGCTCGAGGAGTGCGGGCACATGAGCCCGCTGGAAAAGCCGGACGAAGTCACGGCCGAACTCAGGAGATGGTTGACCGAATGAACACTGTATACGCCCGCGAGGAACATCTCAGCGCCGACGAGTACATCGACGTTGTCGCCAAATCAGGTCTCAACCGGCCGATCGGGGATCGCGACAGGGTCGAGCGCATGCTGGCCAACGCCAACCTGTTCGTGACCGCGCGTCAGGACGGCCGGTTGGTCGGCTTCGCCCGCTCGCTGACCGATTTCTGCTTCTGCTGCTATCTCTCCGATCTCGCCGTCGACAAGGCCTGCCAGGGTCAGGGCATCGGCAAGCGGCTGATCGAGGAGACGCGGGCCGCCGCCGGCGGGACCTCGACCACGACGTTGCTGCTGTCGGCGCCGACGGCGGTGAGCTTCTACAAGGGCATCAAGATGCCCCAAGCCGACAATTGCTTCCTCTATCGGCGGCAGCGATAAGTAGGCAACGTCGTGGCCGGTGCGCGCGTTCTTCCACGAACAGCACGGGAGACCCCATGCCGCACAATCCCACCCCCACCCTGGCCGTGGTCTGGCTCGATTTCCATCAGGCCAAGATCTTCCTGATCAAGGCCGAAGACGTCGAAGCCAAGTGCATCAGGGCCGACACGCCGCACCGCCGGGTCCACCACAAGGCCCAGGTTCGGGGCAGCGGGCACGTCCGCGACGACCGTACCTATTTCGAGGCCATCCTGGCCGCCGTCGACGGCGTTGATGCCTGGCTGATCGTGGGCCCCGGCGGGACCAAGAAGGACCTCGAAAAATACCTCGAAGGCCACGCCGAGGAGCTGAAGCAGAAGCTGGTCGGCGTCGAGCCGATGGACCACCCGACCGACGGCGAACTGCTGGCGCACGCCCGCAAGGTTTTCAAGGCGTACGACCACATGATGCCCCACGACCCTCGGATCGCGCAGGCGCTGCGGGGCGGCACGGCCCGCGGCTAGGCAGGCGCCGCGGCCCGGCAAGCCGCCGGGATTTCGCAGACCAAGCGAAACTCTGGTTGCGCGGCGGATACGATGCGCCATGCTTGGGCCGTCCTGTCCGCCCTCCGGAGCAACGCTTGAACACCAACGCAAGCCACGCCTCCCAGCTACGCGTTATCTCCCTCTTCGAGGATCTGCAGCCCGCCGAGCTTTTGCAGGTCGCCGGGCTGTGCACCATGCAGGCCTGCGAAAAGCACACCCAGATTATGGGCGAGCAGGACCAGACGACGGACGTCTTCTTCATCCTCGCCGGATCGGTACGGATCAGCAGCTACACGGAGGCCGGTCGCGAGGTGATCTTCAGCGAGATGCACGCCGGCGACATTTTCGGCGAATTCTCCGCCGTCGACCGGCTGCCGCGCTCGGCGTCCATCGTCGCCCTGTCTGACTGCCTGATGGCGCGCATGCCGTCGGCCAAGTTTTTCGAGGTCCTGAGGGGCCACGCCGACATCGCGGTGCGATTGATCGAGCTCCTGGTGTTCAAGATCAGGAAGATGTCGGAGCGGGTCTTCGAAGTGAGCGCCCTGGGCGTGCGCGAGCGCGTGCGGCGCGAGCTCCTGCGCCTGGCAACCGAAGGACAGGCTTTCCGCAACGGCGTCGTCATCCAGCCGGCGCCGACCCACTATGAGATTGCCGCCCGCATCGGCTCGCATCGCGAGGCCGTGACTCGCGAATTCAACCGCCTCGAGGCGGAGAACATCATCGAGGTGCGGCGGAAGCAAATCCGGATTATCGATCTCCAGCGACTGAAACACGCGGACGGAGACTAGAGCAGAATCCGAAAAGGTGAAACCAACCACCACCTCACCCTGAGGGGCATCGCGTAGCGATGCGTCTCGATCGCGCGGGGTAACCCCCGCGCTGTGGTGGGCAACCTGCCTTGCCGTTGCCTACCCTTCGAGACGCGCACTTCGTGCGCTCCTCAGGGTGAGGTGATTCTATGGAAACGGAATATGCTCTACGGCGACGCTGCAGCCGCTGCCTGAATTGCGATGGAGCGCGAGGAGTAAAGGTCCTCGCGCGCCCGCAATTCGCTCTACATTCCGCCCTTCATGACCTGGCCGCGGATCTCGCCGCCCTTGTTGGCCGCGGTGTGGACGTTGAAGTACCACTTGCCGGCGGCGAGGTCGGCCGCCTGCGCGTCGGTCAGGGTGGCTTCGCCCTTGAGCGGGCTGACGAGCCCGCCGGTCGCCGGTGCCGGCACCGGCACGACGACGCCGGCATTGGTCTTGGCGTCGGCCGGACCATGGAAATGCGCCGCGGCGGCGGGACCGGTCAGGTCCTTATAGGTGGCGCTGTAGGTCAGCTTCTTGGTCGCCGTATCGTAGCTGGCCGTCAACGCGCCGCTGCCCTTGCTGTCGGTCGGCGGTACCTCGGCTGCCGGCGTGAGGGTGGCCTTGTACATGACCATCTCGGCAAACGCCGCCGGTGCTCCAACGAGGAACGACGCGGCAATCAAACCGGCGAAACCGGAACGAACGAGTAGCTTGCGCATGGCAGTACCTCCTCCCAAACGTTGATGTCGCATTATGCCACGGGTTCAGGCATGGGCACGACATCACAAAGCCTTGAGGACAGGGAGGGTTGCGGCCGCGCTAGCGGAAATCGATCAATTCGGCGCCGTCGATCACATAGCGGGCGTAGCGGAAATCGCGAACCTTGAGCAGGCGTTCGCCCATCCAGTCGAGCAGGATGAAGTAAAGCGGCGCGCCAACCGGATCGTCGGGGTCGTGCACCAGCACCGCCGGCCGCCGCTCGACCAGGCCGGGGACCAGTTGCCAGTCGCGCGACTGGCCGTAATTGCCGAAGTAGCGGCCGGCCTCGCCGCGCCCGTTGAGGCGCGTGCGGCTCACCACCTCGACCCGGACCTCGTCGGCCAAAAGATCGCGCAGGGCGTCGAAGTCGCGCGCATTGAAGCGCGCCGTGTAGGCGGCAAGGCGCGCCCGGTCGGCCGCGGCCAGGACGGGCGCCGGCCGGTCGTCCGGCTCGGCCGCCAGCTCGCGCAGCCGATTGCGGCCGCGATGCAGCGCCGCCTTGACCGCGGGCACGGTGCCGTCGAGCACGACGGCGATCTCTTCCAGCGAATGGCCGAGCACGTCCATCAGGATGACGCTGCTGCGCTGGGCGACCGGCAGGCGCATCAGGGTGCGCAGGCTGGCGGCGGCGGCCTGGCGGCGGTCGATCTCGCTGTCGGGATCGGCGATCATGTCGAGATCCTGGTCGGCACGGACATTCTCCTGGCGCGCGCGGCGGCGCAGGAAGTCGAGCGCCGCGTTGTGGGCGATGCGAAACAGCCAGCCCTCGGGATGGGCGATCGGGCCGGCCTGAGGAAACGCCTCGATCGCCTTGGCCATCGCATCCTGCAGCACGTCCTCGCCGTCGATGACCGAGCCGGTCATGCGGGCGCAATAGCGGTGCAGCCTGGGGCGAAGCTCCGCCAGAAGCTGCTCGAAGCCTGCGTGCGGGTCGTTCATGCGCCCCTCTGACAGTTTGGCCGCACCACTATGCCAGCAGGACGTTTGGCGCGGGTGAAAGGATTCGCCACCCTGCGGTCTTTTTTGCGAATCCTTTGCCGTCCCCCGTTCGTCTTCAGGGCAGCGACCCAACAGCAGAGGTAAAGCCATGAAGTGGACAGTGGTGCGCTACAAAGCCAAGCCCGACCAGGCCGAGGAGAACCAGCGCCTGAGCGCCGCGGTGTTCGGCGAGCTGCAGCAAAAGGCGCCGGCGGGACTGCATTACGCGGTGTTCCGGCTGCCCGACGACACGTTCGTCCATCTCGCCTCGCTGGAGGACGGCGCCACGCCGTTGTCCGCCCTGGAGACATTCCGCGCCTTCTCGAGCGGCGTGCGCGAGCGTTGCCTCGAGCCGCCCGTCGCCGCCCAGCCGGTCCTGGTCGGCAACTACGGAATGCTCACGGCCGACAAGGTCAACTGAGGGAGATTGCATCATGCAGCACGAGATCGTTTCGCGCGAAGAATGGCTGGCGGCGCGCACGGCATTGCTCGACGCCGAAAAGAAACTGGCGGAGGCCCGCACCAGCGTGGTCGAGCAACGCCGCGCACTGCCCTGGACCCGGGTCGACAAGACCTATGCCTTCGACACCCCGACCGGCCGGCAGACGCTGGCAGACCTGTTCGACGGACGCAGCCGCCTGATCGTCTATCATTTCATGTTCGCGCCGGAGTGGAAGCAAGGCTGTCCGGATTGCTCATTTGCCGCCGACCATTTCGACGGCATGCATGAGCATTTGGCGCGTCGCGACGCGACCTTCGCCGCGATCTCGCGCGCGCCGCTCGACAAGATCGAGGCCTATCGGCAGAGCAAGGGATGGCGCTTCAGGTGGGTGTCGTCGCAGCCCAGCGACTTCAACTTCGACTATCAGGTCTCGTTTCAGCCTGAAGATGTCGGGCGCGACGTCGTCTACGGCTACGAGCCGTGCAAGATTGACCGCACGGAGTTGCCCGGCACCAGCGTGTTCGCCCGCAACCCGGCGGGCGAGGTCTTTCACGCCTATTCGGCCTATTTCAACGGCGGCGACATGCCGCTCAGCCTCAACTATCCCGCGCTGCTGGAATAAGTCAGCGGCGCTGGGCCTCGACGGCCCTCTGGTACTGGGCCGCGAAGCCACTCAGGGTATTCGTCAGAGGGCCGACCATGCCGTCGTCGCTCGTGGAGAGCTGGACGGTGACCCGCGAGCCACGCAGCATCGCCTGCAGGAGGTCGTTCGACCTGCCCTGTTCGTAGGAACATTCGCCACCGGTGCAGATGGTCGTCGACACGAAGGGCCACTCGTCGACCTGCATGCTGGCCCTCTGGCCCAAGCCGTCGGCCACCACGGTGAGCGTGGTGTAGGCCACCGAGTAGCTCACGATCAGGAAGGTGCCCAGCAGGTTGTTGGGACCGCCGTCGATCATCGCCGACACCGTGCAGTCGCGCCCTCTTTCAGTGTTGCAGTTCATGACCCATTGATCGGGCGGCTGGTTCTGCCCGACCGCGCCCTGGGCCGAGGCGGAGGAGGCGACCGTCAGGAACCCAACAGCCGCGAGAACGGATTTAATTGCCATTTTCATTGGTTTGCTCAACCCCAAAAACCTCATGCTGAGGAGCCGCGCGACGCGCGGCGTCACGAAGCATGGGCAACAGCACGACTGTTTCCCACCCTTCGAGACGCGGCCTGCGGCCGCTCCTCAGGGTGAGGTTACGTTGTGGCCGGCGTGATGACTAGCTCGCCGCCACGTCGCCCACCACGCGCACGCGCACTCTCACCGAATTGCCGGGCAGATAGGCGAGCGGCATGTCCTCGCTTTCGATGGTGCTGAGCGTCTTGCGGTCGGCGCCGGCCGCCACGGCGCGGTCGTTGGCGATGCCTTGGGCCGCGGCAATGGCGTCGCGGCGGCTCATGTCCTTGAAGATCTGGTCGCACTCGCCCGAGACCTGGGCGATTGCGGCGCCGACGGCATTGGCGCAGTCGCCATGCTCGACATGGACGACCCGCGACACGCCCGGCAGCTTTTCCGGAATCAGGAACGCCCCACCGCCGACGGCGATCAGCGGCACGTCGCCCGCCTCGGTCTTCATGCGGTCGATCGCCTCCTCGGCCATGCGGGCGGCCTCGACGAACACCTTTTGGCAGGTCGCCTGGTCGAGGTGCGCGACCTTCTTCCTGTCGCCAAGCGCCAGCACGCCCGCGGCGACGGCGATGTCCGTCGTCGTGAGCTGGCTGCCGCCGAAGGCGATACCGTCCTTCAGCAGGCGGTAGCCGACCGACACCGGCCCGACCTTCAATGGATCGAGCGCGACATGGCTGCCGCCGCCTAGTCCGATCGACAGAAGATCGGGCATGCGGAACAGCGTGCGGACGCCGCCCACCTTCACCACCGAATTGGCCTCGCGCGGAAAGCCGAGCTTGAGCTGGCCGACATCGGTGGTGGTGCCGCCGACGTCGATCACCATGGCGTCGGCCAGGCCCGAGAGATAGGCGGCCCCGCGCATCGAATTGGTGGCGCCCGAGGCGAAGGAATAGACCGGCAGGCGGCGCGCCTGGCCCGCCTCCGCCACCGTGCCATCGTTCTGGGTGATGAACAAAGGCGCGGCGATGCCGGAATCGTGGATCGCCTTCTCGAAGGCGGCGATCGTCTCGCGCGAGAGATCGGCCAGGGCGGCGTTCAGCAGGCCGGCATTCTCGCGCTCGAGAAGTCCGATACGGCCGAGATCCGACGAGCAGGTGATGGCGGCGTCGGAAATGACGGCCGCGACCAGCTCGGCGGCCCTTCTCTCGTGGCTGGGATCGAGCGGCGAGAAGATCGACGAGATGCCGATCGATTTGAGGCCCGCCGCCTTCATCTCCTGCGCGGCCCTGGTCACCGCCGTCTCGTCGAGCGGCATGAAGGGCCTGCCGTCGTACTCGTGGCCACCTTCGACCATCCACACGCCGCCCCTCACCAGGTTGGCGAGATCCTCGGGCCAGTCGCAGAACGGCGGCAGCGAAGCCGAGGCCGGCATGCCGAGCCTGAGCGCCGCGACTTTGGTCAGGTGACGGCGCTGGACCACGGCATTGATGAAATGCGTGGTGCCGATCATCACGCCGTCGATGCGCTTCAGCTTGCCGTCCGAGTCCTTCAGCACACCGGTCGCGGCGAGGCTCTTCAGCGAATCGAGGATGCCGGTGGTGACGTCCTCGCTGGTCGGCGCCTTCACGGCGCCCGCCACCTTGCCGTCTTCGATCAGGACGGCGTCGGTATTGGTGCCGCCGACATCGATGCCGATTCGTCTCATGTTCTAAACACGCTCCTGAACTCGAGGTCATAACCGAAGGCGCGGGGACCAACGTGCGCGAGCCCGCGTGGCGAGAGGAAGACGGCAGGCGGCGGCAGGGCGATGACGGTGACCCGCTGGCCGTAGCGGATGGTTTCGCTGCCGACGGCTTCGCCCGACACCGAATCGAGCGCGCAGATCAGGTCGGGCGACATGGCGATGGCCTCGCCGTCGCGGTGCGCCACGATCCATTCGTTCTGGAAATTGATGGTCAGGACCGAGCCCCGCCAGTCGTCCATGCCGTCGAACCGCGCGACGCCGCGCAAAAAACCTTCGGTCGCACGGCGTTCGACGTCGATCACCTTGCCCTTGTACAAGAGCTTGCCCGGCTCGACCGACAGGATGGCGGCGACGGGATCCTCGTGCGTGCGCTGGGCTTCGCGCACGGCATGGCCGATGGCCATCGCCTTGGTGGTCGTGCCGTGGATGCCCCACTGCTTGACCTCCGCGCCGGTGCGCGGCGGCTGGCAGGTGGCGGCGACCGAGCCGTATTCGACGCAGATCTTGCGCGCCACCCGCTCGGTCCATTTCCAGGTCGGGACCTTGTCGACGATCGATTCGAGGCCGCGCACATCGACCGCCGTCAGCGGATAAGGTTTTAGGCCGCCCACCGCCACGGAGGTCATCTGCGCCTCGGGGTAGGCGCGGCCCATCGTGTCGGAATCGATCACCGGCCGCTTGAGATGCGCCGCCGCCATCAGCGAGCGCACGCCATTGGCGCCGCCGATCTCCATGCTCATGAGGCCGGCGAAGCGATGCCCCGTATGCTCCTCCATCAGCGCCACGGCGCGGGCCAGGGTGCGGCTGTCGGTCAGCCGCTCCTGGCCGACCAGCGGCGCGCCCATGTTGGCAACGACGCCCACCCAGTCGTCGTCGGCAAGCTCCGACGCGTCCATGAGCTGGACGCGATAGCCTTCGCGATAGAGGGCGCGCATGTTCAAAAGCGGCAGGTAGGGATTGCCGCCGCCGCCGGTGCCCAGGATCCAGGCGCCGACGGCCAGCGATTCAATGTCGTCGGCGGTGATATCGCGCAAGCTCACGCGAACACGCTCTTGAAATCGATGTCGTAGCCGAAGGCGCGCGGGCCGACATGTCGGAGGCCCTTCTCCGACAGGAAGACCGGCGGCGGCGGCAGGGCGATCACCGTGACGCGCTGGCCGTAGCGGATGGTCTCGGTACCGACCGCCTCGCCCGACACCGAATCGAGCACGCAGATCAGGTCGGGCGACATGGCGATCGGCTTCTTGTCGAGCCAGGCCACGATCCATTCGTTCTGGAAGTTGAGCTCCAGGCTCGCGCCCTTGTACTCGTCGGTGCCGTCGAAGCGCGTACGGCCCCGCAAGAAGCCTTCGGTGGCGCGCCGTTCGACGTCGACCACCTTGCCCCTGTAGAGGACCTTGCCCGGTTCGATCGAGAGGATGGCCGCGATCGGGTCCTCGTGCCGGCGCTGGGCCTCGCGCACGGCATGACCGATGGCGATGGCCTTGGTGGTGGTGCCGTGGATGCCCCACTTCTTCACTTCGGCGCCGGTGCGCGGCGCCTTGCAGGTCGACGCGACCGAGCCGTACTCGACGCAGATCTTGCGGCTGACCCTTTCCATCCATTTCCAGGTCGGCACTTTCTCGACCACCGATTCAAGCCCGCGCACATCGACGGTGGTGAGCGGACAGGGCGCGAGGTCGCCGACCGCGACCGAAGTCATCTGCGCCTCAGGGTAGGCGCGGCCCATCATGTCGGAATCGATCACGGGCCGTTTCAAGTGAGCCGCCGCCATCAATGGCTGGATCGAGTTCCCGCCGCCGATCTCGAGCGACATGATCCCGCGGAACCTGCAGCCGGTGTGGCGCTCCATCAGCTCGACGGCGCGGGCGATGGTGCGGCTGTCGGTCAGCCGCTCCTGCCCGACCAGCGGCGCGCCCATGTTGGAAACCGCGGCCACCCAGTCGTCGTCCAAAAGTTCGTCCGACGGCATGAGCTGCACGCGATGGCCCTCCTTGTAGAGGGCCCGCATGTTCAACAGGCCGAGATACGGACTGCCGCCACCGCCCGTGCCCAAAACCCAGGCGCCGACGGCAAGTGATTCGATGTCGTCCAGTGTGATGTCGCGTAGCGGCATTGCGTTGCCAATTCTCCCAGCGGCTTCTATGTAGCCGCCTGCTTGTTTGCTGACAAAGACCAGTAACCCGGGAGAAACCGAGCAATGTCCGAGCCAATCAAACTCGTCGCCTTCTGCGGCAGCCTGCGCAAGGCGTCGTTCAACCGCATGGCGCTGCATGCCTTCATCGAGCGCGTGCCGGCCGGTACCTCGGTGCAGACCGTCGAGATCGGCGACTGGCCGCTCTACGACGCCGATATCCAGGCCAAGGGCTTCCCGGACAAGGTGCAGGCGGCGCAAAAGGCCATGCTCGAGGCCGACGGTCTGGTGCTGGTCAGCCCCGAATACAATTACGGCATCTCGGGCGTGATGAAGAACGCCATCGACTGGCTGTCGCGCACGACGCCGCAGCCCTTCGCCGCCAAGCCGATCGGAATGTTCGGCGCCTCGGGCGGCGCGCTGGGCACCGCACGCGCGCAATACCAGCTGCGCCAGACGCTGGTGTTCCTCGACGGCCGGCCGGTGAACAAGCCCGAGGTCATGATCGGCGGCGCACCGGAGCGCTTCGCCGACGGCAAACTCAATCACGAGCCGACGGGCAAGCTGCTCGTCGACCTCGGCGCAGCACTCGCGCTGGCGATCCGCCAGTCGAAGGCGGCGGCGAGCGTTAAGTGACGCCGAGCGCCCAGAACATCTACGACAACGACGCCTTCTTCGCCGGTTACAGCAAGCTCCGGCGCTCGATCGAAGGTCTCGACGGCGCGCCGGAGTGGCCAACATTGCAGGTAATGCTGCCGGCAATGGAAGGACTGCGAGTCGTCGACCTAGGCTGCGGCTTCGGCTGGTTCTGTCGCTTCGCGCGCGAGGCGGGCGCTGCCCATGTGCTGGGCCTGGACGTATCAGAGAACATGCTCGCACGCGCCCGGAAGACGACGCCGGACTCGGCCATCGTTTACCAACGCGCCGATCTCGAACGGCTCGACTTGCCGGTTGGCTCGTTCGACCTCGCCTACAGCTCGCTGACGCTGCACTACATCGTGAACCTGCAATCGCTGCTGCAAAGCGTGCACACCGCGCTCGCTCCCGGCGGCCGCCTGGTTTTCTCGGTCGAGCATCCGCTGTACACGGCGCCAGGCCGGCCAGGCTGGGTGCACGATGGAACGGGCCATAAGACCTGGCCGCTTGACCGCTATCTCGAGGAAGGCCCGCGCTCGCCCGACTGGCTGGCCCCGGGGGTCATCAAGCAGCACCGCACGGTCGCGACATACCTCAACCTGCTGCTGGAGCTGGGCTTCAAGCTCTTGCGCGTCGAGGAATGGGGGCCAAGCGATGCGCAGATCGCGGTCCATCCGCACTGGGCGGCCGAACGTGACCGTCCGCCCTTCCTTCTGGCGTCGGCAGCCCGCTAGGCCACCTTCGTCTTCACATGCTCGGGCTGCACGCCCAGCCCCAGCACGCGGGCGGGAATGCGGCGCAGGAACGGGACGGCATTCAGAACGCACGCTGCCCACGGCGGGCGCAGCGGCCGCGTGCCGGCGAGAGTGGGTGCGATCATCCTGTTCTGCAGGAAGACTTGTATGGCCTGGGTGGTGCGCACCGGCCACAGGCGGCGTGCCTGCACTGCTTCGAGGTCGGAATCCTTCAGCTTTCCCTCCTTGAGCGGGTTGGCCAGGATGTTGGCGGCGGCGACCGCGTCCTGCACGGCGATATTCACGCCGACGCCGCCGATCGGTGACATGGTGTGGGCGGCGTCGCCGATGCAGAGCACGCCGGGCTTCCACCACTTGTCCAGCCGTTCGACGCCTACCGTCAGAAGCTTCAGGTCGTCGACGGTGGCGAGCTCGTGCACGCGGTCGGCGACGAACGGCATGAGCTCTGCGATCTTCGCGCGGAACGTCTCGATGCCGGCCGCCTTCAGCGCCCCGGCCGACCCTTTGGAAATGACATAGGCACATTGCCAGTAGTCGCCGCGGTCGAGCATCACCAGGATGCTGCCGCGGTCGAACCGGCCCATGGTTTCGGCCTTGTCGGTAGGTTTGTGCGTGAGGCGGAACCACAGCACGTCCATCGGCGCGCCGAGCACTTTCACGTCGAAGCCGGCGCCGACGCGCACTGTTGAATGCCGACCGTCGGCCCCCACCACCAGGTCGGCGCGGATCTCCTGCGGCTTTCCATCGACCGTCGCGTGCACGCCGACGACCTTGCCGCCTTCCTCGATCAGGCCGGTCGCCTCGGCACGCATCAGCACCGTGAAGGCCGGGTAGCGCTTGCCGTGGGCGGCCAGGAAGTCGAGGAAATCCCATTGCGGCATCAGGGCGATGAAGCGGCAGCGCACCGGCAGGTGGGAGAAGTCGGCCACCTGCACGCGCTCCTCGCCGAACTGGGCGCTGACGCGCGACACTTCCTGGTGTGGCAGCTTCAGGAATTCGTCGAGCAGGCCAAGCTCGTCCATCACGTCGAGGGTCGAGGGATGGACGGTGTCGCCGCGGAAGTCGCGCAGGAAGTCGCCGTGCTTCTCCAGCACGACGGACCTGACGCCGGTGCGCGCCAGCAGGAAGCCCAGCATCATGCCGGCCGGGCCGCCACCTACGATACAGCACTGGGTGGCGAGCGTCGTCATTCCAGCATCTCGCGCAACACGCGGCCCGTCGCGGTGATGGCGAGCAGCGCCGGCACGCCAAGCGGGCCCTTGACCCATTCCTTGGTGGTGGGCGTGTAGCTCATGCAATCCATGGCGACGAGATCGGGCTTGTGGTTGGCGAGGCGACGCGCGGCCGCCTCGGCCTCTTGCGCTCCGGCGCTGGGCGCCAATGCCTCAGCCACGACCTCGAGTCCCGGCCGCGCCCATTTCGACGTGAGCTTGCCGGCCTGCTCGGCCAGGGGAATCAAAATGCCGAGCCGGCCACGCGGCAGCAGGCCGGTGGCCAGTCCATTCAGAACGCGCGACGGAAACACCACGCCCTCGTCGCCCGCCAGCGGCGGGAAATCGCCGGTGCAGGCATAGACCAGCACGTCGCAGCCATCGCCGCGCAGTTTGGCGAAGGCCGCCGGCGAGCGGGCGATCACGGCCTTCTTGGAGATCTTGACGTCGCGGCCGCCGCGCAGGCGGGTGTAGAGCGTGTCGGCGCCATTCTCGGGCCTGAGCGTGTCGACCTCGGCGTCCGAGAGCCCGTCGAGCGCGCCGCGCAGGACGACCTTGGTGCCGGTGGGTGCATGGCTGGCAAACAGCGAGGCGATGTCGTCGCGCGGCGCCTGGCCAATGGTGATGATTCCGAGGGTGCGAGGCATGGCGGGATCATACGCTCATTTTTCCCGCCGCGACGACGGCGGTTTAGCCTTCCAGCTTCACCGTATCCGAATCAGCCCAGACGAGACCGACGGCGTCGCCGGCGTTGCGCAGGGCGCGTTCGCCGGCGTGGGTCTCGCGCACAAGGAGCGCGCGGCCGTCGGCGGCGCGGATGCGATAAAGGGTCGAACCGCCGAGGAAGTTCGCGGTTTCGACGGTGCCCGCGACACGGGCCTCGGAGGCCGCAACGAGCTGGATTTTCTCCGGCCGCAAGGCGCGCGCCAGACCCGCCTCCTCCAGGATGTTGATCTCGCCGATGAAGTCGGCGACGAAGCGCGTGCGCGGCCGTTCGTAGATCTCGGTCGGCGCGCCGACCTGCTCGACGCGGCCCCTGTTCATCACGGCAATGCGGTCGCTCATGGCCAGCGCCTCCTCCTGGTCATGGGTGACGAACACCAGGGTGACGCCCAGCCGCTTCTGCAGCTCCTTCAGCTCGAACTGCATCTGCTGACGAAGCTTGCGGTCGAGCGCGCCCAGCGGCTCGTCGCACAGCAGCACCGGCGGTTCGACCACCAGCGCGCGGGCGAGCGCCACCCGCTGCTGCTGGCCGCCGGAGAGCTGGCCGGGCTTGCGCTCCTCGAGCCCGGTCAGCGCAACCTGGGCCAGCGCCGCCTTCACGCGGCGCTCGATCTCGGGCCGCGGCACCTCGCGCATGCGCAGG
>Ga0209648_10000872_pt1 | contig 24056 bp, 25 predicted proteins | sample GraSoi2013_115cm_FD_185830 | JGI IMG/M metagenome (GOLD analysis project Ga0209648, IMG submission 185830) | Grasslands soil microbial communities from the Angelo Coastal Reserve, California, USA - Sample 9_17_2013_115cm (SPAdes) (version 2) | ecosystem: Environmental > Terrestrial > Soil >... | reverse complement strand
CACAATGCGCGTTGGCAGCGGCAGGTCCACGCCCAATCCCAAAAACAACGTGGCGAAAATCGGCACGACCTTCCACAGCAAGAGAGTGATAACGCCTCCGGCGACACCCAAGACGGCCACGGGATAGACCAGCGCCGATTTCACAGCTCTCTTCAGCTTCACATTCTTTTCAATATAACTGGCGAGCCGCTGGAGAATGGTATCCAGGATACCGCCCGCTTCTCCCGCTTCTACCAGGTTGACGTAAAGAGCGTCGAAAACTTTGTCGTGCTGGCGCATCGCCGCGGAAAGAGTTGAGCCGCCCTCCACGGAGGCCCGCGTGGTGGTTAATACGGACTCAAAGGTTTTGTTCTCCTGCTGTCCGGCTAGGATCTCCAGGCACTGCACGAGGGGCAAGCCGGCATCGATCATGACCGAGAATTGGCGCGTGAATACCGCTAAATCCTTGGCGTTAACGCCCTGCTTGAAGGTCGGCAGGTTGAATTCCTTGCCCTTTTCGGAGAGCTTGCTGACTTTGATCTGCTGACGTCTAAGCAGGTTGACCAGCTCGGCCTTATTGCTGGCGGATTGTTCTCCACTCACGGCACCGCCTGCCCGATTCGTGCCGCGATAGACATAGACCGGCATCCTCTTCCCTCCTTACCTGATCCTTAATCCAGAGCTCGGTTCAGAACCCCAGCTGAACCATCAGCGCCGCGCCGGTACGGGCGTACGGGCCGCGCCAGCCGGGCTTGCTCCACCCACACCGCGATTAATCATATCCTGCAATTCGTCCGGATTGGACGAACGAGAGAGCGCTGTTTCCAGAGTGATTAACTTGTTGGCGAAGGCATTCGCAAGTCCCTGATTGAAAGTCTGCATGCCCGTCTGCCCGGTCCCGGTCTGCATGGCCGAATAAATCTGGTGAATCTTGTCTTCGCGCACCAGGTTGCGAATTGCCGCGTTCGGGATCAGGATCTCCATGACCATAATGCGGCCGCGCCCATCGGCCCGCGGCAGCAGCGCCTGGCAAAGGACGCCCTCGAGAACCAGAGATAGTTGAGCCCGAATCTGCGGCTGTTGGTGAGCGGGAAACGCGTCCACAATTCGAGTAACGGTAGAGATCGCGGAGTTGGTATGCAAAGTGGCAAAGGTCAAGTGGCCTGTCTCGGCAATGCGCAATGCCGATTCGATCGTTTCCAGGTCGCGCATCTCGCCGATGAGGACCACGTCTGGATCTTCGCGCAATGCCGCGCGCAGTGAATTGGCGAAGGAATGGGTATCGGAATGCACTTCGCGCTGGTTCACCAGGCATTTCTTGTGGTTGTGCAGAAACTCGATGGGATCCTCGATGGTGATCATGTGCTCTTCGCGCTCGTTATTGATCTTATCGAGCATCGCAGCCAGGGTCGTTGATTTGCCGGATCCAGTAGGACCGGTTACCAGCACCAGGCCCCGCGGCTTGTCACACAGGCCCTTGACCACTAAGGGCAAACCGAGCGCGTCGAAACCCTTCAGCTCCCAGGGAATCGTGCGGAATACCGCGCCGACGGCTCCGCGCTGATTGAAAAGATTGCCGCGAAAGCGGGCCAGATTTTTCAGGCCGAAGGAGAAGTCGAGCTCCAGGTTCTCTTCGAAGCGATGCTTCTGGGCGTCGGTTAGAACGCTATAGGCGAGCGCCTTGGTATCGGCGGCGGTGAGAGGAGGCATATCGAGTGGCCGCAATTTGCCATGGACGCGGACGCGCGGCGGACTATTGGTCGCAATGTGGAGGTCGCTGCCTCCCATCTCGATCATCTTCTTGAACAGCTCGCTTAAGCTGATCCCTTGCATGACAAAACTCTCCTCACAACACGGTTTCGCGCAGAACTTCTTCCAACGTCGTCTGACCCGCCGCCGATTTGATCAAACCGCTGCGCCGTAGCGAGATCATGCCGAGGTCCATGGCCTTTTTCCTCAGCTCCAAAGCGGAGGCACCCACGAGAATCAATTCGCGCAATTCATCGGTGATTTCCATGACTTCGTAAAGACCGACGCGCCCCTTGTAGCCATTTTTGTTACAGGTGCCGCAACCCTTACCCTGATAGACGGTGGTCTTCTTGGCTTCCTCCGGAGTGAAACCGGCATCGAGCAGGGCCTGCTCTGGAATCTCCAACGGCTCCTTGCAATTCGCACAAATCCTGCGGACGAGTCTCTGGGCGCAAATCAAATTTACGGACGTGGCTACCAGGAAAGGCTCGATACCCATGTTCATCAATCGGCTGATGGTGGAGGGAGCGTCGTTGGTGTGAAGGGTGGACAGAACCAAGTGTCCAGTGAGAGCCGCCTTAACGGCGATTTCAGCTGTTTCAAAATCTCGGATTTCGCCGACCAGAATGATGTTGGGGTCCTGGCGCAAAAAGGCGCGCAAGGCGGACGCAAAGTTGAGCCCGATCTGGTCTTTCATTTGGACCTGATTGATGCCAGCCAGTTGGAACTCGACGGGATCTTCCGCGGTCATGATATTCGTGTCCGGCGTATTCAGGCGGGAGACTGACGAATAGAGTGTATTCGTTTTGCCCGATCCTGTTGGACCGGTGACGAGCACCATGCCGTACGGGCGCAAGATGGCTTTTTCGAACTTGACCAGCGATTCGGACTCAAATCCGAGCTTGGTCATGTCCAGCCGGAGATTTTCCTTATCCAGCAAGCGCATGACGATTTTTTCGCCGAAAAGAGTGGGGACGGTGGAGACGCGGAAGTCCAGTTCCTTGATCCTGCCTTCCCGGCGGTACTTGATCATGATGCGACCGTCTTGAGGAAGCCGCTTCTCGCTGATGTCCAGCTTGGCCATGATCTTGATACGGCTGGCGATGGCATCTTTCAATTTCATCGGCGGTGTCATAACGCTCTGCAGGAGTCCGTCAACGCGGAAGCGCACTCGCAGTTCTCGCTCGTAGGGCTCGACGTGAATGTCGCTGGCGCCCCGTTTGACCGCATCGGTCAAAACCAGGTTGACCAGCTTGATGATGGGAGCCTCTTCGGCGGCCTTTTCCAGAGCCGACAGGTCCATTTCCTGCTCTTCCGCCGCAAGTTCCAGATCGCCGCCGTCTTCGGCGCCGAGGTCTTTCATCACCTTGATCAGTTCTTCGCCGCTCTCCACTTCGCCATAGAACTTATGGATGGCCTCATTGACGGAGGTCTCCGAGGCGACGACCGGCTCGACATTGAAGCCGGTCATGAACTTGATATCGTCCATCGCAAAGACGTTGGTGGGATCGATCATGGCGATGGTAAGGGTTGAGCCGACGCGTGATAGCGGCACGATCTGATAGCGCACCGCGGTATCCTGCGGAATCAGCTTTATGACCGCGGGATCGACCTCGTAATATTTGAGGTTGATCGAAGGAACGCCATATTGGCGGGAGAGAACTTCGGTAATTTCGTCGTCGCTGATGAACCCCAGTTTCATCAGGGCGGTTCCCAGGCGTCCGCCGTTCTGCCGTTGATGAGCCATGGCTTGCTTAAGCTGATCGGCAGTAATCAGGTTTTCTTTGACCAGGATTTCGCCTAGCCGGGAAGACATAGTAAGAGAGCCTCAGGGGCGGACCACGCCTCAGTTTGGAAAGTAACAGAAGGACACGCGGGGTCGCAGGGGGCGTTTTAGATATCGTATTGAAAGCGCTAATATCCGAAACTCAGCCGGAAGCCACTGTGGCAATTTGGACACAATGATCGCTTGACTTGCATCCTCAGCGATAGGTATCGTTCACAGTGTGGCAGTGGGCACCGTTTCGAACCGATCGTGGTTGGAACGCGGGCTAAAATCTCCCGCAAGTCTCCTGTTAGTACGGTTTTGACGTTGAACGATCCTCCCCGCAACTCACGATTCCTTCTAGCCCTTGGTGGCGTCCTCCTCACGCTTCTCCTGGCAGCAGTTATCACGGTGGGCTCCCTCCGAGTTCCGTTTGAGCCACAGGCCTGGAATGAACTCATCGTTCTTTACGCGCTGAACACGTTTATCGTCGCGGCACTTCTGGTTTTTGGGCTCATCCTTGGCCGCGTACTCATACGCTTGTGGATGGAGCGCCGAGCCGAGGAACTCGGGTCGCGGTTCAAGACCAAAATGGTCCTCGGCGCAATGGCGGTTTCGCTGCTGCCGCTGGTATTCCTATTCTTCATCAGCTACGCACTGATGAACCGCACGCTGAACCGCTGGTTCCCACACGAATTGGAGGACGCAAATTCGCAGGCTCTCGCTTTGTTGGGTCAAATCAGCCGGTTGGAATATTCGCGGCTGCAGGCGTTAGCAGACCGTGCCGCGGCTGCGGCACCCGCTGGAACATCGAACGAACTTTCGTCGGCGCTCGAGCCTGCGGCGCGATTTGCCGCGAATCAGGGCGCCGAAGGGATCTGGGCCATCGATTCCTCGGGAGCGCCACTACGCGTCAGCGATCCACTGGCCCTGCCGATCGTGCTGGATCCCACGCTTAGATTCCAAAGTGTGCTCCCGAATGGAGGCGAGTTCTGGGATTCGCGCTCCGGCGCATTTCTCGCCGCCCGCGCCCCCCTGGGCTCGGGTTTCCTGTTTGTAGCGCACCGTTTACCTTCCGATTTCCTTGCGCGCTATAACAACATCCAACTCCAAACCGCCGCATATTCCATCGAAAACCAACGGATACGCGCGTTCAAGCGGCAAATCCTCCTGACCCTCTCTCTTTTCACCGTTCTGTTGCTTTTTGCCGCCACTTGGTCGGCGCTCTATTTGTCGAAGCAAGTTACGATCCCCATTCAGGCCCTGGCGGAAGCTACTGGAAAGATCGCGGCAGGACATCTCGATACGCAGGTCCACGTTAAAGCTCAGGATGAGCTGGGAACTTTGGTGCGTTCCTTCAACAAAATGACCGCGCAGCTGGCAGACAGCCACAAGCGAATCGACGAATTTACCCATAACCTGCAGCAGGCGGTTCAGGAATTGGATAACCGCCGCACGCTCATCGAAACGGTTCTCGAGAATATTCCCACAGGGGTCCTGGCTCTCGATCCAAACGCGCGCATCACGCGTATGAATCGGGCCGCGCGAGAGATTTTTGGGGATAGCGCTCGCGAGGCTTCCGATCTGATCGCGCTAGCCGGAAAGGACACGGCGCGCGAGGTTCAGCAGCTGATTCGCCGTTCGCTGAGAATGGGAACGGCGTCGAAGGAAATGGAATTCCGCCTGAAAGGGCGTGTGGTTCACGCGGCTGTCACTCTGAGCCCTCTGGGCGGGCGGCGTAGCAGCGCCGGCTACCTGGTGGTCGTGGATGACTTGACCGAGTTGTTGCGGGCACAAAAGGCGGCGGCCTGGCAGGAAGTGGCGCAGAGGATTGCGCATGAGATCAAGAATCCGCTAACCCCTATTCAGCTGTCCGCGGAGCGCCTATTGCGCTTCATCAGCCGTCATAACGGCGACTGTGGCGCGCCGGAACTTGTGCGCATGGTCAGTGAATGCGCGGCTCTTATCGGACGTGAGGTCGGAACGTTGGAAGCGCTGGTCAACGAATTTTCGCGGTTCGCCCGTTTCCCGGTGGCGCGACTCGTACCAACGGATCCAAATGGCGTTGTGCTGGGCGCACTCGACGTCTTCAAAGGCCGGCTGGAAGATGTAGAGATTCGCACCAATCTCGCCGAAGGCGTGCCGCAGGTAAGGGCGGATTCGGAAATGCTCCGGCGCGTAATCGTCAATCTGATCGATAACGCGGCCGAAGCCATGGAGGGTTCGGCTGTGCGGAATTTGCAGCTGAGCACGCGCTTTCACGTGGCGCATGACTCGGTTGAGATCATCGTTGCCGATAGTGGTAATGGAATCTCTCCCGAGGATAAGGACAGGCTCTTTCTGCCCCATTTCTCGACCAAGGACCGCGGAACCGGCCTTGGGTTGGCGATCGCCAGCCGCGTGATTGCGGAGCATCATGGGATCATCCGCGCAGAAGACAATCTTCCCACAGGCGCGCGATTCGTGATCGAGTTGCCGGCAGCAGATGCTGCGTCTGTCTCGGTTGCTCCGGAAAGCTAACCGTCCACCAGCCCGAAGCATTCTATGCCACCCTCCATCCTCATCGTCGACGACGAAGCAGGAATACGCGATTCTCTCTCGTCGATCCTGACGGAAGAAGGTTATGCCGTCGAATCGGTCGGCTCGGGCGAAGAATGTCTGGCGCGGTTGGCGAAGCAACCAATCGATCTGGTATTGCTCGACGTCTGGCTGCCCAAGATGGACGGGATCGAGACGCTCGAACATATGCGCCGCGACGGACATTTCCCCATGGTAGTCATGATCTCAGGACACGGTAATATCGAGACGGCAGTTCGGGCCACAAAATTGGGCGCGTTCGACTTCGTTGAAAAGCCACTATCCCTCGAGAAAACCACGCAATCGGTGAAACGGGCGCTCGAATTCCTGCGTCTCGAATCGGAGAATCGCCGCCTTCGCGAGGAACTCGGGCACCGCTATCGGGTGCTCGGAGACAGCGTCCCCATGAAGGCCCTGCGGCAACAAATTGCGCTGGCCGCGCCCACGAATGGACGTGTGCTTATTTATGGCGAAAGCGGTACGGGCAAAGAACTGGTCGCACATGCCCTGCATGCCGCAAGCCTGCGAAGCCGGGAACCGTTTGTAGAGGTCAATTGCGCGGCGATCCCGGAGGAGTTGATCGAATCCGAACTATTCGGTCACGTGAAGGGCAGCTTCACCGGCGCCAGTGAAGACAAGGTCGGCAAATTTCAGAAGGCCGATAATGGCACGCTCTTTCTGGATGAAGTGGGCGATATGAGCCTGCGTACGCAGGCCAAAGTGCTACGCGTTCTGGAAGAACAGCGGTTCGAACGTGTGGGATCCAATCACCCCACAGCCGTAAACGTGCGCGTGATCGCCGCGACCAACAAAAAGCTCGAAGAACAAATCGCCAAGAGCCTTTTCCGTGAAGATCTTTTTTATCGCCTCAATGTAATACCCTTCACTGTTCCCGCTTTGCGCGAACGCATTGAGGACGTACCTATTTTGGCGCGCCATTTCCTGACAGAATTTGCCGCTGCCTATGGCCGCAAACCCAAGGAGATCAGCGACGCAGCCCTGGGCGTGCTCGCTCGATATAGTTGGCCGGGAAACGTCCGCGAGCTGCGCAATCTGATCGAGCGCCTGATGATCACCTGCCCTCATTCCCGGATCGAGCCGCTGCACCTGCCTCCAGAGCTCTTTCGAGGGCTTCCGGCAATCTCCTCGCGGCCGAATGCCACGTTGCACGAAGCGCGCAGCGCCTATGAGCGCGAATTCATCCTGCGGAAGCTCAGCGAGAATCAATGGAATATGACGCGGACGGCTGTGGCTCTGGGTCTGGAGCGCAGCCACCTTTATCGCAAGATGAAGTCGCTGGGTATCTCGGCGGAAGAGTAATTACTCGCTGCCGCCCAGCCTTTCGAGCTGGCGCCGCCAATCCAATTGCTGCACAATGCGAGCGTCCTGGCGCCAGTCGCGCTCGACTCTGACCCGAAGTTCCAAAAACACTTTGACGCCTAGAATCTCCTCTAGCTCGAGGCGCGCGGCCGTTCCGATTGCTTTCAGGCTTTCGCCCCCGCGGCCGATCAGGATTCCCTTTTGTCCCTCACGCTCAACGGAGACGATGGCGTGAATTCGGATCAGTTTTTCGCTCTCCTCGAAAGCTTCGACCAGTACCGCGACTGCGTGAGGGACTTCCTGTCTTGTGCCGGTCATCACTTTTTCACGGATGATTTCGGCGGCAAGAAATCGCTCGGGCTGGTCGGTAACCTGATCGTTCGGAAAGTACGGCTCGCCCTCAGGAAGATGAACGATGAGACGTTCAAGCGCAAGCTCGACGCCATCGCCGGTGAGAGCGGAGACAGGAATCATTTCGGAGAATGCAAACTCTTTCGAGCAGGTCTCAAGCAGGGGTAATAAAACCGGCTTAGCCACCCGATCGATCTTATTCAGCAAAAGAAAGACAGGCCCGCGGAAGGACCTTGCGTGCCGGAAAGCCAGGCGGTCTTCCCCCGTTAGTCCGCTGCTGGCGTCGATCATCACGGCCATCAGGTCAATTCCCTCGAGAGCCTGAGTGACCTCCGCCATCATCTGCCGGCCGAGCACCGTGGTAGCGCGATGTATTCCAGGCGTATCGATCAGAACAACCTGCGCCTGGGGACGATTTATGATCCCGAGGATTCGATTTCGGGTGGTTTGGGGCTTCGAGGTCACAATCGCCACTTTTTGACCCACGAGGCGGTTTACGAATGTGGACTTTCCCGCGTTGGGCCTCCCGAGAATTGCGATAAAACCGGAGCGAAATGATCTCTTCATGGCAAGAGTGTTAAACCGCTATGTTACATCGCCAGGCGCTGCGCGAGCAGGTCTGCAACCCTGCCCGTCGCACGGCGCGTGATAGACTCGGCGCCTCAAATTTTGGAAGCCAGGAGAATTCATGCCCGCAACTCCACATGTGGAGTCACATTTCACGGCAAGCGCCAGCGTACGGGACGTCGTCATTGGCATGGCCGATGGCCTCACCGTTCCTTTTGCTTTGGCCGCAGGCATATCGGGCGCCGTCACGGCCAGTGCTAATGCTACGCGCCTCGTAGTCACGGCCGGGCTGGCCGAGATTGCCGCCGGTTCGATCGCCATGGGTCTTGGCGGCTATCTGGCTGCCAAGACGGACGCCGAACACTACGCTGCCGAGCGGGAGCGCGAAATCCGCGAGACCGTCGAACTCCCCGACGTCGAAACCGAGGAAGTAGCGAAGGTCTTTCGGGAATATGGATTAAACGATGCGCAGATGGCACCGGTGGTCCAGGCCATTGTCTGCAACCAAAAAAACTGGGTCGACTTCATGATGCGCTTCGAACTTGGGCTCGAGACGCCCGAACCTGGGCGCGCGAATCGCAGTGCGCTCACCATCGCGGCCTCTTATGTGGTCGGCGGCTTAATCCCTCTCGCTCCATACATGTCGTTGGCCGACGTGCTTTCCGCCTTGCGATTCTCAGTGGCCATCACCATCCTGGCGCTCGCCGTGTTTGGCTTTGTGAAGAGCCGCTTCACGGGGATCTCACCGTTGAGGGGCGCATTTCAGACCGTCATCACGGGAGGAATTGCGGCGGCCGCAGCCTTCGGATTAGCTCGGCTAGTCAGCGGTTACTGAACAAGCTACGAGACCGGCGCGGCAAGGAGGCGGGGCCGCACGCGCAGTCGCAGTACCTTCCGCTGGTTGGCTTCCACCACTTCGAAGTGCAAGCCCCCATATTGGAGCTGCTCGCCGGCACGAGGGACGTGGCCTGCGACGTGGTTGAGCAATCCCGCTACAGTCGTCGCGGCCTGGTCCGATTCATCGCCAAACTCAATCCCGAATAGCTCCTGCAGCTTGGCCACGGAAACGCTTCCGCGCAACACCACGCTTCCGTCGCCCTCGCGCACGATATCGGGAGCCACGTGGCTCTCTTCCTTGCCCATCTCGCCGACGATCTCTTCGACGAGATCCTCGACCGTGACGACTCCGGCGACCAGCCCATGCTCGTCGATGGCAACGGCCATTGGCTGATTGCGCCGGCGCATCTCCTTGAGCAAATCAGAACCAAGCTTTGTTTCGGGCACGAACAGCGCCGGCCGCGCCAATTCGCGGACGGTGCGATGCTTTGCCTCGCTCTCCGGGATTTGCAACAAATCCTGCACGTGTGCGATGCCTACAACGTCATCCAACGTCTGCTGGTAGACGACCAATCGAGAAACTTTTGTCTCCACCAATAATCTTTTCATCTGCTCGATGGTCGCGTTTGCGGGGATCGCTACGATGTCGGGCCGTGGCGTCATCACTTCCAGTACTCGCTTGTCGCTGAACTCGACGACCTGTTCGATTAGTTGAGCCTTATCGCTCGCAAGCATGCCGCCTTCTTGAGCAGCCTCGACGAGAGCTTCGATACCGTTTTGCTGGGCCTGCGTTTCCGAAGGCAATTCCTCCTCGGAGATACGCCCCACTGAAATAGCCAAATCCAGCGCAGCTCGCAGCGGCCAGATGAGGATCAGAGCTCCTCGCAATACGGGAACCAGAGGGTTGAGCCAGCGCGTGTTCGTGCGTGCTATCAGGATCTCTGGAACGAAGTGCATACAGAACATCACTTCGACGATGACATAGACAATCAACTGAAGCGCAGCCTGCCACAGAACAGGCATAAAAAGAAGCACGCCGCGCGCCGTCTCGACGGCAACAGCTACGAGCGCGAGATTGGCCAGGATAGCGAATCCTGAACCGGCGTGCCGCCGGTCTAATTTCAATCTTGGCTCGATTTCAGATTCAAAAATCTCGACGTGTTCGGGCAGAAGGCCCGTAGCGACGCGGCCCAATTGCCTGTAGATGCGGTCCAGAAAGGAAAAGACGGCAAGAATGACGCAAAGCCCGAGTACACCTAGGGTGTAACCCAGCATGGACATAGCTAACGCAGACCTAAGCGGCGGCGCAGCCGGCGCTCCAAATGCATCATTTCGCCGCCATCGCTTTCGTGATCGTAGCCGGCCAAGTGAATCATCCCATGCAAAATCAGCACGCGCAGCTCCGAGGCCAACCCACGCGAGCGCCGCCGCGCGTATCGCCGCGCAGTTTCAGGCGAAATGACAATATCGCCTATGTAACGACCCGCGCCGGCCTCGTTCGCTGTGTGATTAGAAGAAGCGCGGCGAGTTCGGGTGCGCCGAGCAGGAAACGACAGCACGTCAGTTGGTCCTTGTCGATGTCTAAACTTGCGATTCATCCGCGCCATGGCCGGGTCGCTCACAAAACAGATGGTTACGCTTTCTTCGGGGAAGCCAAGTTCGCGCTGCACGCGCTCAGAGAACCTGGCCAAAGATTTCACGGCCAATGGTATGCGGCGCTGGCGATTTAAAACCATACCCGCCGCCAAGGCTATCGGTTTACGTCGGAACTCGCCGGATTCGGTTTCTTCGCCGGCCCATTGGCGGCCGATGCAGAGCGGGCCGGCGTACCCATGAATTCGTCATAGGCTTTGATGATCTGCTGCACCAGATTGTGGCGCACGACGTCGCGCTCGTTGAAATAGACGAAAGCGATACCTTCGATCTTCCCCACCACGTCGATGGCTTCGATCAAGCCGGAGCGGCGACCCGAGGGCAAGTCGATTTGGGTGATGTCTCCGGTAATCACTGCCTTGGAGTTGAACCCAAGACGGGTGAGGAACATCTTCATCTGTTCGCTGGTGGTGTTTTGAGCCTCATCCAGAATGACGAATGAATCGTTGAGCGTCCTTCCGCGCATGAATGCGAGCGGCGCGACTTCAATGATCCCCTTATCGAGGTAGCGCTCAAGCTTATCGGTATCCAGGAGATCGTAGAGCGCATCGTAGAGCGGCCGCATGTACGGATCGATTTTTTGCTGCAGAGTGCCGGGAAGAAAACCCAGACGCTCACCGGCTTCGACCGCAGGCCGGGCGAGAATAATGCGGTTCACTTGCTTCGCCAACAAGGCAGAGACAGCCATGGCCACGGCGAGATACGTCTTGCCCGTGCCTCCCGGACCGATAGCGAAAACCATGTCGTGGTGTTCGATATCTTCCATGTAGCGGCGCTGATTGGCGCTTTTGGGTGTGATCGATTTCTTGCCGAAAAGACGGGGACGCGCCGGCTGGCCCGGCTCCAGGATATGGCGGAGGCTCGTCTTGGGATCCTCCGCTGCAACGCGGAGGAGGGCCTTCACGGAGCCGTTATCCATCCGGCGGCCCTCGCGGACCAAGTCGTTATATTGATCGAGGATGTGAACGGCGCGGTCCACCTGCGCGGGTTCACCCTCAACGGTCAGCCGGTTATCGTGGAAAAAAGTCGTAACGTGAAGCGCCGACTCGAAGAGCTTCAGATTCTCATCCAGAGTGCCAAATAGGTTCTCGACTTGTCCGGCAATCTGTACGCTACGTCTCATAGGTTCGCAGCCAGCGCCGTTTGGCAGCAGGCCGCAGCGGAAATATCCCGGTTGATTTGCACCCCGACTCAAATCAGCGTAGCTGAATGGCCGGATGCGGTCAAGGAGTGGGTATTAACCATTGTGCTTACAATAAGATAAGTGGGCCACTTATGCTCAGCCTCACTTCGTAGCCGGCGCCGGAAACTCCACTTTGGGAACTTCCCGGCCACTCTCGGTGGCAGAAAAGTACGCATTGTTCGGTTTAAAGCCTGCCCATCCGGCGAAAATATTATTCGGAAAAAGAGCGATATAAGTATTGTAGTCCTGCACCGCCAGGTTGTAGCGCCGTCGTTCCACCGCGATGCGGTTTTCCGTTCCGGCCAGTTCGTCCTGCAGGCGCAGGAAGTTCTCGTTGGACTTGAGCTGGGGATAGTTCTCAACGACCGCCAGCAGCCTCCCCAAGGAACCCTCGAGCTGCGCATTGGCCGCAATTCTTTCCGAAGGAGACTGCGCGCTGAGCAGCGCGGAACGCGCCTTGGCGATATCGCCAAAGACCGTCTGCTCCTGTGCCGCGTATCCCTTCACCGTCTCGACCAGATTTGGAATCAGATCGGCGCGCCGTTGGAGGTCGACGTCAACTTGGTGCCACTGAGCCTCGACTGCCTGGCTCTTTGTCACCATTTGATTGCGCCGGGAAACGTACATTCCTCCAACGCCCAGAGCCAAAACTGCCAGCACTAGCACAACGACTAAGACGATTGCGATCCATGCGCTTTTCATGCATTCCCCGCTTTATTCCTCGGAATGAGCATCTTTCTTGGATGTTTCATCGCCGTAAAACGATAGGCCTTTGCCCGTTACACCTCAACTCGCGAGGCGCCGGTCAACCTCTTCTGCGACTCTCGTAACCAAATCCACATATGCCGCCAATATCTTTTCCAGGTCCATCTCTCCTCCCGAGCTTTTGCCCTCGCGCACGTCCAAGACACGATGAAACGGCGCTGCGTCCGCAGCCAGGACTTTTGCCACTCGATCGGCCGCTTGACGCGTCGAGTTTGGCGCTTCCTCGCCCAGGGCAATCAGTGCATGACGAAAAAGCGTTCCAAACGAAGAAGCAGATACGATCAGCAGTTCAGTAAGCTCGGAGCGCCGGCCTTGCCATCGCAAAACCGATTGGCGTAAGCGAATCACACTGGTGCGCAGTTCACGCTCGACCTGCAATTTGTGTTGCGCCATGGGAACTTCCAGTTCGGCGAAGAAATCCGAGCCCTCCAGCATCCGATGGCGCGCTTTCATGTCCAAAAGCTCGATCGAGAATAAATCGGCGGAATTCCGCAACTCCGCAAGAGTGAAGAGAAGTGGCGGCGGGTGGCCCTTGCGCCACCACCACAGTCCGACGGGTCGTAGATTCTCCAGGTCTGCTCCACCCAGCCGATGAAGCAGGCACAAAACATTGAGGTCCGAGTGTTCGCGAAATTCGTGATCGACCGCAGAGCCGTACAACACTACAGCCCTCAAGTCTTCGCCGGCTGCCAGCTTCAGACGGCTCACAAGCTCCTTCAAATCCTTTTCTCGGTCCATTTCCCACTCGCCGCGCTTTGTTGCTACCAGCTTCCTCCTGCGCCGCCGCCTCCCGATGCTCCTCCGCCGAAGCCGCCGAAACCACCGCCCCCACCGCCTCCGCCATAGCCGCCCCAGCCTCCGCCGCCCCAACCACCCATGGGACCGACCCACCATCCCCCCCGATAGCCACTGCCACGTCGATATCTGGACAGACCTCCTAGCGCAAAAAGCCGGATGCCACCAAAAATGAGAAACAGCACCAGCAAAGTGAGCAGTGGCGGGGGAATTCCAAAAAACGAAGGAGACTCCACCGGCGGGGCGACGGTGGGAGCGGCCTGACTGAGCCGAACGCCGCGATCCTGGGCGATAGTGGAAGCGATCTGAGACGAAATCTCTAAAACTGCCGCGCCGTATTCCCTCTGCCTCAAGAACGGCAGCATTTCGCGGCCGAACCCGCCTACTTTGCCATCGGGCAGAATCGGCTCCAGCCCGTAGCCGACTTCAGTCCAGTATTGTCGATCGTCTACGGCGAGGAGCACCATCACGCCTCGATCTTTGCCTTTGGGTCCCACACCCCATTTCTCAAAGAGACGATTCGCAAAGTCTTGCGCTGTATCGCCCTCAAGAGTGTGGATAGTTACGATGGCAAGCTGCGCATCCGCCTTCTGGTCCAGTTCCTCGCTTAGTGCCGTGATTTTCTGGCGCGATTCCGTATTCATCACGCCGGCGAAGTCGTTGACGTAACCTTGCGGAGAGAGCTGCTCGACCTTCTCCGCAGCCGAGAGAACCCTGCCGAAGGCGCCGCACAGAACCATCGCCGATACAAGCGCGACACGCACGAGAAATACCGCGAGCCGCGTTTGACAAAGCTTCTGTCGTCCGCTACCGTAATCGCTTCGCGTTGAAAAAAGGAGCAATGGATGGCTCAGGGAACGACCACGAAGGTAAAGAAGCGCAAGAAATCCGTCCTGAAACGCGCCGCGCAATCGATCAAACGCTCGGCAATTAACCGGGCAAACCGCACCCGTGTGCGCTCCATGATCAAGTCGCTGCGCGGCGCGATAAATTCCGGCGATGGCGCGGCCGCGGGCAAGCTGCTTTCCGCTACTGTCGCCTCGATCGACCGCGCGGTTGCCAAGGGCGTCCTTACCAAGAATACAGCAAATCGCTATAAGTCTCGTCTCGCAGTTGCGTGCAACGATCTGCAAGCCCAGCCGCGCGGTTAGACTACCCTGGGGGAATTTGACGTGCGCCTCGGTCCGACTCGTCCAGCGCGTGCGAGGCCGTAAGTTGAGCGAGCACGAATTCCATCACTGCCCGATCATTCGTTGAGCCCGATTTAAGCGTGCTGTCTGCATTGTAGAGCGCCTGCAATCCTTCAACGAGCTGCCGCCGCGGAATCTTTCTCGCATTTCGCATGGCCATTTCCGCCGTAGCCACACGCATTCCCAAACGGCCAGCAGCCTGATACGAGGAGGTATGAGGACTCAACTGCTGAGCTTCGATCAGCTTTCGATACATCCAGGCCATTGTGCCAATCAGCGCTGGCGCCGCCTCTCCCTGTTGCAGGACATTAGCTAAAAAGCGGAATGCACGTCCGCGTTCCCGCGTGGCCAATACTTCGGCCAGCTCCCAAACCGAATATTTCTTCTCTGAAACCACCAAGGCCTCGACGTCTGCGCGTCGAATTGGCTGGCCGGAACCCGCGTAAGTCGCCAGTTTAGCGATCTCACTTCGCATCGCTCCGAGGTCGCAATTACACAAGTCAGCCAGTTCTTCCGCGGCATCGTCTTCAATTCGAGAACCCTGATCGCGTGCCATCTGAACGGCAAGCATCGCTGCCGTGCGCGCACGCTCGTGGGGATCTTCCGGAAGCTCAGCCGACAGCACAAGCATCTGCTCCAGCAGCATTTTCGCGAACTTAGTCCGCTGATCCAGTTCCCTGGCTTCAAAAACCAGTACGGTAAAGGGAGCGGGATCTGCAAAGTATTCCGACAGCCCCACCGTTTCGGCTTCTCGCTTTTCCTCCGCCATCTTCTCGACTGCTTCGAGTTCCGTCACGATTACCACCTGGCGGCGCGCCAGCATGGGTACTGTCCGGGCCTGCGCCAACGCATTCCAGAGTTCGCCTTCATCTGCCGAATAGCGCGATAAAGCCCAGCTTCGCCCGGCCGGCTCGATGGACGCTTCGACGATTCGCTCACGGAAAGCATCCCGTAAGTAAGCATCCTTCCCGAGAAGAAGCAGCGAGAGCGCTGCCTTGCCTTTTGTTAGGCGTGCAATCAGCGATTCGGCGGAAATGATGGGCATCAGAAATTTTCCTGGATATCGGAGACAAGCTGTGCCGCGAAATCCCTGGACATCCGGTCGAGCGCCGGACCTTCCTCTTGGAAAAATGAAGGGATGTCCACGGAGATTTCGTACGGCTGGCGGAACACGAAGTTGTTATTCTGATACAGAATTTTCCCCGCGCCATCCTGCAGGACAACTCTTAGGTTCACGGTCACCAACACCGTGGTCGCGCGGCCGGTGGTCGGATCAAACAGCACGGCGCCGCTGCTTAGACCGGTGACTTCCCCTTGTAACGAAAGATCCGCGCCACCGACTTCAGGCACAACGCGATATTTGGTGCGGGCGACGAATTCGCGTACCACCGCTTCTGTAAGGATCTGCTCGATTCGATAGGCCGTAGTCCGATTCGTGAACGCCGGAATAGCAATCGTGTGCGTTCCCGCGGGAAGCGTGTTCGCTCGCCCCACAACGTGATAGCCGCAACCACTCGTAGTTAGAACCGCCGTGAGGATCCAGCAGATCGGTGCGTGGCGGAAGTTCCAATCACGACGCAAGCAGTCTCTCCGCGATTTGGGTGGCATTGACGCTGGCTAACCGAAAACTGTCCGCGGCGCCCCAGAACCAATACCCCTGTGCAACATTGGCGTCGCGCTCAGGCATCGTTATCATCGGGTGCGTCTCGCCGGCAGCAAGGAGATTTGATGGGCTTGGCTCATCCGGGGGCACTACTTTAAACCCTGCGCTCTGCAGTTTGGCGGTTAGCGTCTCGTCGCTCACAGGATTGCTGAATTCCGCCCAGACCGCAAATGCATGTCCATAAAACACGGGAGCCTGCACGAGCATCACGGCAGGTGGTGGGATGCGGCCGGCAAGATATCGTTGTACTTCGCTCGCGGTGGCCATGCGGATGTCGGAAAGCTTCCCCCGGCTCTCCGCGCCCCAGCGAGCGGCCAGATTAAATGCCACCTGGGTATCGAATACTTCTTGGGGAATCGGCTGGAACGAGAGCAGCTTGACCGTCTGCCCTTCCAATTCGGTTATGCCCTGCTCGCCCCGTTCAGAAACGGGCTGAAAGAATACGATGGCCAGGCGAGCCGGAGAAAATTCCGCAAATGCCGCCGCCAGTGAACAGCCCAGGATCGCCGGCGTGGAAGGAGCCACCCAGGTGTGATAATGATCATTAGGCAAAGCGGCTGGCGCTGGCGGAGAAATCAGCGCGTCGAGCCGCGGTATCCACGGGCGAGCGAGTGAGCCGGCCCATAGGCCCCCGGTCATATCGATAACTGAAGCTCCCGCTCGATCGGCGGCAGGCCCGTGTTGGGCTGCAAAAGCAGACGAACCGGCAAAAAACACGAAGCGCAATCCCTCGAAACTGCTCTCATTCACGGTCTGGACGATCGTGGCCTCTCCCGCCACCTCGGTCAGCATGCCTGCGGCGATCTCTTCATCAACAAGCCTGATTTCACCCGCGGGAAAACCGCCTTCCTCGAGCCAATATTTCAAATCCTTGCCGCGTAACGAGGCCGCCCCGGCAATGGCCACGCGCAGCGAATGCTCAGGCAGCGGGCCGTTCATGCCGTACGCGAAACCAATCGATGCCGAACCAGGCGCACAACGTGGATCGTGAGGCCCGCGGCTGTGTAAGTGGCGGCGATTAGCAAGAGCACAGTCTCCGAATAAACCACAATCGACCACACCAGCAACCCGACCGCAACGATAATCAGCGAATGCTGTCGCCTGCCCCAGGGTATTCCTTTGAAACTGGCATAGCGGATCGTGCTTACCATGAGTCCCGCGAGCAGCAGAACCAGCATCAGCCAGCCGGCCGACCAGCGCCAATCCTCGATCGGTATTTTCCAGGCGTGTACCACCGCAGCGATCATGCCCGCAGCCGCGGGACAGGGCATGCCCACGAAATAGCGCAATCCGCCTGCGGGCGCCATCCCATGCACGTTAAAGCGCGCAAGGCGCCAGCCACAGCAGAGGGCGAACGCCAAGCTCACCAGCCAAGCCAAGTCGTAAATATGCCGCGCTTCGGGAATATCACTCTGCGCAATGGTTCGTACCCCCCAGGTGTAGGCCAAGATTGCCGGTGCAACACCGAAACTCACCATGTCGGCCAAGGAATCGAATTGCTTGCCGAATTCGGTATTCGTATGAGTCGCACGAGCGACAAATCCATCGAAAGCATCAAAGACGATGGCGAAACCGATCGCCCGCGCGGCATAGTCGAGGTCGACAATCCCGCCTTTGACCGTCGCCAGCACGGCATAGAATCCGCATAGAAGATTACCGACGGTGAATGCGCTGGGCAGGAGATAAACGCCGCGCCTTAAGCGGTGATTTCGCGGCTCAATAAATCCGAATTCTTGCTGGTCCGGTTCTCTCATAGCCATCGCGCCAGCACGCTGACTCCACCCGATACGTGTTGGCCGGGACGCGCGAGGATTTCAGCGTCTCTTGGGAGCCACACATCCATACGCGAACCAAACCGGATCAGCCCGATTCGCTCTCCTAATTTGACGGTATCTCCGGGCGCCTTCCAGCAAACCACGCGGCGCGCAATGGCACCGGCAATCTGTTTGAAAACCATCTCGCCACGCTCGGTCTGCAGGTGAATTATGTTTTGTTCATTCTCTACCGACGCGCGAGACCGCATCGCATTGTAGAAGCGTCCGGTCCGATATTCCACTTTCCCAAAACGGCCGGCCATGGGCGACCGGTTCACATGAACGTCCCAGATGGACAAGAAGATGCTGATCCGTCGCCCAGGACGACCCTCCAAAGCTTCGTCGGTTATCTCGGTAACCCGGCCGTCTGCCGGCGAGACTACTACCCCCGCGTCAGCAGGAGGCAGCCGTTCCGGGTCCCGAAAAAAGAAAGCCACACCAGCGCAAATCAATAGCAGCACGGCAGCCGTAATCCTCCACCCAAGGGCCGCCGCAACGATCCCCACAAAAAGAAGCGGGAGAACAAACTTGTAGCCGTCTCTGACCATTCGGTGCCATAAACTTGTGCGCTACGAACGCACAATCATACTCTCTCATTCTACGATAACTTGAAGCGGAGACTGCGGCTAGTGGGTAGGCACTGCTTTGGTGCGCCGCGCGACTAGCTTTTCCATCTCATCTTTCACGCGCAGCTTTTTCTTTTTGAGATCTGATTCCAGAAGGATGTCTTCGGCGCTCAGGTAGGGACTTTTTGACAGTTGCTGGAGCTGTGCTTCATAGCGTGAATGCTCTTCCGCCAGGTGTCGGAATTCTGCGTCGCTGGCCAGCAGTTGTTCGCGAACTTCCCGGAGCAAGGACATCGTGCGCCTCCTGAGTGTGCGAGGATTTCACATACGTCGAACCTAACACACGCTCGCTTGCGTCACAAGACTTTTTCGGACTTTTTAATCCTCTTTAATTCTGTCTTAAATTCTGTCTTTATGCTCTTCAATCGCCCGCGCGAGCACCAGCGCATCCTCTGCCGGATTCCGATAATATTGCCGGCGGCGCCCCCTCTCCGTAAATCCCATCCGCGCGTAGAGATTTCGCGCAGCCACGTTGGAATCCCGAACCTCCAGAAAAATTCTCCCCACGCCCGCAGCTTTCGACGCGGCCATGACGTCCTCAATCAAGCGCGAAGCGATTCCTTGGCGGCGCCGGCCGGAATCCACAGCCAAATTCAGGATCTCTGCCTCATCGGAAATGATTCGAAAAACGATCAAGCCACGGACTTCCCCGCCTTCCTCCGCCACCCGCAGAATTAGATTCTTCTGGGACGCCAAAAGGAGATCGGAATTCGGCCACTGAGCAGCTTCGGGAATGCAAGAAAGTAGCTCTTGGACGCCTTTGGCATCCATCGGCTTGAAATCACGAATCATTTCGTGCCGGCACTCGTGCGTCCATCTGTGCGCCACCGAACCCGCGAAGATGTTCCAACAGGGCCGATTCAGCCGCTCTTCCACTTCATTTCCGCGTCGGGGCGCCGGATGTAGTTTGCGTCCAGACGCAATGCGTCCACCACGTCACCTCGAATGGCCTTAGCGTATCCTAGTTGCCCAATCGAGGGAGCGAGCACACTGGACACCACTTCAATCCGGCAATAACCAAGACCGTGCCGCTGCAGTGCTGGCTGGATCACATCCGGGGAGATGCAGGCTATGCCTAGCCCGCCTCCATCCTTCACGTGGCTTCGCAGGGATTGCAAGAACTCATCGGCAGTGGCCAAGATTTCGTCTCCGACTCGCTCGAATACTCCGGAATCGTCCCTTCGGCGGACGAAGAGGCCCCCAAAGATCTGGCCCCGGCGCGCGTCCATTGCGGAAGCCACGAAGGAGTCTGGCGCCTCGGATGGCAAAACCTGGGCAGCCATTGCTTCCAATCCGCTCAAGGCTGCTATTGGCTTTCGCCACACCTCCGCCCAGGCTTTGACTGTTGTGAGGCCGACCCGTAGTCCAGTAAACGAACCCGGCCCAGCATCGACCGCAAACAAGTCAATTTCTTCAAAAGAGATGCGAGCATCATCCAGCAGCTGTTTCGTATCCCGCAAAATGGCGGCCGAGTATAGTTCCTTGGATGAGCTTACCCGCTGGCTCAGAATTGTTGTGTCGCGCAGCAACGCGAGGCTTCCCAGAGGTGAACTTGTGTCCAGCGCCAAAATCAGCATCTTTCAATTTCCGACCCTGGAGTCGAGAAGGACAGGCTAGTCGGTGGTCGGGACGCCACTCTGAGCAATTTGAGTTCCATCTTCGAGTCCAATTTCGACATAACTACCTGATTCTACGAGAAATATATTGACTCTGCCTACACTAATTGCCTAAAATGAGTGCATCGTGCTTCGTCTTAGGGGGAACTCCTGCCATGGAATTTAAGATCGGTGACAAGGTAGTGTATCCAAATCACGGCGTAGGCGTCATTGAACAAATCAGTTACGGAATGCTCGACGGGCGAACCGAAACCTACTACATGTTGCGAATCACTTCGAACTCCCTCAAAGTGATGGTTCCTCGTTCCAATGCTGAGGCGGTCGGGCTTCGTCCAGTCATTCGAAACGGCGATACTTCGAAAGTTCTGGTTTATCTCGAGAAGGGCAAGTTCAATTCGCATCATGACTGGAAGCATCGCTTCAAGGAAAACTCGGAGCGCATGCGAACCGGGTCGCTCATCGAAGTGGCCGCAGTTCTGAAGAGCCTCGTCGCTCTCAGCCATACAAAGCCGCTCTCATTTCGGGAAAAGAAAATGCTGGAACGCGCGAAATACCTCCTCGTGACCGAACTCGCGACTGCCCGCAACGCCACTCCAGAAACCATGGAATCAGCGCTAGTCAAGTCTTTGGCCAAGGCGCATCTGCGCATGCCTCCTACAGGTGACGAAGCCAGCGCCGCGGACTGAAATTCTCGGTCTAAGGTTTTTGTAAGGGCATCGGAGATCATCCTCCGCAACTTTAACCTCTGCTATTTCCCATTTTGAACCTTGCGCCCGCATTTGCGGGTTGCAGTGGCACGTCCGCTTTCTTACTCAATCCAGCGGCAGGACAGGCTCGGCGTTCAGCTCCCAACCGGCGACGAGCCCGGAGAGCAGTTTAGGGTAAGCCGCTGCTGCAATCATCGCGGCGTTATCGGTGGAAAGCTCGCGGCTGGGGAAAAACACGAGGAATCCGCGCCGTTCGGCTTCGGTCTCGAATGAACGGCGTAATTCGCTATTTGCGGCCACGCCTCCGGAAATCAGGACGCTCTGTGCGGCTGTGTCCTCGGCTGCTTGCAAAGCACGGGTGACCAATTCGGCCACCACCCTTTTCTGAAAACTGGCGAGCAATCCCAGCGTTTGGGGACTGCATAGGGGAAGTAATTTGTCGGCCGCGCGTTCGCCCCTACGGAGCGCCTCGCGCCGTTGCTCGATTTCCGGTTGCAACTCAGGATGTGCGCGAAGATAGTAGAGCACCGCGGTCTTGATTCCACTGAAGCTAAAATCGTACGGATTTCCTCTTATTTTCGTTGGAGCAAAATCAATCGGTTTTGTCTTCGCGACGCTGACATCGGCGCCGTGAATTGCCAGTTGGTCAATGATCGGGCCGCCAGGATAACCCAGGGCTAAGAGTCTTGCCACTTTATCGTAAGCTTCGCCCGCGGCATCGTCACGCGTTTGTCCGACCTTCCGATACCGCAACAGAACCGCATTGAGCGGCTCCGCGGGAGAGGTCGCCGTGACTTCATATAAGACGGTGTGCCCGCCCGAAACAATAAGGCAAACGGCCGGCAATGACGGCTTCCTGCCCAAGCGAAAAGCCTCCAGAAACACCGCTCGAACATGGCCTTCGAGGTGATTGACTCCGATGAGCGGCTTGCCAAGAGCGTTTGCCAGCACCTTGCCGTAGGTCAAGCCCACTAGCAACGAACCCACCAGCCCCGGTCCATACGTGACCCCAACGGCATCAATATCCTCGAGATTCAGCCCGGCACGTTCCAGTGCTTCGCGAACAACCGGAACCACGCTGCGCAAATGCTCTCGCGAAGCCAGTTCCGGCACTACTCCCCCGTAGTTACGGTGGACACTTACCTGGGAAGCGATGACGTTGGACAGGATTTCTCGCCCGTCGGCAACGACCGCACTCGCGGTTTCGTCGCAGGAAGATTCGATACCGAGGATACGGGTGGCCATAGGACGCGTTCTCGCGCTGTCGTATGGTAGCATACGCAATCAGGCTAACCCGCAGACTGCGGGCGCTGTCCTTAGGCAGTCTTCTCTTCATCGAAGAGACGAGGTCGTTCCATCCGATCAAGCAAGTATCTTTTGAATTCAAATTCTTCCATACAGGAATGAGCTTCGGATTCCAATTATGACAGAGAAGAGCCGACGCGTGCGCAAAGCCGTCCTTCCAGCCGCCGGTCTTGGCACCCGATTTTTGCCGGCTACGAAAGCGCAACCCAAAGAGATGCTCCCCGTGGTCGATAAGCCGCTGATTCAATACGTGGTCGAGGAGTGTCTGGCTTCGGGCATCGAAAACATCATTATCGTCACCGGACGCGGCAAGAACGCCATCGAAGACCACTTCGACAATTCGCCCGAGCTCGAGAGATTTCTGGAGAATAAGGGAAAGACCGAGCAGGTCGAAATGGTCCGCTCGATCAGCAACATGGTTCATTTCAGTTATACCCGGCAAAAAGAGCCTCTAGGATTAGGCCACGCGGTGCTGACCGCGCGAGAGTTGGTCGGCGATGAACCATTTGCCGTACTTCTCGGCGACGTGATCATTCCAGGACCGTGTCCTGCGACGCGCCAGATCGTGGAAGTTTACGAGGAGACCGGTATTGGCACGATTGCCGTCGAACCGGTGCCCCCCGAGCGCACTCATCTTTACGGCGTGATTGACGCTCAGCCGGCAGAGCCATCGAGATGGGGCGCGCGGCTGCTTCGCATACGCAATCTGGTGGAAAAACCGAAACCGGGAAAGGCGCCGTCAAATCTTGCAGTAACAGGCCGCTACGTTCTGCCGCCGGAAGTATTCGACTGCCTGGAGCGAACTTCTCCCGGAAGCGGAGGCGAGATTCAGCTTACCGATGGGCTGCGATTGCTCGTTCAAGAGCATGGCCTCTCCGCGCTTGAATATGAGGGCAAATCCTACGACGCAGGCGATAAGCTGGGGTTTTTGAAAGCCACGGTGGAGATCGCTCTGGAAAACAATGAATTTGGCGAGGAGTTTCGCAGCTATCTGAAGGGGCTCGAGCTCTAAGAATTCGTAGCTACTTCTCTTTGCCGACTTTCTTCTTTTCTTTGCCTTCGGACGCCGATTTCGGTTCCGCTTTGTTCTCTGTTTTGGATTCGGCTTTATTCTCAGACTTTTCAGCCTGGCTGCTGTCATCGCTCTTCTCCGACCCGCCACTGGAACCCCGCGCGTAATCAGTGACGTACCAGCCGCTACCTTTGAATTGAATGGCAGGCGGGGATATCAGACGCTCGACCCGCCCTCCGCAGCTTGGGCATTTCTTTGAATGCGGACCTTGCACTTTTTCAATCTTTTCAAAGTGCTTGCCGCACTTCTCACACTCGTACTCGTATAAAGGCACCCTGTTTCTCTCCGTAAATCAATATCTTACCACGAGGTCGAGTCCCACCCTTGCGGAGGGTATGCGCAACGCAATGACATTGCTCTCAGTCGCGCACACGAAAAATGACGGACGCCCCATGCTAGACTGACCGGCGATGCAAAACCCCGCGCCAGAATCGCCAGAAACGCCGCCGCGCAAAGGGCGTCTCTACGTGGTGGCCACCCCAATAGGAAACCTGGAAGATATCACCGTGCGGGCTCTCCGCC
>Ga0209648_10000871_pt1 | contig 24085 bp, 21 predicted proteins | sample GraSoi2013_115cm_FD_185830 | JGI IMG/M metagenome (GOLD analysis project Ga0209648, IMG submission 185830) | Grasslands soil microbial communities from the Angelo Coastal Reserve, California, USA - Sample 9_17_2013_115cm (SPAdes) (version 2) | ecosystem: Environmental > Terrestrial > Soil >... | reverse complement strand
CCGGTTCGGCGCAGCCGATGCGCGACATGGACTGGATCGGCAGGCACATCGCCGAGGACGCGCACGTGACGCTCACCGACGTGACTTCGGGCTGGACCGTGCTGTCGGTGATGGGCCCCAAGAGCCGCGCACTGCTGCAGAAGGTGAGCCGCGCCGATTTCTCCAACGAGGGCTTTCCCTTCGCCACCATCCGCGAAGTGGGCGTGGGGCATGCCACCGTGCTGGCCTCGCGCCGCACCTATATGGGCGAGCTGGGCTGGGAGCTCTACGTGCCGGTCGAGTTCGCCGTCACCGTGTTCGAGACCCTGCATGGCGCGGGGGCGGAGTTTGGTCTGCGCGATGCCGGCTACTACGCCGTCGAGACGCTGCGGCTGGAGAAGGGCTATCGCGCCTGGGGCCGCGAGCTTACGCCGGACGATACGCCGTTCCAGGCGGGTCTCGGCTGGGCGGTGAAGCTCGACAAGCCAGGTGGCTTCATCGGCCAGAAGGCCCTTCTTGAGGCCAAGGCCAAGCCACCGGCGCGCCGCCTGGTGTCCGTGGTGCTGGAAGATGGCGAGCCGCTGTTGTGGGGCGGCGAGACCTTGCTGCGCGACGGCAGGCCGGTCGGCGACCTCAGTTCGGCGGGCTACGGCCACACGGTGGGTGCCTCCGTGGGGCTGGGCTACGTGAGACGCGGCGACGGCGCAGCGATCGATGCGGCATGGCTGGAGCAGGCCAAGTTCGAGGTCGACCTTGCTGGCACGCGCCTCAAGGCAAAGCTCTCGCTGCGCTGCCCCTACGATCCCACCGGAGCGCGCATCAAAGGCTGAGCCTCCTTGAGCCGCGTATCGGCCAGTTCGCCGGCTGCCTCGAGGATCGGATAGGCCACCGAGGCGAGGTGGCCGTTGATGCGCTTGAGATCGCGGATCACGTCCATGTGGATCGAGCTGGTTTCGATCGATTCCGTCCGGCCTTCGCGCAGCCGGGCGAAGTGGCTGTCGGCGGCCTTCGACTCGGCCTCGCGCATCGCGGTCTTCTCGGCCACCAGGCGGCGCGCCAGGGTGATGTCGCGCGTGGTGAAGACATTCAGCGCCAGCCGCAAATTCTCCAGCACGCGGGCATGGAAGGCGCGTAGCTCGGCCATGCCCTCGGGCGAAAAGGCATAACGGTTGCGGATCTTCTTGGCCGCGAGCTCCATCAGGTTCTTGTCGACGATGTCGCCGATATGCTCGAGGTTGGTGGTGAAGGTCAGGATCTCGATGTAGCGCTTGCCGTCGTCCTCGCCGAGCTCGGTGCGCGAGGTCTGGATGAGGTAGAGCTTGATCGCCTCGTAGAGCCGGTCGACCGCGTCGTCGGCGGCTTCGATGGCCTTCACCGCCTTGGGATCGTTGCGCTCGAAGACGTCGATGGTGCCGCGCAGCATGTCGGCCACGCGGTCGCCGAGGTTCAGCGTCTCGCGCAATGCGCAGCCCAAAGCCTCGGCCGGCGAGTCGAGCACATTGGGATCGAGATGGCGCGGTTTGCCCGGATCCTCGACCATCGGTTTTGCCGGCAGGAGCCGACGGCACGCCCAGGCGACCACGTCGACCAGCGGCAGGAAGATGAGGGATGCCGCGATGTTGTAGGCGGTATGGAAGTTCACCGGCAGGCGCATCGCCGAGGGATCGACCATTGACAGCCATTCGACCGCCGGTCCGAGGAACGGCAACAGGGCGACGCCGACGATGCCGCGCGTCATCAGGTTGGCGAGCGGCACGCGGCGGGCTTCGACGTCGGCGCCGGACTGCGCCATGTAAGGCGCCAGCGCGCCGCCGATATTGGCGCCGATCACCAGGGCCAGCGCGAGCCTGGGTTCGATCAGGCCACTGCCGGCGAACGACATGACCAGCAGTACCGTCGACAGACTCGAATGCACGAACCAGGTGGCGAGCGTGCCGACGACGACAGCGATCACGTATTCGTCCTGCAGTCCCTGCAGCAGCGCCATGAAGGCCGGCGCATTGCGCAGCGGCTGGGTGGCGAGCGCCAGAAGCTTCAGTGACAGCAGCATAAGGCCGAGCCCGATGGCGACACGGCCGAGATGGCGCGGCTTGTCGGATTCGCTCGACAGGAAGGTGATGACGCCGGCGCCGATCAGCAGCGGCGACAGCCAGCCCAGGTCGAACGACAGCACCTGGGCGGCGATGGTGGTGCCGATGTCGGCGCCCAGCATGACGGCGAAGGCGATCGACAGCGGGATCAGCCCGCGGCCGGCGAAGGAGGAGACCAGCAGCGAGGTGGCCGTGCTCGATTGCAGCAGACCGGTGACGGCGATGCCGCCCAGGAAGGCGGTGAAGCGGTTGCGCGAGCAGGCGGCGATGGCCCGTCGCAACGCCGCGCCGAAGGCACGCGTCAGCCCTGTGCGAACCATGCGCACGCCCCACAACAGCAGCGCCACGCTGCCTAAAACGTTCAGGACGGTCTCGACGCCATGCATGATTGCTGAATCCTACGCCTCGCTTGCCATCGATGAAAGTTTTTTGACGTGTTTGTGACGGGTCTCAGGACGAAAGCTTTGTCGCTTCATCCATGAAGGCTCGCACCAGCGCCACACGGAGGCGCTCCTGCAGGCTCACGGCATATTCGGCAACGCCGAGATCGGCATCGGTGACAAGGATGCGACGAAAGCGTCGGTCGTCGCCGAGTTCGCTGGCGAACACCGCGCCGATGCCGAAGCCTGCCGCCACCGCCTCACCTACGCCCTCGCGGGTCTGCACCTCGACGATGGCGCCAGGTTGGATATCGGCGGCGGCCATCGCTTGTTCAAGCACTTCGCGCGTGATCGAGCCGCGCTCGCGCAGCACCACCTCCTGGCCGGCGAGCGCCGCAAGCGGGGCACGGCCGCGCTTGGCGAGCGGATGGCGTGCCGGGGCGAACAGCACCAGCCGGTCGGTCCGCAGGCGGACCGCGTGCAGTCGCGGATCCGACACGCTTTTGGCCATCACCGCCACGTCGGCCTCGTGGCGCAGCAGGCGGTCGAGCACGACGGCGGAATTGTCGATCGACAGCGCGAAGGTGAGGCCCTCGGCGCGCTTGCGCAGCGCATGATCGGCACCACATGGTGCGCCGAATCGGCCGCGATCCTGAGATGTCCACGGGTCAGCGCCTGCTCGCCGGCCAGCAAAGCCCTCGCCTCATCCTGCAGCGCGAACAGCCGCGTCGTGACGCCATGCAGCTGTCGGCCGGTCTCGGTCGGCGCGACGGTGCGACCGCGACGATCGAACAGGCGTACGCCGTAGGCCTTCTCCAGTGCCGTGACCTGACCCGAGAGATTAGGCTGGCTGAGGCCCGACGCGCGAGCGGCAGCGGAGAACGAGCCTGATTCGGCGACGAGATGGAAGGCGCGGAGTTGGGTGGGCGTCATATATGGAAAACCAATAGATAGCATATGGATTATATACTGGACGGATAGGGACCGCGAGGCCACGATCCGCCGCATGACGACCAGGACGCCTGCCGCCTCCGAAACTGGCGATCCGTTGCTGCTGACGCCCGGCCCGCTCACGACCTCGGTCGCGGTGAAGCAGGCCATGGTCCACGACTGGGGTTCGCGCGACGCCGAGTTCCTGCGCATCAACCGCATGGTGCTGGACAGGATCGTCGAGCTGGCGGGCGGGCAGGGCACGCATGTCACTGTGCCGGTGCAGGGCTCGGGCACCTTCGCCGTCGAGGCGATGATTACCTCGTTCGTCCCCAAGGCGGGCAAGCTTCTGGTGCTGATCAACGGAGCCTACGGCCAGCGTGCGCGCAGGATCGCCGAGGTCGCCGGCCGCGCGGCGGCGTCGCTCGAGATGCCGGAGGACATGCCGCCCGATCTGCCGCTGCTGGAGCGGATGCTGGCCGAGGACAAAGCGATCAGCCACGTCTTCGCAGTCCATTGCGAGACCACGTCGGGCATCCTCAATCCCATCACTGGGATCGCGGAGATTGTGGCCATGTACGGCCGCCGCCTGCTGGTCGATTCCATGAGCGCCTTCGGGGCGCTGGAGATCGACGCCCGCGAGATCTGCTACGATGCGCTGGCGGCCTCTTCCAACAAGTGCCTGGAAGGCGTGCCGGGCCTGGGCTTCGTGATCTGTCGCAACGAGGCGCTCGCCGCCTGCAAAGGCAACGCCACCACCCTGGTGCTCGACCTGTTCGACCAGGCCGACGCCTTCGCCCGTACCGGCCAGTACCGCTATACGCCACCGATCCACGTCATCGTGGCGCTGGGCAAGGCGATCGAGGAGCATGCTGCCGAGGGCGGCGTTTGGGGCCGCGGCCAGCGCTACCGCGACAACGCCAAGGTGCTGATCGACGGCATGCGCGCCATGGGCTTCCGCACCTTGCTGCCCGACCACCTGCAGGCGCCGATCATCGTCACTTTCCACATGCCGACCGATCCGAAGTTCGTCTTCCAGCGCTTCTACGACGGGCTGAAAGATCGCGGCTACGTGATCTATCCCGGCAAGCTTACCGTCGCCGGCTCCTTCCGCATGGGCTGCATTGGCCGGCTCCATCCTGAGCACATGAAAGGCGCCCTTGCCGCGGTGCGCGATGTGCTGGATGAGATGCGGGTCAGCAATGGCGGCCCCGCTTTGGCGGCGGTGTAGGAGGAACCATGGCGCCCGACAGTCTCAACACTGCCGGCGGCGAGATCGCCGTCAACGGCCGCCGCTATCGCCTGCCGAAGCAGCCGACCGTGGTGGTCTGCGTCGATGGTTCGGAGCCCGGCTATATCGAGCGCGCCGTCGAGGCCGGCCGCGCTCCGTGGTTCGGCAAAGTGTTGACGCAGGGCACCAGCCTGCTGGCCGACTGCGTGGTGCCCAGCTTCACCAATCCCAACAATCTTTCGATCGTCACTGGCCAGCCGCCCGCCGTGCACGGCATTTGCGGCAACTACTTCCTCGATCCTGATACGGGCAAAGAGGTGATGATGAACGATCCGAAGTTCCTGCGGGTCGAGACGCTGTTCCCGTCCTTCCAGCGCGCTGGCTGCCGCATCGCCGTCATCACCGCCAAGGACAAGCTGCGCGGGCTTTTGGGCAAGGGCCTGGCGCTCGGCGCCGGCAAGGCCTGCAGCTTCTCCTCGGAGAAATCCGACAAGGCGACCCTCGGCGAAAACGGCATCGACAAGGTGAATGCCCTGGTCGGCATGGACGTGCCGGACGTCTACAGCGCGGGCCTGTCGGAATTCGTCTTCGCCGCCGGGGTCAAGCTCATGGAGCGCGACCGGCCGCAGGTCATGTATCTCTCGACCACCGACTACATCCAGCACAAGCACGCGCCGGGCACGCGCGTCGCCGACGACTTCTACGCCATGATGGACGGCTACATGGCCAAGCTCGACGCCCTGGGCTGCACCATCGTGCTCACCGCCGACCACGGCATGAACGCCAAGTTCGGCGCCGACGGCCAGCCCGATGTCATCTACCTGCTGGATGTCTTCGACGGCTGGCTGGGCAAGGACAAAGCCCGCGTCATCCTGCCCATCACCGATCCCTACGTCGTGCATCATGGCGCGCTCGGCTCGTTCGCCGTGGTCTACCTGCCGGCCGGCACGACGGCCGAGGCGATGGCCCCGAAGCTCAAAGCCATGCCCGGCATTGAGGCCGCGCTCTCCAAGGAGGAGGCAGCACAACGTTTCGAGCTGCCGGCCGACCGCCTGGGCGATCTCGTCGTCGTCTCGACCAAGCACAAGGTGCTGGGCACGTCGGCGGCGCGGCATGACCTCTCGGGTCTTACCGAGCCGCTGCGCAGCCATGGCGGCGTCTCCGAGCAGAAGGTGCCTTTGCTGTGCAATCGCAAGCTCGCCGCCGACACAGCGTCGCGTCATTGGCGCAACTTCGACGCCTTCGACGTCGCCCTCAACCTCGTCGCCTGAAAGAACGCTCATGGACACCATGCTCCGCAGCGACGTGCGGCACGAGATGCTGCGCATCGCCGGCAAGAAGGTCGAGACCAAAGCCCGGCTGGAAGTCCGCTTCCCCTGGGACAACCGACTGGTCGGCAGCGTGCCGCGCGCCACGCCCGAACTTGTCGCCGAGGCCTTCAAGATCGCCCACGACTACAAGCCGAAGCTGACGCGCTACCAGCGCCAGCAGATCCTGCTCAAGACGGCCGAGCTTCTAGTCGCCCGCAAGGGGGAGCTTTCCCGCCTGATCACGCTCGAATCAGGGCTCTGCCTGAAAGACTCGCTGTATGAGGTCGGCCGCGCGTTCGACGTCTTCACCTTCGCCGGCCAGCTCTGCCTGTTCGATGACGGCCAGACCTTTTCGTGCGACCTCACCCCGCACGGCAAGCCGCGCAAGATCTTCACCCTGCGCCAGCCACTCAATGCCATCTCGGCCATCACGCCTTTCAACCACCCGCTCAACATGGTGGCGCACAAGCTGGCGCCGGCCTTCGCCACCAACAACTGCGTCGTGCTGAAGCCCACCGAGCTGACGCCGCTCACCGCGCTCTTCCTCGCCGATACGCTCTACGAGGCGGGCCTGCCGCCCGAGATGCTGTCGGTCATCACCGGCAATCCCGGCGACATCGGCGATGCGATGATCACCGATCCCCACGCCGACCTCATCACCTTCACCGGCTCGGTGCGGGTCGGCAAATACATTGCCGCGACGGCGGGCTACAAGCGGCTGGTTCTCGAGCTGGGCGGCAATGATCCGCTGATCGTGATGGAGGACGCCGACCTCGATCGCGCCGCCGAGCTTGCCGTTGCCGGCGCCACCAAGAATTCTGGCCAGCGCTGCACGGCCGTGAAGCGCATCCTCGTGATCGAGAGCGTCGCCGACGCCTTTGTCGAGCGAGTGCTGGCCAAGGCTAAAAAGCTCAAGACGGGCGACCCGCTTGATCCCGAGACCGACGTCGGCACGGTGATCCACGAACGCGCCGCGACCTTGTTCCAGAACAGGGTGAGTGAAGCGGTGGCCAGGCACGGCGCCAAGCTGCTGCACGGCAACGACCGCCGTGGCGCGATCTTCCCGCCGACGGTCGTCGACCATGTCGATCCCACCTGCGAGCTGGTGCGCGAGGAGACGTTCGGGCCGGCGATCCCGATCATCCGCGTCAAGGACATCGCCCACGCGATCAAAGTCTCCAACGGCACCGCCTACGGCCTTTCCTCCGGCGTCTGCACCGATCGCCTGGACTACATCACCCGCTTCGTCGACGAGCTGCAGGTCGGCACGGTCAATGTCTGGGAGGTGCCGGGCTATCGCATCGAGATGTCGCCCTTCGGCGGCATCAAGGATTCGGGCCTGGGCTACAAGGAGGGCGTCCTTGAAGCGATGAAGAGCTTCACCAATGTGAAGACGTGGTCGCTGCCCTGGCCTGGATAGGCTGGATCGGCGGGGCCAAAGGGAACATATAAGGAATATTCCCGAAGGAGGAAAACATGGCCGCCCAGAGCTATTCCGGAAGCTGTCACTGCGGTGCCGTCGCCTTCACCGCGGAGGTCGACCCGTCGACGGCGATGAAATGCAACTGCTCGATCTGCACCAAGCTCGGTGCGGTCTGGGCTTTCGCGCCCAAGGTGAAATTCGTGCTGAAATCGGGCGAGTTTGAACAAGGCGACTACCAGTTCAACAAGATGAAGCTGCACCACCACTTCTGCAGCGCGTGCGGCATCGAAAGCTATGCCGAGGGCACCGGGCCCGACGGCTCGCCGACGGTCGCCATCAATCTTCGTTGCGTCGAGGGCGTCGATGTCGACAAGCTGAGCCCGCGTCCGTGGGACGGGCGTAGCATGTAATCGAGGAGCGATGTACTCTAAAGCGTCATACGGCGCTGCCATTTCCAGACGAATGGCAGAGGGGAGCGAGGTATGGGCAACAAGTCTCTGCAATTCTTGCTGCCGCCCAAGAACCCGCGTACGGCATCGTTTCTGTCGCGCTACCACAGCACCATCGGCGAGCGCAAAGGACCACAGTCAACTTAAACTCGGAAGCCACCCCAGCCACCGCGCAACGAGCAGCAGGGTTTCGATTGGTGACGCTTATCTGCAGAAGGAGGTAGACCCACTTTCTGGCGCTGTCCGACGTGATATAGCCCGATACCGCGTAGGAACCTATGGCTGTGCCACCCGCCAGCCACGCGGAAACCTCCCAACTCACTTTTCCGGCGTCGCCGTAGATAACCGAGGAAATGCCAAACAGCGCAAGGCCGGTGACGACCTTGATCGGATTGGCTTGGCTCAATGGAATGCCAAGCAAGAGCACCAACACGACCAGGCGCAGGATGGCGCTGTCCACCGCGACCACGCCTCCGTAGGTGCAGAGCAGCGCGTAGATAAAAACGCCGGCATGCTCCGACAGGACACGACCGGCGCTCTCGCTCGAAAGCCAGCGATTGGGCTTCATGTAGACCAGGATCATGGAGACCACGGAGGTCAACACGATAATGGTCAGCATCGCGCCTGAACGGATCATCGTGCCGAGCCAAGTTCCGATGAGCGTACCAACGACCGTTGCCGCGAGCAGCGGCGCGGTGGCTTTCCAATCGATCTTCTTGTTCCTGGCGAGAACGAAGGTGGCGATAATGGCGCCGACCGTGAGATTGAGTCGACTTGTCGCGTTGGCCTGGTCTGCGGTGAGGCCGAGCGCGAGCAGGACCGGCAGCACGACGGTAACTCCGCCTCCAGCCAGAACACTCAGAACGCCGGACAGGATGCCGATGGCGACCGATGCCATCGCTTCGAGGAGAGTCACCGATATCTCCTAACGGAGAATTTGGGCCGCCATGATCATTGCCGGTTCGCGGTGACTCGGCAAATGTCGTTGCTCCGAACCCAGCTTGAACTCGACCGATTGCCCGGAGAAAAGAGTAACCCTTGACCTGCCTCCCCGGGCCAAGGGACTATTTGCTTGGCTAGACGGAACACGAACTGCTGCGCGCGCCCGTCGCCGCTTCGATCGCTAAAGCGTCATGCGACGCTGCCATGTTTCAGGGGGACTCCGAGCGAGGGGGACGACGGCAATGGACAACAAGTTTTCACCGTCCAACGAGCCTATGGAAGGCGCGGACGACGAAACGCTTCGCAGCCCGACGGCGTCGACCACGCGGCGCGAGCTCCTGAAGGTGGGGGCCGGACTTGCGGCGTCCTTCTCCGGCGTCACGGCCGCGCTCACCACGCCAGCCATCGCCCAGGCTCCGATCAACCTGCCGAAGGCGCCGAACATCATCGTGCTGATGACGGACCAGGAGCGTCATCACATGCACTGGCCGGCGGGTTGGGCGGAAAAAAATCTGCCGGGGCTGCAACGGCTGAAACGCAACGGGCTTTACTTCAACCGCGCCTATACGGCGGTCTGCCAATGCTCGCCGTCGCGCGCGCTCATGACGACCGGTCGTTTCTCGCCGGTCAATCGGGTGACCCAGACGCTGCTGTGGCCCGGCGTAGTGCATCAGAGCCGCCAGCCGAACATCGCCTCGCTGCTCAAGGAGAAGGCCGGCTACGAGGTGGTCTGGAAGGGCAAGTGGCACCTGAGCTATGCCGCCAACGCCGCGATTGGAAACGGCGGCGAGGACTGGACCGCCGACGACATCCGGGCGTTTGAAGCGAACTACGGCTGGTCGGGCTGGAACCCGCCCGACGCCGGCAACGCCATCGAGAACTGGCAGCCGACCGAGTTCGGCGGGTTCAACGGCCTTGCCACCCTGGGCGGCGCCAATCCCGACAACGATGGGCGCTACATCATGGGTCCCACACCGGGTGCCCGAGGGCAGACCCCCGGATTCGGTGAAAGCGTCGTTGAGTTCCTGAAGAATCGCGCGCCCAAGCTCGGCAAGCCGTTTTGCCTGTTCATATCGCTGGTCAACCCGCATGACGTCTATGTCTACCCGACCAGTTGGAAGGAGGCGGGCTACCGGCACGAAGATTTTGCCAATCTCGGCATCGAGCTGCCGCCCAACTACGGCGACGACCTCTTGAAGAAGCCCAGCGTCCAGCGGGCAGCACGCGCCAGCTACAACAAATTCGCGCCCCTTGAGACGGCACAGGCGCAGCGCGAATACGTGAACTTCTATGCCTATCTCAACACGCTGGCCGACAAGCACGTCACGACCGTGCTGGACACGCTGCAGGAGACCGGGCTCGTGGACAGCACGATCGTTCTGCGTATGGCCGACCATGGCGAGGGCGGCTTGTCACACGGCATGCGCGAGAAGGCCTATACGGTCTACGAGGAAATGATTCACATCCCGCTGATCATTCACAATCCCAAGCTTTATCCCGAACCGCTCGAGACCGACGCATTTTACGACCATCTCGATCTCCTGCCGACGCTTCTCGATCTCGCCGGCGTCGCCCAGCCCGAGTCCTATGCCCTGGGCAGGAGCATCGCGCCGGTCATGCGCGATCCGTCCAAGGCGGTGCAAGACTTCACGATCTTTTCCTTCGACGATCTCTTCTTCCTCCCCGCCGGCACCCCGGGCGGCCATATCCGCGCCATCCGCGAGGGCGACTGGACCTATGCCGTCTATTTCGGGCTCGACGGCAGCGGGCTCGAATACGAGCTCTACAACATCAAGAACGACCCGGGCCAGTTGGATAACCTGCTCTATGGCACGCCGGCTGCCGAGGTAAAAAAGGAATGGTCGCGTCTGCACGACCTCATGACCGCGCGCTTTATCGAGACCGGCAACGTGCCCGACAGCTTTACCTGGCCGTTGAGGCCCACAGGGCGCTAATAGGGCGCTAATCGGCCGCTGACGGAGACTGACGAGCGCGAGAGCGGCGACGGCCGCAGCCTGCGAGCTTGGCGCGCAGCGAGTCGAGCGACATCAGACTCTTCATCGTCTTGTCCGGCCGCCGGGCGGCGACGCCCACCAGCAGCGCCTCGATGAGCCCCAGCGTGACCGTGTGCATGCTGATGCGGTCGGCACGTCCGCGCTCGACCGGGAGTGACAGGTCGATGCGGCTGGCCAAGGCGACGCCAAGCGAATCGCTCAGCAGGATCTTGCCCAGGCCGAGCTGATCGGCCCGGTCGAGCAGGGCTTCCAATTCGGGCGTCGGCCGGGTGTAGGCGAGCATGACCAGCAGGTCACCGCGCCGCAAGCGATGCAGGCCGTCGGCCAGCGATTGTCCGGTTTCGCCGAGGCTCGCGGCCGCTATGCCGAAGCGATTGAGCTGGAAGGCGAAATAGCCGGCGACGGCGGCCGACGGCCCGATGCCGAACACCACGATCCTCCGCGCCGCCGCCAGCCGGTCCACGGTCGCCTTGAACAGCGCCGGGCTGATGTCGCGTCGCAGTTTGTCGAGCGCGCGTTCGTGGATGGCGATCGTCATGTCGAAAGCCGATTTCGGATCGGAGCCGGTATCGCCCAGGGTGCGCGCCACACGCGACGCCGGCGCCAGGCTGGCGCGCATCTCGGCCGCCAAATCACGCCGCATCGCTTCCATGCCGGCGTAGCCGAGCGCCCGGGTCGCGCGCACCACCGTGGCGTCACTGGTGCCGATCCGGGCCGCCAGCGCCTGAGCGGACGCCACCATCACTTGCTCGCGATTGTCCTGAAAGAAGCGGGCGACGTCGCGCTCCGCCGGGCTCAGCCGTTCGCGATTGGCCGCTATCCGCTCGTGAAGGGTCGCGCTATGTCGCATTTACAACACATATACAAAGGTATTGTAGTAAATACAACGAAGATCGGCGATTAGATCGGCACCTGAGGAGCGGCACATGGAAACCCTGTCCTGGCACGTGGCCCTGCCCGCCGTCGGCGCGGCCTTTCTCGCATCGCTGGTCGAGGTCGTCGAAGCCTTCACCATCGTCCTGGCCGTCGGCACCACCCGCGGCTGGCGGCCGGCGCTCCAGGGCAGCCTCGCCGGCCTCGCCGTGCTCGCCCTGCTGGTCGCGACGCTCGGGTCGGCGCTCGATCGCGTGCCGCTCCATTGGCTGCAGCTCGCGATCGGTATCCTGTTGCTGCTGTTCGGCCTGCGCTGGCTGCGCAAGGCGATCCTGCGCGCGGCCGCCCTCATCCCCCTGCACGACGAGGCTGCCGCCTTCGCGGCCGAGACGGTTGCACTGGGTCGAGCCGGGTCACGCCGCGGCCGGCGGGTCGACTGGATCGCGGCGACGGCTGCTTTCAAGGCCGTCGTCCTGGAAGGGCTCGAGGTGGTTTTCATCGTGATCGCCGTCGGCGCGGGCCGCGGCCTGCTGCTGCCGGCCAGCGTCGGGGCGGTCGCCGCCTGCGGGCTGGTGCTGGCCATCGGTCTTGCGGTCCATCGTCCGCTGGCGCGCGTGCCGGAGAACGCGTTGAAGTTCGCTGTCGGAATCATGCTGACGGCGTTCGGGGTGTTCTGGACCGGCGAAGGGCTGGGGATCGATTGGCCGGGCGGCGACCTCGTGATCCTGGCCTTCATCGCAACCTTTCTCGTGGTCGGCCTGCTGTCGGTTCCCGCGGCACGGGTGATCGCCTCGGAGGAGCGCCATGACCCTGCTTAAGACCCTGCTGCGCGAAATCACTGGCTTGTTCGTCGATGACGGCGTTCTGGCCCTCGCCGTCCTCGTCGTGGTCGGGCTAAGCGCCTGGGCCCTCGCCGATATTCGCATGGGCGAAGGGATCGCCGCTTGCGTGCTGGTTGGCGGCTGTCTTCTCGTTCTGGTGGCGAGCGTGATGCGCGCCGCCTATGCGACACGGGCATCGCGCGAGTGAAACCTGGTCCGTGCTAAGGTCTTGGCGACTCTGGACGAGAGGGAAGGAAGACCATGAGCATCAGCCAGGCCGACAAGGCCAAGAAGTTCCGCGCCCTGCACGAGGCGCCCGGCGCCTTCGTGATCGCCAATCCCTGGGATGGGGGTTCGGCGCGCCTGCTGGCCGGGCTGGGCTTCCAGGCGCTGGCGACCTCGAGCGGCGCCAAGGCCGGCGTTTTGGGTAAGCGCGACGGCAAGGTCACGCGTGAGGAAGCGCTGGCCAACGCCCGGATGATCGTCGAGGCCTGCGACCTGCCCGTGGCCGCCGACCTCGAGAAGGGTTTTGGCGACGCGCCCGACGCCGCGGCCGAGACCATCCACCAGGCGGCCGGCGTCGGCCTGGTCGGCGGCTCGATCGAAGACGCGACCGGCAACAAGGACAAGCCGCTTTACGACATCGAGGACGCCACCCGGCGGGTGGCGGCTGCGGTGAAGGCCGCGCGTGCGCTCTCCTTTCCCTTCACCCTCACCGCGCGCGCCGAGGGTTTCCTGCGCGGGCAACCCGATCTCGATGACGTCATCAGGCGCCTGCAGGCGTTCGAGGCGGCCGGTGCCGACGTGCTGATGTCACCCGGCCTGCCCGACCTCGCCGCGGTGAAGAAGGTTTGCAGCGCGCTCAACAAGCCGTTCAACTTCATGGTCGGCATAAAGGGCCGTTCCTTCACCAAGGCCGACCTCGAGGCCGCCGGCGTCAAGCGCATCAGCCTCGCGACCTCGCTCTACCGCGCCGCCATGACCGGTCTTTTGGACGCGGCGAAGGAAGTGAAGGAGAAGGGGACCTTCACCTACCTCGACCATTCGATCCCGACGCCGGACCTGAATACCTTCATGAAGGAATAGGTCGCTAGGGCAGCCCGGCCTTCGCCAGCCCATCGACGATGCGCTGGAAATCGGCACGGTTCTTGTAGGGCAGCACGGCCTTGCGCTGGGCCAGCGAGAAGTCGGGATTGACCTTGCGCAGCCCTGCCCATGCCGCGCGCGCCTCGTCCGTGCGGCCGAGATGGCCGAAAGAGGCCGCCAGCAACATGCGGCTGGCATCGGTGTTCGGGTTGCGCGCAATGCGCTCGAGCAGATGGGAGGCGGCGATCTCGTCATGGCCCAGGCTGAAATGCGCCTGCGCCATCAGATGCAGCACGATGTTGGGGTAGTGTGGATCGAGCCGCATCGAGGTCGCCAGTGCATCCAGCGCCTCCGCCGCGCGGCCCGAATACATCAGTGCCATGCCCAGCAAGGCGTGACCCTGGGCATAGTTGGTATCGAGCTCGACCGCGCGATGGATATGCGCCAGCGCCTCGTCGTACCGGCGGCGCCACACCAGCACGTTGCCCAGCGCGACATGGCCGCCCGGCTGGCGCTCGTCCAGCTCGATCGCGCGCCGCGCCCAGCGTTCGCCTTCATCCAGCGCCGAGGCCGGGTCGGGTATCCAGGCGTTGACGTAGTCGGACACCCCGGCAAACGCCAGGCCGACATGAGGCGAACAGAAGTTCGGGTCGAGCTCGATGGCCCGGCGGTGCAGCGCACGGGCCTGGGCGATGGTCTCGCGCGTGCCGCGGCCCAGCAGCTGACGTGCGCGCAGCCAGCTTTCGTAGGCCTCCATGTTCTTGGTTTCGCCGCGGCGCAGGTCCTGCCGCTCGACCTTGCTTAGCTTGACCGCCAGTGCTTCGACGATCTTCTGGACCACCTCGTCCTGGGTGGCGAAGATGTCGGTAAGCTCACGGTCGAACCGGTCGGCCCACAGATGCCCGCCACTCTGGGCATCGACGAGCTGGGCGGTGATGCGCACGCGATTGCCGGCCTTGCGGATGCTGCCCTCCAGCACGAAGCGCACGCCGAGTTCGCGGCCGATCTCCTGCACCTTGACCGACCGGCCCTTGTAGGTGAACGAGGAATTGCGGGCGATGACGAACAGGGCCGAGACCTTCGACAGGTCGGTTATGAGGTCCTCCGAGATGCCGTCGGTGAAATATTCCTGTTCGGCGTCGCCGCTCATGTTGGCGAATGGCAGGACGGCGATCGACGGCTTGTCCGGCACGGCCGGCGGCGAGGCGGGTTCGCCGCCGTTCGCCCGGCCGATGCGGAAGACCCGCACCGGCCGGGCGATGTTCTTGACCGGCTTCTCGCCCAGGTCTTCCAGAACGATGCCGAGCTTGTCGCGCACCGAGTCGCGCACCGCGCGCGACACGAAGATGCCGCCCGGATCGGCCAGCGCCTCCAGCCGTGCCGCGATATTGACGCCGTCGCCGTAGATGTCGTCGCCCTCGATGATCACGTCGCCCAGGTTGATGCCGATGCGGAACTCGATGCGGCTGTCGTCCAGCGCAGCGCGGTTGCGGTCGGCCATGCCGGCCTGGATGGCGACGGCGCAGCGCACGGCCTCGACGGCGCTGGCGAAATCCACCAGGAGACCGTCGCCGGTGCGCTTGACGATGCGGCCGCGATGGGCGGCGATGTGCGGTTCGACGATCTCGCCGAGATGCGCCTTGAGGAGCCGCAGCGTGCCCTCCTCGTCGTGGCTCATCAGCCGGCTGTAACCGACCACGTCGGCCGCCAGGATCGCGGCTAGCTTGCGTTCGGTGCGTTGGTTTTCCATCGGTCGGGCGGCACGATAGCGCCCCTTCGTTCCTTGCGCGAGGGCGCCCAGGGTTGCGCGTCCGGGTAGTGTGGACGATTGTGCCTCTATGGATACGCTCGCCGATTTTGCCCGCACCGATACTGAATATTTCGACGTTTTGATCGTCGGCGCCGGCCTCTCCGGCATCGGCGCCGCCTGGCATCTGCAGAAGAAGTGCCCGGGCAAGCGCTTTGCCATCCTCGAGGCGCGCGACGCGAGCGGCGGCACCTGGGACCTGTTCCGCTATCCCGGTGTGCGCTCCGACTCCGACATGTACACGCTGGGCTACTCTTTCCGGCCATGGAAGGAGGCCAAGGCGATCGCCGACGGCCCCTCGATCCTGACCTATATTCGCGAGGTCGCGAGCGACCATGGCATCGACAAGAGGATTCGCTACGGCCACAAGGTCGTTGCCGCCGCGTGGTCGACGCCGGACGCCCGCTGGACCGTCGAGGTCGAAACTGGCCCAGACCACGTCCTACGGCGCTTCACCTGCAGCTTTCTGTGGATGTGCAGCGGCTATTACGATTATGAAGCGGGCTATCTGCCGGAGTTCGCCGGCATGGAGCGTTTCAAGGGCCGCATCGTCCATCCGCAGAAATGGACCGACGACATCGACTACGCCGGCAAACGCGTGGTCGTGATCGGTAGCGGCGCCACGGCGGTGACCCTGGTGCCGGCCATGGCCGAGACGGCCGAGCACGTCACCATGCTGCAGCGCTCACCGACCTACATGGTGGCGCGCCCGAGCCAGGATCAGCTCGCCAACAAGTTGCGCCGCCGCCTGCCAATCAAGCTTGCCTACTGGGCGACGCGCTGGCGGAACGTCCTTTTGGGCATGTATTTCTACCAGATGTGCAGGCGCAAGCCGGACAAGGTCAAAAGCCTGTTGCTGGGCGGCGTGCGCCAGATGCTGGGGCCGCACTACGACATCGATAGGCACTTCACGCCGCGCTACAATCCGTGGGACCAGCGGCTCTGCCTGGTGCCCGACGCGGATTTCTTCCGCGCCATCCGTCGCGGCAAGGTCTCGCTCGTCACCGATCACATCGAGACCTTCACCGAGACCGGGCTGAAGCTCAAATCCGGCGTTGAGCTTGCGGCCGACCTGATCGTGACGGCGACCGGGCTGGTGCTGGTGCCGCTGGGCGGCGCCAGGCTTTCGGTCGACGGCCGCGCCGTCGATCCGGCCAAGACCTTCATCTACAAGGGCATGATGTACTCAGACGTGCCCAACCTCGCCTCGGTGTTCGGCTACACCAACGCCTCATGGACGCTCAAGGCCGACCTCGTCTGCGAGTATGTCTGCCGGCTGATCAATCACATGGACCGCGGCGGCTATCGCCAGTGCACGCCGCGCAACGCCGATCCCAGCCTGACCGAAGAGCCGTGGGTGAATTTCTCCTCGGGCTATATCCAGCGCGCGCTCGCCAAGCAGCCCAAGCAGGGTTCCAAACGGCCGTGGAAGCTCTACCAGAACTACGCGCTCGACCTCTTGAGCTTGCGCTTCGGCTCGATGCGCGACCGGGCGATGGTTTTTTCGAATCCGGAATGATGACACCGGCTGCGCTCTTGACGAACCGCCAGTGGATGGCGCGTGCGCTCGTTTTTCGCCTCGTGGCAAAGGCAGGCGCGCCCCCGGCAAGGCGCGCAATTGTCCTTCCTTGCCTTTTAGTGAGTGATGACGAGGCTCGGCTTGAGCGCGACGAGAGCCTCGGCGACCCGACGGCATCGCTCGGCGCTTCGCGTCGTCGCCGGAAGGCCCATATAGTCTTCGACGCTCGCAAGATAGCGCGCGAGATCGTCGACGGTCGCCGTTTCGTCGACGAGCATGACGTAGGCTTTGGCAACATAGGCGTCATACTCGTCTTGCGCCTGCGTGACGTCGCGAACGCCGATGGGATCCCAAACGCGCATGAAGAGCTCGCGCACCAGGCGTCGATTCTCGCGGGACCGGTACTTGTCGCGTCCGTTCGTCATGACCTCCATCCTAGCTGAATCTTATCGTCACGGAACCAAACGGCCCGAAATCCGCGACGTAGGTCTCGCCCGGCTTGGGCGCCAGCATGCCCGTCAGCGTGCCGGTGCTGATCATCTGCCCCGCCTTCAGGCCGACGCCGGTGCGCGACAGTTCGTTGGCGAGCCAGGTGAGCGGCTCCATGGGATGACCGAGCGCGGCGGCGGCGGTGCCTTTGCGCCGGAGCTTGCCGTTGGCAGACAGCGTCGCTTCCTGGCCGGCGATGTCGCGGGTCCTCCAGTCAGCGATCGCGGGACCGTAGACGATGGTCCCCGAGCCCGCGCCGTCGGCCAGAATGGCCGGCAGCGGCGGGAACGCCTGGTCGTGGATGAAGCGGCATTCCGCCAGCTCGAGACCGGGATGCATCGAGGCGACGGCATCGGTGACCTCTTCCACGGTGTAAGGTCTTCCGCGCGGCGGCAGGTCGGCGCCGAGCCTGGCCTGGTACTCGACCTCGGGGATCGGGCTCGCGAGCTTCGCGTGCACGACCGTCACCGGCGATGGCTTCACGAACGGCAAGAACACGCGACCGTAGATCGGCTGGTCCGTGCGCAGCGCCTTCTGCATGTCCGCCTTCATGGCGGCGATCTTCCAGCCGCTGACCGTCCAACCCAGCTCCTCGGCGACCAGCGCGGCCACGTGATAGGCCGCCTCCTTGTCGGGCGGCACCAGGCGCGCATCGAGGCCACTTTGCTGGCGACCGTCGCGCCGCAGAGTCGCCAGAAGCGTCGCGAGTTCCCGTTGCGCGGAAGGATCCATGGGTGTTCCCTCCTTCCGCTATTCATCGAGGGACGACCATGCGTACGCAAGCCGAAAAAGGTCAAATTTTCCGCGAACTGCACGCCCGGCCGGGGATCCTGCTGCTGCCCAACCCGTGGGACGCCGGCACCGCCAAGCTGCTGCAGTCGCTGGGCTTCGAGGCACTGGCGACGACCAGCCTCGGCATGTCCAATGCGCTGGGCCGCGTGGACGGCGACGGCGCGGTCAGCCGCGCCGAGCTTTTGGAGAACTGCCGCATGATCGCGCAGGCGACCGACCTGCCGGTGAACGCCGATCTCGAGAACGGCTATGCCGATGACCCGAAGGAGGCGGCGACCATCCTGCGCGACGCGGCCGAGGCGGGCGTGGTCGGCGGCTCGATCGAGGATTGGAATGGCGAGCGCATCTACGATTTTGGCCATGCCGTCGAGCGGGTGGCGGCCGGCGTCGAGATGGCGCGCTCGCTAAAAGTGCCGTTCACCTTCACGGCGCGGGCGGAGAACCTGATCCGGGGCGTCAAGGACCTCGACGATACGATCAAGCGGCTGAAAGCCTTCGAGAAGGCCGGGGCCGACGTGCTCTATGCGCCGGGCCTGCGCGACCTTGCGACCATGAAGATGGTCACGGCCGAGATCGGCAAGCCGCTCAACGTCGTGATGAGTGCCGGCGATCCCGCCCTCACCGCCAAGCAGCTCGCGGGCGTGGGCGTGAAGCGGGTCAGCGTCGGCGGCGCGCTGTCGAGACTGGCGCTCGCCGCCTTCATGAAGGGCGCGCGCGAGATGAAGGACAAGGGCGGCTTTGCGTGGATGCGCGAGACCATGCCGACAGCCGAGCTGAAGAAGCTGTTTCGCACCGACTAGGCCGCCGCGCGATGCTGCAGCCCGGCCAGGGCCGGGATCGGCTCGCCGCCGATCTGGCGCAGCAGCGAGGCGAGGTCGTAGTGGAAGCGCTCGCCCAGCATCAGGCCGTCCTTGAACGAGAGGACCACGACGAAAGGCTGCACGATGGTGCGGCCGCTGGGCGCGATGCCGAGGAAGGGGCCGACATGCTTGCCGTGCCAGGTCTCCTCGGCGATGTAGCCGTCGTCTGCTGTCCAGGCCGACGACTGGCCCGGCCCGCGCTTCACCGTGACGTCGAAAGTGGTCCACCATTGCCGGTAGTGCTGGGCGGCGCCGTCGTGGCCCCGCCAGGTCTGGCCGGTCGCCAGGTCCTCGAAGCGGCAGTCGGGATGCAGCGTGGCGAGCGTGCCCGGCAGGTCCTGCGCGTTCTCGGCCGCGAGGTGGCGGCCGATCAGTGCGGCGAGGGTAGGATTCATGGTGGATCTCCTGCTATATTCGATCCCTGATAACATATAAGAAGGCTGATATGAGTCGCAAGATCAGGGCCGCCGAGCCGGCTGCCGTGCCGCGTCCGGGCGAGGGCAAGCGCGGCCCGGAGGGCCATCTCGGCTATCTGGTGCGCCAGGCCAACGTGGCGGTGCGCTCCGCCATGGAGAAGGTCCTGACCGACCTCGACGCGACGCCGCCGCAATTCGCGGTGCTGACCATGATCGTTTCCTATCCCGGCCTCTCCGGCGCCGACCTGGCGCGGCTCACGTTTCTCACGCCGCAGACCATCAACGTCATCGTGGGCAATCTCGAGAAGGCGGGCGCCATCGAAAAGTCGGCCCACGCCTCGCATGGCCGCATTCTCCAGCTCACTGCGACGGCCAAGGGCCAGGCGCTGCTCAAGCGCTGCCGCGCCCGGGTGACGGAGGTCGAGGACCGCATCGGCGGCCTGGTGGGTAAGGACGAGGAACGCGTGGTGCGGCGCTGGCTGAGCGCCGTGGCGGAGACGCTGGGAAAGGCATGATGGAGCGCGGACCTCCAGGTCCGCTCATGATCATGATGCGGACCTGGAGGTCCGCGCTCCTATGAGAGGATCTTCTTCCGCCCCGGATCGACCGGGGCGCCGTCGATGCGCTGCGCGGCGTGGCGTCGGGTGAAGGCCTCGATCTCGTAATCGTCGTGGCCTGCCTCGCCGGCCGGCACGTAGCCCAGCGCGATCGCCTTGCCGATCGTATGGCCCCAGCCGGCGCTCGAGGTGACGCCTAGCACCTTGCCGTTGCGGCGGATCGCCTCGCCGCCATAGAGCTGCACGTCGGAGTCGACCAGCAGGGTGATCAGCCGGCGCCGGGGCCCGGCCGCCTTGGCCTTCTCCAGCGCGGCGCGGCCGATGAAGTCGGATTTCTTCCTGAGCGAGACCGCGAAATCCAGGCCCGCCTCGTAGGGCGTGTAGTCGGGCGTGATGTCGCTGCCCCAGTAGAGATAGCGCTTCTCGAGCCGGAGCGAATCGATGGCGCGGTAGCCGGCGTCGGCCAGACCGAGATCGCGGCCGGCGGCCCACAGGAGTTCATAGGCATGGGCGGCATACTCGGTCGGCAGGTGCAGCTCGTAGCCCAGCTCGCCCAAGTAAGTGACCCGCAGCGCCAGCACCGGCGCCAGACCCAGGCGCAACTCGCGCGCCGTCATGTAGGGAAAGGCCGCGTTGCTCACGTCCGATTCGACGACCGTCTGCAGGATGTCGCGCGATCGCGGTCCGGCGAGGTTGAGGGTGGCGCGGGCCGAGGTCAGCTCCTGCACCGCGACCGAGCCGTCGGCCGGCAGGTGCTTTTTGATCCAGCCCATGTCGCGCACGCCGAAGGCGCTGCCGGTCACCATGTAGAAGCGGTTCTCGTCGAGTCGCGCAAAGGTGAGATCGGCCTCGATGCCGCCGCGCTCGTTGCAGAGTTGGGTGTAGATCAGCGCCCCCTTGGGCTTGTCGAGGTCGCCGGCGGCCAGAAGCTGCAGGTTGGCGAAGGCGCCGGGGCCCGAGATCTCGTACTTGGAGAAGGAACTCTGGTCGATCAGCACGGCGCGCTCGCGCGCGGCGCGGCATTCGGTGCCGACCGGGCCGAACCAGTTGGGCCGTGCCTCGAAGGAGGGCTTGTCGATCGCCTCGCTGCCGGCGGGCGCGAACCAGTTGGGTCGCTCCCAGCCGAAGCGCGAGCCGAACACGGCGTTCTTCGCGGCCAGCAGCGGATAGAGCGGCGAGCGCCGGCCGCCGCGCGCGGATAGAAGCTCCTCGATGGGATAGTGGATCTGGTAGTAGCGCCAGTAGCTGTCGACGCTGCGCTCGGCGAGATACTTCGCGCTCATGTGATGGCTGCCGAAGCGGCGCACGTCGAAGGCCCAGAGATCGAGCCCGGGCGCCCCCTCGACGATCCATTCCGCCATGGCCTTGCCTGCCCCGCCGGACGCGGCGATGCCCGAGGTGAAGCCGCAGGCGACGTAGAAATTGTCGCGTTCGGGCGCCAGTCCCATGATCGGCTCGCCGTCGGGCGAGATCGGGATCGGGCCGTTGATCACCGTGCGGATGCCGAGCTCGTTCAGGATCGGCAGACGCTCGGCGGCTGGCAGCATGAACTGTTCCAGCCGTTCCTGGCTGGGCTGTAGCAACTCGCGGCCGAAAGAAAACGGTACACCGTCGGCGCCGAAGGTCGGCGTGCCCTTTTCCCAGCCGCCGACGGCCAGCGCCCCCGGCTCGGGTTTTAGATAGAAGATCCCGTCGGGATCGCGCAGCGTCGGCAGGCCGGTTGGAATTGAATTGCTCTTTTCGGTGATCAGGTATTGATGCTCGACCGCGCCGGCCGGCACTTTCACGCCCGCCATCTTCGCCACGTCGCGCGCCCAGATGCCCGCAGCATTGACCACGATCTCGCAATCGATGGCGCCCTGGTCGGTCAGCACGCGCGTGAGGCGCCGCCCGTCGGATTCGAAGCCGGTGACCAGAACGTTCTCGACGATGCGCACGCCACCCAACCTTGCGCCCTTGGCATAGGCCATGGTGAGGCTGGAGGGTTCGACCGAGCCGTCGTTGGGCACGAACACCGCGCCGACGACGCCCGCAGGATCCATCAGGGGGAACTTCTGCTCGGCCTCCTTGGGCGAAAGGGTATGCAGCTCGAAGTCGAAGCTGCGCGCCGTGGTGGCCATGCGCTTGAGCTCGCTCCAGCGTTCCTCCGACGAGGCGAGCCTGAGGCTGCCAACGGGTTTCCATTCCGTCGCCTGGCCGGTCTCGGCTTCGAGCTTCCCATAAAGCTGGGCGCTGTACTGCATGAGGCGTGTGAGGTTGCGCTTGCTGCGCAGTTGGCCCACCAGGCCTGCGGCATGCCAGGTCGAGCCGTGCGTCAGGCCGCTCTTTTCCAGCACCAGCACGTCGCGCTGGCCGAGCTTGCCGAGGTGGTAGGCGATGGAACAGCCCACCGCACCGCCGCCGATCACGACGATGCGGGCTTGCGTCGGCAGGGTCACGCGCCGAGCTCTAGAAGATACCAATCGAGGAAGTGCGCGACGTTGCGTTCGCGGATCCGCGAGTAGGGGCCGGGCACGTAGGCGCGCGAGCTGACGCCCGCCTGCTGGTCCTCGCAGATCGTCCAGTCCTGCTTGTTGGTCAGGTCCCAGAGCGGCAGCAGCCGGTCGAGCGTGTAGTCCTTGCCCTCGACGGCGTCGGCGTCGACCAGCCAGTAGCCGCGCACATGGGTCTCGTCGGGGCCGATCGGCGTCAGCCGCGCGGCGGCGGCATAGTCGCAATTGGTGTGCTGCCAGAAATTGGGGAACACCGTGGTACGGAGCGTGCCGGAGTCCCACTCCTTGATGTCGCCCATCAGGCGGTTGCTGAGGGGCTTGCCGTCCATGCTTTGAGTCACGAAGCCTTCCATCACCGGCGTGCGATGGCAGCGGAAGGCGACACCGGTCATGGTCGACATCGCATCACCTTCGTCGAGCCCGAGCGTGCGGAAGCGGGCGTTGGCGCGGGCCACGATGGCATCCATGCCGGGCTGCAGGCTGGGATCGAGCATGGCCATGTCGCGCTGCACGTCGTAGGCCGCGGTATTGTATTCCTTGTGGTTGGTTGGGCAGTGGTAGCACTCGCGGTTGTTCTCGAACACGAGCTTCCAGTTGGCCTTCACCACGTAGTCGATCTGGTGGGCGATCTTGGCGCGCGCGATGGCGTGCGGCTTCATCTTGCGCCGGATAGTGGCCAGCGCCTCGGCGAAGTCGGGTGGCGATTCGCTCAGCGAGACGAACAGCAGCCCGGCCGCGTCGTCGATCGCGACCGGCCGCAGCGACAGCTCGGCCTTGTCGACGCCGAACTCGCGGCGCGTATCGAGCACCAGCGAGCCGTCAAGCTCGTAGGTCCAGCGGTGATAGGGACAGACCAGCCGGTGGGCGTTGCCCTGCTCGGTCTTGCAGATGCGCGAGCCGCGATGGCGGCAGACATTGTGGAAGGCGCGGATCGCGCCCGCGCGGTCGCGCAGCACGATGATCGATTCGCTTCCCACCTTGTAGGTGAAGAAGTCGCCCGGGCGCGGCACCTGGAAGGCATAGCCGACGAAAATCCAATGGCGGTGAAAAATCCGTGCCAGATCGGCGGCGAAGACCTCGGGTGCCACGTAGAAATCGCGCTCCAACGGTCCGCCGGGCCGATGTTCGGCGACCAGGCGGGAAATCTCCGGCGCGATGGGGTGGCGGGCCTTGACCGGCATGCCGTCCATTCTTGTCTCCTTGTCGGGCGAGCCTACCATGCAGCCCTTGCCCGGCCCCAGACCCATGTTAAGGTTTTGCGAAGCACCGCAACGAAAAGATCATACGGGACGTGTAGCGGTGACGATCGAAAGCGATCGAAAAGGGGGCTTGAGATGACCATCATTGCAACCATGCGGCGGGCCGCGATCCTGGGCAGCGTGGCGCTGGCCGCGCTCGGCCTCGCCAACACGGCATTCGCGCAGAAGACCAAGCTCACGGTCTACACGGCGCTGGAGAACGAGCAGCTCGATCCATTCAAGAAGGCCTTCGAGGCCGACAATCCCACCATCGAGATCGCCTGGGTGCGCGATTCGACCGGTGTGATGACGGCCAAGCTGATCGCCGAGAAGGACAATCCGCGCGCCGACGTGGTGTGGGGCTTGGCGGCCTCGAGCGTCGGCCT
>Ga0209648_10000870_pt1 | contig 24089 bp, 22 predicted proteins | sample GraSoi2013_115cm_FD_185830 | JGI IMG/M metagenome (GOLD analysis project Ga0209648, IMG submission 185830) | Grasslands soil microbial communities from the Angelo Coastal Reserve, California, USA - Sample 9_17_2013_115cm (SPAdes) (version 2) | ecosystem: Environmental > Terrestrial > Soil >... | reverse complement strand
CCTCGTCGATCACCAGCACCCTCGACGGCGCCCACCCCAAGGTGACCGCCCGGTCGGCCAGCCCGTACTGCAGCCGCGTGGATTCCTGATGGTCATGGACCTGCTGAGCGGTGGACTGACGCACATATTCTCTGAACTAAGAATGATCATGGAATCCCGGTTACGGCCGCTGTCCTGAGGCGTGCTGGACGGCCTTGACCACGAGCCGGATGCCGCGGTCGTCGATACCGGCAAGGGCGTCGCGGAGGTTCACCGGTATGCCGCCGGCGAGGCTGGCTGCCAGGCGGAGCATCCGCTGCTCGCCGCCGGAGCAGGGCAGGCCGACGTCCAGGGCGGTGATCGCGGCGGTCCAGTCGATGGCGGCGAGGGCGGTGCCGTCGCTGCTGGTGGTGGTGCTGATGAACCGGCCGGTGAAGTCGGCGCGGTGCAGGAACGTGGCGTGGCTGATGAGCAGCTCGACTCCGGCTTCGTCGGGGTAGATCCCGCGGGCCCAGTCCCGCAGTGGCCCGGCCAGCGGCGGCGGAGCCGCGGCCGTGACCACTGCTGTCCCGGGGAGGCCGGCCGTGTCGGCGGGCAGGCTGGCCAGGTCCTCCACGGCCGCCCAGCGGTGACCGGTTCCGGCGTGCCGGCAGATGGCACCGGGGTCGGTGACGGTGACGGTGAAGCGGAACACCCGGGTTGTCTCGGTGCCGGCGTGGTCGTGGTGGCCGAGGTAGCCGGTCACCTCGTCGATGGTCAGTGCGATGGCTGCGACGGCGGGGTGCAGGGCGTCGGTGAGGGTCTGGCCCGGCAGCACCGGGCCGCCGGGCAGCTGCCAGGTTTCGCCGGTGAAGTCCGGGCCGGGCTCGGCGATGAGCAGGACGCAGTCGTCGTGGCCGATAGCCGCTTCCACGCCCAGGGTGGTTATACCTTCGGCATGGCTGCCGGCTACCAGGTGGTGGAGCAGCGTCCCGGTGACAGCGGAGGGTGTCATGACGGCTCCCCGGGCGGGCTGAGGCGTGCCGGCGCGGTGAGGATGCGGCCGGCGGCATCCGCCAGGGCGGGCATGCCCAGGTGCACGGTGGCGGCGCGGCGGGCCAGCTGATCCATCTGGGCAAGTTTCTGGCGCGCCCCGTCGAGGCTGATCTTCAGGCCCTCGGCTTCGCCGACCCAGCCTTCGCGTTCGGCTTCGCCGATCCGGGCGATCAGGTTGTCGCGGATGCCGGCCAGCCGTGCCCGCTGAGCTGGGTCAACGCGAAGGAGGGGACATCTGACACAGCTGTGCTCATGCACGCAGCTGGTCCCGTAGGCGCGGCCGCAGTCGCCCAGAGCGACCCTCCGCCGCTCGAAGTGGCCGAGGAACTCCTCCCATTCCTGGTCGCTGGGAACGCGGTATTCCTCGCCAGGGCGGGTGGCGCGGCGACGGGCGATGAACGCCCGGTGGGCGTTGATGACCTCTTCGGGGTAGACGGCCTTGTATCCCATCGTGACGCTGATGTCGCGGTGCCCGGCAACGAGCTGGGCGATGTGCGGCGGCATGCCGTTCATCACCGCATCTGTGATGAATAGCCTGCGGAAATCGTGCGGCGTGAAGTTCAGCGGTTTCCCGCCGGCGCCGGTGAGCCCGGTGCCGGCCAGCGCGGCGTTCAGCAGGGCACGGATTCCGTGGATCGGGATGGACCGGTGCTCGATACCGATCTGGCGCTGGAACAGCAGCGGCATCGGCGGGTTCCAGACGCGCTCGTGGATGTCGTAGGCGACCACCAGCGGCACGGCCCCGCCGGCACCGCGGATCCGGCTGATGATCGCCGACAGCACGTCGGCCAGCTCCGGCGCGATGACCAGCAGCCGCTCGGTGTCGGTCTTGGACGGGACGATCTGCAGCAGCGGGACCAGTTCCCCGGTCGCCGGCAGCCGGTATTGCACGAAGCTGTAATGCGACAATTCGGCGAGTTCTTCTATCCGGATGCCGGTGAAGCGAAGAACCTCCACGGCCGCCCAGGTCCAGAATGCGCGGTGCTCTTCGAGGGTCAGGTCGCGGCGCCTGCCGGTGGCGGGATCCTCGGCCCATGCCCTGGCGCTGGCGCGGGTGGTCAGTACCGGCCGGCGCAGGGTCTGGCCGGCGGCGGCGAACTCCTGCCCTGGCGGCGTGGACTGGGCGGCGAGCAGGCTCTGGGCAGCGGTGCCGCGTGCGGTGTCGACGGCGGCGATCAGGGCGGGCAGGACGGGCAGCCGTTCCCGGGTCCGCTGGTCCATCCGGGACTTGCGGTGCGAGCGTTCCTTCTTCCGGGACATCTCCTCATCGCGGATCGGGCAGGGGACGGCCCACGGGCCCCACCGGGCCGGGTCGTCGACGGCCCACTGGGCGATGTCGAGGTAGAACGCCCGCACCATGGCCAGGGTGTTCATCCCGTCATGCCGCGGCGTCAGCGTCTCGGCGACCTGCCCGCCAGGGCCCGGGGTCCGGACCGTCTTGACGGTGACCCGCTGCTTCCACGCCGCCGCCACGCCGGGGGCCAGCCGCAGCGAGCTGATCCCGGGATGGTGGAGCTCCAGGTCGCGCCAGAACAGGCCGGCCAGGGCGCGGGACAGGCTCCGCAGCGTCGCGTGGTCGACCACCGGCTGTCGTTCCCGCAGGTAGTCGACGATCAGGGCGCGGACCGGCCGGCAGGCGATGGGATAACGGTCAACCAGCTGCCCGGCTGTCAGCTGGCCATGCGTCTTGAACACCCGGACCGTGGGGGGCGCCGCCGGGGGGAAGACGCCCAGCGCATGCAGCAGCTGGTAGAAGTACGGGCTGGTGTTCCCGCCCTTCGCGGCGGTGATGGCGTCCAGCAGCTCCAGGCAGTCCCCGACGGTGATATCGGCTATCGTGCCGCCCTTGGCCGCCAGGATCGCGGCGATCCGGCACACCGCCAGGTCCTTGGTACTGGCGCTGGCCGGGTCCGTCCGCGACAGCGCAGCGAGCGCGGCGAAGCCGCGCGGGTCGCGGGACCGGGCCATCTCGGCCGCCAGGTTCTTCGGAGTTGCCGGGGCCAGCAGCCACGACAGGCTGGGCCGGATGACATCGCCGCAGATCAGCGGGAGCACGCCGCGGCCTAGCGCGATGAAGTCGGTCCTGGGGTTACCGCTGGCCCAGCCGGTCGGGCGAAGCCATGCCGCGGCTAGCTCCCGCCACGCCAGGTTGCCTGCGGCGTCAGCGCCACTGGCCACCCATCGCTGCTGCCAGGTGTCGCCTGCCTGCTCTTCCAGCCAGTGCACCAGCTTGGTCAGGCCGATTCGCCGGCTGGACTGCAAGCCGGCGCTGAACGGGGGCGCGAGCAGCCTTGCCAGCACATTGCCGCGCCGCTGGCTGGTCGCCTCCCAGCCTTCCTCCGGCGGGCGTGGCGGGAACCGCCGCGACAAGGCCGCCATCTCACCGCCGGACCTGTCACCGGCATGATCCCCCGCTGTGAGCCCGCCGTCCGCGGATGCGTGCCTGCCTGCCTGGACGCGCCGGCCTTCACGCGTTGTCACGGCGTCCCCGGCCGAACAGCGCGTCCAGCGACTCCGGCCGGTACGAAAGACCAGGTGGCGGTGCCGTGCCGGGTGACCGCTCCGTGCCCGCGGCCATCCGGGCGTGGTGGGCGAGCACGCTGGCGATCACCTCGTCGGCGGGGGCTGAGAGGTAAATCTGGGTGGTGGCCAGCTGGGCGTGGCCAAGTACCCATTGCACGTCAGCCAGTGGCATGCCCGGATCCCGGGTCATCCGGTAAGCGGCGAGATGCCGCAGGTCATGCAGGGACCAGTTCGCGCCGAGCGAAGCGCTGGCGCGGCAGAACATCCGGTAGGCGGCGTGGTAGCCCAGCTGGCGGAACGGCTTGCGCAGCGTCCACCACAGCGGGTCATCCGGCCCGGCGGGAACCAGGCCCTGCATCTGCGCCTGATACAGCCGCAGCCACACGAACGCATCCGGGGACGCCGGCAGCTGCTGCAGGTGCCGGGTTCCCTTGCGGATCACCGCGATCAGCTGCTGCCCCGGGTCGGCGTCCCGGCACGTCGCGGCGAGCAGCTCTGACGCCCGCGCCCCGGTGGACACCCAGAACGCCACCAGCGCCCGGTCGCGGTGCGAGCCCAAGGCGGCGAACAGCTGATTGAACTTCTCCTCCGGGATGTGACGCGGCGCCTGGCGGGCAAGCCGGGGCCGATACAGCCCCGAACGCTCGCCGCGGTACGGCTCCATCGGGTTGTGGTGCGCATGAGCCCGCCTGCTGCGCCGGCCCCGGGCCAGCGGGAACGGGTTGACGACCGGCCCGGTGCCGGCGTCACCGTGGAACTCGTAAAACCCGCGCAGAACGCTCTCGCTATGCACCACCGTGGCCGACGCGTAACCGCGGCCGGGCGGCGCCTTCCCGGTCACCGGGTTGGGTACCCCGGCCAGGCCACCGCCCGGACCCGCGGCAGCCCCGGTCGCAAGGCCCGCACCGCCAGCGTCGTCGCGCCGGCCCGCGCGGCCGGGCTTGACGGTCAGCTGGATCCAGCAGCAAAAGTCCCGGGCCTCCGCCCGCGTTGCCTGATCCCACGGGACCTCGATCGCCCACAGGAACCGGAACCAGCGCAACAGCGCGGTCGAATAAGCCCGCAGCGTGGTCTCCGGACGCGCGGACGCCTGCAAATCTCGCAGGTAGACCGCAACCGGGCCGACCACCGTGCCGGCCCGATCGCACAACCGGTACGGCTCCCACGGATCCTCCGCATGCTCCAGCCACCCCGCACGCGGAATGATCAAGGCCGCCAGATCCCGCGGCTTCTCTTCTCCGATCATGGGCACGGGCAGTGACCGTAGCCCCGCACATCGGGATCTGTCCCCTCAACTGGGCAGACTCGCCCGCTAGTTCAGATAACTGGTAGATCAGGGCCCGGCGGCCCAGGTGCGATGCGGTGATCTTCGTGTGACCTCTCATCGGTGACCCTTCGTTCGGCGCCGGTGACCGCAGCGGGGCCCGCCGCCAGCGCGGCGTCGAGCATGTTGGCGATCGGGGCGACCAGTTCTGCCTGGTCTGCGGCCAGGCTCACGGCTCAAGCTCTCGCCGGGCCAGCAGCTCGAGGTTGACCGCTGAGATGTCGGCGAGCACCGCCTCGGCGGCCTCGGTCAGCTGCACCCGGCGGCGGACCGCGTCGGCGATCGCGGCCGGCACGTAGAGCAGCCGGGCCTGCCCCGCCGACCGGCCTACCGACAGGTAGGTGTACGGGCCGTGCAGCTCACCGTCGGCGCAACGGCATCCCGGCTTGCCGCACCGCCGGTGCTGGTCCAGCAGGGTTCCCTGCAGCGTCGTCTCCGGGTCGGCCAGCGCGCGGGCCAGCCGTCGGCGGCGGGCACGTAGCTGCCGCACGCTGAGTTCAGTCAGATCCGGTCTCTTGTTAGCCATTTCTATACAAGAGAATGGCTCGGCTGAGCCGGGTGGTCAACCACCCTTCGCCGGCGTGTCGCGGATCGCGGCGACCACCACGGCCAGCCCGGCCAGGGCCTCATAGGTGAGCCGGGTCCCGGCCGGCTGCTCCGCCCGGTCGGTCCAGGCGATCGGGAGCGTCACCGCCCCCAGCGAGCCGCCCGCGCAGCGCAGAAACCCGGCGCCGCCGCGGCGGGTCCGGCTGAGCACCTCGAGCCGCTGGCCAGCGAGCGGGTGGAACGGGTGGGTAACCAGCACCGAGTCCGAAGCCGTCGCGGGCGGGATCCTCGTGGCGGTATCCGCCCCGTGTCGTGGTGCCCGCGAATGTGTCCTATCCGACCGACTCGGGGCTGCTGGCCAGGGCTATCCGCCAGATCGCCGCCACGGGCCGGCGGATCCAGGCCGCCGGGGGAGCGACGCGGACCCGGGTGCGCGATCGCAGCCGCGCGGCCGGCCGGCGGGCGCATGCGATCGCCGCGAAGCTGCGGTCACGGGCGGCGCAGGCCCAGGGCGAGAAGCAGGCCGTGGTGGCCCGGGTGACCGGGGAGCTGGCCGGCCTGGCCGAACGCGCCGCCACCGACGCGCAGCGGCTGCTGGCCAACGCGCGCCGGGCGCTGCGCCGCGCCGGGGCGAAGGCGGCGGCCGTGGCCGGGCTTAAGGACGCCGCAGCAGGGCGGCGGCGGGGGCGGCTGCGCCGGGCGGTCAGCGACCTGACCAGGCTGCTGGAAGTGACCAGGAAGGTCGCGGCGCAGGCCCGGCAGCGGCTGGCCGGGGACATGCCGGACGGGGCGTCCCGGCGGGTCAGCTTGCATGACGGGGATGCCAGGCCGATCGCCAAGGGCCGGCTCGGCAAGCCCGTGGAGTTCGGCTACAAGGCCCAGGTCACCGACAACGACGACGGGATCATCGCCGATTACAGCCTGGAGCAGGGCAACCCGGCCGACGGCCCGCAGCTCGCCCCGGCCGTGGAACGGGTCATCAAGCGGGCCGGGAACAAGCCCGGGACTGTCACCGCCGACCGCAGCTACGGCGAGCAGTCCATCGAAGACGACCTGCACGACCTGGGCGTCCGGCACGTGGTCATCCCGCGCAAGGGCAAACCCGGCAAAGCCCGCCAGGCCGCCGAACGGCGGCCCGCGTTCCGCCGGGCCGTCAAGTGGCGAACCGGCAGCGAAGGCCGGATCAGCACCCTCAAACGAGGCTACGGATGGGACCGCACCCGCCTGGACGGCACCGAAGGAGCCCGGACCTGGACCGGCTACGGCATCCTGGCGCACAACCTGGTCAAGATCAGCGCCCTCGCCCCATGAACCAGCCCAGCAATCAAAGATCAGAAACAACCGCCCAGCAACCCCGAACCCCGCTCACCCGCCCTCCGACTTTTTCAGGTCGAAGTAGTTAGCCGCCCTTCCCCGGCGCCGTCAGCCTTCTCGCGCGCTGGTGCGCGCAAACTGCAGTGAAGTTGCTGATACCGCTCGCGCAGAGTGTGCCGTGAGGATCGACCTGAGGAGGGACGACACCAATGAACGCCTCGACCATGCCGACGCATATCGCGCTCGTCGATGAGCTGCGGATCAGGTACGCCGACTCGGGGACCGCGGGCGGCCCGGTCATCCTGCTCACCAGCCCTTGGCCGGAGAGCCTGTTCGCCTTCCGGCGCATCTGGCCTACCCTGGCTCGGACGGGGCGGCTCGTCGCGGTCGACCTGCCCGGCTTCGGCCATTCGGAAGGACGGGCCGACGTGCTCACCCCCAGCGCTATGGGGGATTTCCTGCACAGATTCATCGCCGAGCTCGGCCTGGGTACACCCCATCTGGTAGCCCCCGACGTGGGCGCCAGCGCTGCACTGTTCCTGGCCGCACAGCACCCGGACGCGGTCCGGAGCCTGGTGGTCGGCGGAGGCGGCGCGGCCTACCCGCTAGAGGTGACAGGCACCCTCGCGGACATCATCGCAGCCCCGGGCATCGAGGTGTTCGAAGGCCAGGATGTCCGCGCGACAATCGGCGCGACCGTCGAGATGGTGGCGCCCCGCGGCCAGGAGCCGGATGTCTGGGAGGACTACGTATCGGCCTATGAGAACGGCCGGTTCGCCGAGTCAACGCGTTACGTGCGCAGCTACCCCGAGCAGCTTCCCGTGCTGCGTGACCTGCTGCCCGCGATCCGCGTGCGGGTGCACGTCTTCGCTTCCGCCGACGACCCGCTGGTGCCGGTGTCAAACGGCGAGTACCTGGCCGAGCGGATACCCGGCAGCCAGCTGACGATCCTGCCAGCCAGCCACTTCGCCTGGGAGGAAGTCCCCGACCAGTTCGCCGCGATCGTGGCGGACTGGGTCACCCATGCCGAGACGGGAACCATCCGCTCCGGCCAGTGACCGGACCCGTCACAGGTGTCAGCAGCCTCACCGTGAAAGGAAATACCGTGGCGACTTCTTACGCAGAACTGCCGAACGAGCTGGTCAGCGCGGCGAATGGTGTCGAGTACGCCTACCGCGACACGGGCGGAGGCGAGGTACCGCTGGTCTTGCTCAACCATTTCCGAGAGAATCTCGACAACTGGGATCCTGCGCTGGTCGATGCCCTGGCCGCGAACCGGCGGGTCATCACCTTTGACAACACGGGGGTAGGAGGTTCGACCGGGGTCACCCCGGACACGATCGGGCAGATGGCGCGTGACGCGATCGCTTTCATCGCCGCCATGGACCTCGGCCAGGTTGATCTGCTGGGGTTCTCCATCGGCAGCTTTGTCGCGCAGGAGATCGCGCTGATCCGGCCTGCGATAGTCCGGCGCGTGGCCCTTGCGTCCTCGGCGCCCCAGGGCGCCGCCGGCATGCACGGCTGGGCCCCTAAGGTCATCGAGGCGGTCGGCAAGCCGGAGGTCAGCCCGGATGAGTACATCGAGGTGTTCTTCGCCCGGTCGCCATCAAGCCGCAAGGCGGGCCAGGAAACCACGCAGCGCCAGTATGCCCGGACCGAGGACCGGGACGCGGCAACCACCTGGGCGACCCGGCAAGCGCAGTATGACGCGGTCTGCACCTGGGGAATCCCCGACCACGGCGCGCTGCAACGGGTGGCCGCGATCGGGCACTCGGTCTTCGTGGCTAACGGCGACAGCGACCCGATGATCCTGCCGCACTACTCCTACCTCCTGGCGGGCCTCATCCCGCAGGCCCAGTTGAAGACCTACCCCGACTCGGCGCACGGGTTCCTGTTCCAGTACCACGCGGAGTTCGCCGCTGACGTCGGGGCCTTCCTCAGCGACCCTCGTTAACCGATAAATGCAGCTTCGCCTGCCTGACCGCCCGGAAGAAGCACTGATGACCGCTCTGCTGGATTATGTCGTGGGGGCCCACGGTGGCCTGAACCGCTGGAACGAACTGGAGACCGTTTCGGCGCATCTGGCCCAGGACGGCGTTACGTGGGAGATGGTGGGGCACCACATGTCGGGCTACACGAAGGTCGCCAGGATCATGGTTCCGACCGGGCACCGGATCCTTCCCCGGACGCCCGAGGGCCACGCACTCACCGAGCCACTGCTGATCTCCATCGACCTCAGCGAGATCACATTCGCCTAGCCGCGTTACGCCAGAAGGCACCCGACCCGTCTCGGCTGATGCACCGCCAGCGTGATAAGGGCTCGTCGCGCAGGCACCGGAAGGAGCGCAGAACAGCCATGACCATGGCATATCCGGAATCTCCTGGCACGCACATGATCGTCCTGCCCGGCGGCGGGTATGCCGAACACGCTCCGCACGAAGCCGAGCCAGTGGCCAGGTGGCTCGGCGAGATGGGCGTGAAGGCGAGCGTGTTCCGCTATCCGCTCAACGTCCGGCACCCGGTGCCGCTCGACGCGCTGCGCGCTGAGATCGGCCGCCGGCGGGCGGGAGGTGCACAGCGCATCGGGCTCATAGGGTTCTCCGCGGGAGGTCACCTGGCCGGGCTGGCCGCCCTTGGGCCAGGCGCCGCGCCCGATGAGACGGTGCAGTTCGCTGTGCTTGGTTACGCCATCACCTCGATGGAGACCGAAACCTACCGTCCTGCCCGGCTGATCCTTCTCGGCGAGAACGCCAGCCCGCAGCTGCGCCGGTCGACATCGCTGGATTCGCTGGTCACGCCTCAGTCGCCGCCGTTCTTCGTCTGGCACACCGCAGAGGACCCCTACGTCTCCCCCGACCACACCTACCGCTTCGCCTCGGCGCTCGCGGCCAGCCAGGTTCCCCACGCCGTGCACGTGTTCGCCCACGGCCCGCACAGCCTTGGCCTGGCCCAGGACGCTGGCGAGGCCGCGATCTGGACCACGCTGGCGAACGCCTGGATCCATGAACAGGCATCACCGCCGGGATGAGGGAACGGCAGCTACCTTCCGTGAACGAGAGTCTCGTTGTCTCCGCGCCCGCGACACGGCTGCAGGGGGCGTTACGGCTGAGCGGTCGACCGGCGCTGTACCTACTGGCGTCGCTGATCGTGTCGCTGCTAGCTGCCTCCAGCGCGCCGACGCCGCTGTACGCCAGCTACCAGGCACAGTGGGGTTTCACCCCGATCACGACCACAGTGGTATTCGGCGTGTACGCGCTAGCGGTGCTCGCGGCACTGCTGATATTCGGGAGGCTGTCAGACCATGTCGGCCGGCGGCCTGTCCTGCTGGTGACCCTGGCCGTCCAGGCGGTCTCGCTGGTGGTGTTCACGACCGCTGGCGGAGTGCCTGAACTGCTGGCCGCCCGGATCATCCAGGGGGTCTCCAGCGGCGCGGCGCTCGGCGCGATCGGGGCCGGCATGCTGGACATCGACCGGCCACGCGGCACCCTCGCTAACGCGGTATCGCCCGGGATGGGCAGCGGCCTCGGCTCGATCGGCTCCGCCCTGGCGGTGCGGTACCTGCCCGCGCCGACGCACCTCATCTACCTGGTCCTGCTCGGGGTGATCGTAGTGCAGGGCGTCGGCGTGGCGCTGATGCGCGAGACCGTTACCCGTTCGCGCGGCGCGCTGTCAAGCCTGCTGCCTGAGATCCGGCTGCCGCGCACCGTGCGCGCTCACATCCTGACCGCCGCCCCCGTGCTGTTCGCTGTCTGGGCGCTCGCGGCACTGTATGGCGCGCTCGGCCCGGCGCTGGTCCAGGCGCTGACCGGTTCCGCGGATGTCGTGCTCGGCGGGCTGAGCCTGACTGTGCTAGCCGCGTTCGGGGTCGTGGCGATCTTCGCGCTGCGCACCACGGCTGCCCGGACGGTGATGCTCACCGGCACCGGCGCCCTGGTCGCCGGGGTGGCGGTAACGCTGCTCGCGCTGACGGTCAAGTCAGCGGCGGTGTTCTTCGCCGGGACCGCCGTCAGCGGGGTCGGCTTCGGTAGCGGGTTCCAGGGCGGCATCCGCACGGTAGTCCCCCGGGTCGCCGCCCATGAGCGGGCCGGGGTGCTGTCCCTGCTCTTCGTCGTCTCCTACCTTGGCCTGGGAGTACCGGCGGTGGCCGCTGGCTTCCTCGCAGTCCACGGCCCTGGCCTGATCGGCGCCGCGCGCTACTATGGCGCCGGGCTGATCGTGCTGGCAGTGCTCGCCCTGCTCGCGCTCGTCCGCGCGGAGCGGAAGGAAGGGAAGCGATCATGACCACGTCTGTCATCGGCCTAAGCATCGACTGCGCCGATCCCGTCGCCCTGGCCGGGTTCTGGTCCGAGGCACTCGGCCGCCCGGTCAACCCTGGCGCGGGCGCCGAGAATGCCGCGATCGACGCCACCGACCCCGCTAGTGGCCCCCGGCTCTCCTTCCAAAAGGTCCCAGAGCCCAAGACGGTCAAGAACCGTCTCCACCTGGACCTGCGCACCGACCGGTTCGAGGCGGAGAGCAAGCGCCTCATCGGCCTCGGCGCCACGCCCATCCGGGACTTCGAGAAGCCGACGGCCCGGTGGACCACCTTCGCCGACCTCGAAGGCAACGAGTTCGACCTGATAGCAGCCCGGCCCCCGGCGTCCGGGCCCGGCGAGTAAGTCCCCAGCCCGAGCGTGCGGGCGTGCTTCTGATGCGGCTGGCCGAGGCCCACTGGAGCCGGACCGCGAGTGAGCATGTCGTAGCCGGCGCCATAGGCAGAAGGGATGTTCCTGCAGGCCCTTACCGACTGGCAGGTCGGCGGGCACCGGTATGGCCAGGTCGCGCAGGTGCGCGGCGGGCCGATGCCCGAGCGCATCAGGATCGCCGGCTGCCGAAGGCGCCGGCGGACAAGATGACCTGCCCGGCGCGGTAGGGCGTGCCTGCGGAAGTAGCTTCCGTGTCCGGTTTCGGTACCTGCTTTGACGTGGCGGGGCCTGGGCTCCTGTTTGACACCACGACCGGGAGCAGCGGCGACAGCCGGTTACGGTGTGCAGCCTCAGGTTTCAATGCGCATCCGGTTTCAACGCGAATCCGGCTGGGCAGCCCCCGCCACGGGGCTGAGCGGTTCTGTTCGCATGGGTCAGACCCACGCGAAAAGGGCAGAGGCACCCGGGGATCGCCACTGCGCAGACCAACGAGGACCGGCCGGAAGAGCAGGAAGGTAGGCACCCATGACCACGTACAAGGTGGGGTACATCGTCGGTAGCCTGGCGACTGCCTCCATCAACCGCACGCTGGCCAAGGCGCTGATCCGCCTGGCCCCGCCGGAGCTGGAGTTCGTGGAGGTCCCGATCAAGGACCTCCCGCTGTACAGCTACGACTACGACGCCGACTACCCCGCCGAAGGCAGGGCGCTCAAGGACGCTCTCGCGTCCGTCGACGCCGTGCTGTTTGTAACCCCCGAGTACAACCGCTCCATTCCGGGCGGGCTGAAGAACGCCATCGACTGGGCGAGCCGCCCGCCAGGGCAGAACTCGTTCACGGGCAAGCCCTCGGCAGTGATCGGCGCGTCCCCGGGCAAGCTCGGGACTGCACTTGCTCAACAGAGCCTGCGCGCCGTGCTGGGCTACTGCAACTCTCCGCAGATGAACACGCCCGAGGCGTACATCCACCTCACACCCGGCGTGGTAACCGACGACGGGGAGGTCACCGACGTCAGCACGGCGCGGTTCCTGCAGAAGTTCGTGGCGGAGTTCCGGACGTTCATTGTTCGGGTGCTCACCCCTGCGCGATCTCGAAGTGTTAGGTAGCAGCCGGAGCAGGAAGCATTGGTTGTGGCTGGCGCAACGGACCTCACGAGGTTGCTGATAGCGATCGCGAACCTCGACCACAAGGCCGCTGTGGACCTGCTCAGCGCGACACCGTCGTTAGCGACGGCCGGGCTGGCGCGACGCGAGGAGTTCTTCCTCGCCGAGCGTCTCGCGCAGGTCTGCTCGAGCTCAACACCGCGTGAGCCACGATCTCGACCGCACGCGTTCCGGTCGAGCTCCTACGTGCTCCCGGGCTGCCAGGAGGCCGCGGTCTTGCGCCAGATCTGCCGACCTTTCCCCCCGCACGACCATGACCACGGCTGCCCGCAACCGCCCTGTATCTACGCTGCCAGCTGGCTCTGTTCGCCACGCTCGCAGCACGGTCACTACGTCGCAGGTAATCGCCATCCGGCGGCCCATGACCCAGGATGCCAGGTGGCGCCCGGCCCCGGGCCGCCCACGGTCATCACCCGCTGATACCACCGAGAGGACAAGACATGCCGTTCATCGAAGCCGCTGACCACACCGCCCTGTTCGTCACCGACTGGGGCAGCGGGCCGCCTGTGGTGTTCATCCACGCCTGGGGACTGCGGTCGGACCAGTGGAACTACCAGGTCCCCGCCCTCGCCGCCGCCGGCCTGCGCTGCGTGCTGTACGACCGCCGCGGCCACGGCCGGTCCGACCGGCCCGCCACCGGCTACGACATCGACACCCTGGCCGACGACCTGGCCGCCGTCATCGACCACTTCGGGCTGCGCGAGGCCACCCTTGTCAGCCACTCGCTCGGATCCAAAGAAGCCATCCGCTACCTCACCCGCCACGGCGATTCGCGTATTGCCCAAATGGTGCTGGTGGCGCCGACCACGCCGCTGCTCCGGCGGAGCGCGGACAACCCGGACGGTCTTGACCCGGCGCTGATCGAGGCCAACTACCAGGCGGTGGCTACCGACGTCCCGAAATGGTGCGCGGACTTCGAGGCAGCCGGGCCCTACTTCGGCTCCAGCCCCGGAGGATCACCGGGCCTGGTGGACTGGACAACCAAGATGATCGTCGACACGCCCCTGCACGTGCTGCTGGAAACCATCAAGCTCAACGCCGACGCTGACATGCGGGCCGACCTGCAGAAAGTCCAGGTCCCGGCCCTGATCATCCACGGAGACCAGGACGCCTCGGCGCCCATCGGCCTCACTGGCCGCAAAACCGCGGAACTCATCCCCGGAGCCAGCTTCACGGTGTACCCGGGCGCCGGGCATGGCCTGTACGCCAGCGACCACGACGCCCTCAACGCCGACCTGCTCGCGTTCATCAACAGCCACCGCGGCCATGCTGGCCTGCCACACCACTCCCGCAGCTCACGATGACCACGCTTCTGCCGCAGGGCCGCCGCCCTGCAGGCCGCCACCTGAGGATGGAGAACCAGCATGACTGCGACAAACCCCGACATCACCTTCTGCCTGAAGCGGATTGGCAAGGACACCGCTGGCTGGGACACGCTGGTCGTCGCCGGCGCTGATACCGTCACACCACCTGAGGATCTGTGGGCAGCCTGGAGCGACCTTGAGCGCTGGCCACTCTGGTCTCCCCTTCACCGTTCGGTGACCGGGACACCAGAGGCGGGCTGGCGGCCGGAGGATGCCTGGAGGTGTCTGGAGGAGTGTGCAGGGTGGCTCCCGCAAGTGGCTCCCAGAGCAGCGCCAAGATCAGGAAGGACCGCCTGGAGGTACTGGACAATCTGGCTTCCCGCCAGGTGATCGAGGGAGGCCAACCGCGGCGTCCTGGAGGACGAGCGTCGCGGCACGCTGAGGTACTGGGTCCGGACAACATCATTTCATAACGGGACCTCCGCGCCGGCCGGGCCCGCCTCTGCCGCTGAGCGGGGTTAGAACACCGAGATGTGCACGTGGTCGAAATGGTTCGCGGTAATGCTGCCGCGGTCAGCCATCAGCTGCCATCCCGCGGACGCGATCCGGATATCCCAGATCCGCTGCCGGTAGATGATGTACATGATCCCCAGCCGGGCCGCGTTTACCTGAGCCCACGCGGCGATCGCGTAGCCCCGCTGCACGTTGGCCGGGGTCGGCATGACGCCGCCGGTACTCAGCATGAAGTCGCAGGCCCGGCCGAGCGGATGCTCACCATCGTTGCCGGGGCGGTAGCAGCCGATGGCGACGAACGGCCCGAACCTCTCGTCGATCGCATCCTTCACCTGGCGCATGCGGGGCGTGATGTTGTCGCCGATGACCGGCGACTGCGGCCGGAACTTGGCCAGCAGCGCGTCGACCCGCCGCCGCTGGCCCGCCAGCTTCGCGAGCAGGTGGCTCAGATCGGCGATCTTGGCCTGGGCGGCTTGCTCAGCGCGCTGCTCGGCCGCCATCATCCGGGCCAGCGCCTGCTCCTTGGTGCCCTGCTGCCGGGTCAGGTACTGGAGGGTCGCCACCTCCTGCAAGATCCGCTGGGTATCGCCGCCGCCGAGGACCACGCCCGTCGGGCTCTGCATGACGCCCATGTAGCTGGCCGCGGCGAGCCTCGCTACCTCCCGTTGCATGGGAAGGAGCCGGCGGCCCAGCCGGGCCGCGGCGGCCGCCGCAGCCCTGGCGGCGTCCTCCGCGTCGTTGAGCGTGTTCAGCTGGCCGCGGTACTGCCGGGCCAGCCGGGCGACCCGGGCTTCCAGCGCGGCGAGCTCGCCTGGTGAGTCAGCGACGGGGAGCAGCGGAGCGGCCATGGCACCGGACGTCGCCCGCGCGTCCGGAGCCGCGTTCCCAGCCGATGGCACGAGGAGCGCTATGAGCGCGCCCGCGACCGCTGCCACGAGCCAGCGTCTCCGAGCCGCAGCGCCAGCCTGGGCGGACTGCAGCCGATCCACGGGCTCACCTTCCCTCCGGCTGGTTTCGGAACATAGCATCCGCCTGAACTGGGCGGAGTCCGTTTTCGGATTTGCAATCGCCGAGCCGGAAAGGAGCCGGGTCATTGGAGCCCACCCCCGGCCGCCGGTCCGGTGCTAGGCTCCCCGCGGGAGTTCGGCACATCGTCGTGCTGGGACGTGCCCAGCCGGTGACCGGCTCTGTGCGGAGCGTAGCAATGAGGCTAGTACGGCTCGTCGCGATTCCCGGGACCCTATTAGTGGCTGGTGCAATGCTGGCAGCGATCACCGTTGCGCATTCCGCCAATGCTGCGAGCACGAGCCAGCATGCGGCGATCAATTGCGCGTACGGCCTGTGTGCCGAAGTAGCCAATCCCTCGGATGTGTTCGGGTCGGAGTACGTTGGCCACGACGAGCCAACAGCGGCCTTCTACTCCAATGTCCCCGGCTCGGGGAATCACATGACCTACTCGGTGCGGCTGCCTCGCGACCCATCGCCGGCCAACCCGACTACGAAGTCGTACCAGTTCGAGCTCAACGGCGCGCTCTGGTTCGGGATGGCCCTGTGCGCCAACCAGTCCTACCCGGAGCAGGTGTCCACCTGCCAGCCAGACAGCGACGGCAACATCGTCGACCCGGCGGTCTCGCCCAACCATCCGGGCACGGCATTCATGGAGCTGCAGTTCTACCCGCCGGGGTGGGTGCCGTGGCCGACGTGGCAGGTCGCGGTGGGAGCCAGCAGCTGTGACCCGACCAAGTGGTGCGCGGCGATGAACATCTTCAGCCTCGCCGAGAACGCGGTCACCGGACAGGTGCTGAACCCCACGTGCGCGGCCAGGACCGGCCTGGAGTACGTCAACTTCGCGTTCCTCACTAAGAACGGCCGCCCCACGGCCCCGGCGAACCCCGTCGACTCCACCACGGCCACGTTCACGCCGGACCGCAAGAACGACCTGTTCATGGGGTCCGGTGACAACCTGAAGGTGTCACTGCATGACACGCCGAACGGCCTGCAGGCGGTCATCAGGGACCAGTCGAGCGGGGAGACGGGGTCCATGACCGCCAGCGCGGCCAATGGGTTCGGCCAAGTCCAGTTCGACCCGACCGGCACCAGCTGCAACAACATCCCGTACGACTTCCACCCGATGTACTCCACCTCGTCCGAGCAGACCCGGACCATCTGGGCGGCGCACACCACCAATATCTCCTTCACCGATGAGATCGGGCACTTCGAGAACTGCAACGGCCCGAACCCCATCCCGGCCACCCCCTTCGGGGTCGACGCCAGCGGCAACCCCATCAGCTGCCCGACGGGCAACACGGAGGGTTTCGGAAGCACAACGTCCGCGACCGACGGGGATGATAACTTCTGCTTCCCGGCCAGCGAGGCGCTGCGGATCCACGCCAGCGGCTGTACCGATACCAATGCCGGCTTCGACAGCTTCGACTACCAGCCGGTCTGGCCGGACGGCAACCGGCTGCACTCTCAGCCATTCCTGTTCTCCAGCCCACGAACCGGGCGCGACGACCGGGTCAACTACTCACGCGTGGCCTTCGAGGCTGACCTGCCGAGAATAGAGGGCGGCCAGTGCAGGCTGGCCGGCGTCGGGTGCCAGTTGCTCCCGACCACCGACAGGGGCACCCCGGCGGCCTTCTACCCCTTCTTCAGTGCGTTCCAGAACGGCCTCGGCGATCAGCGGGGTGACGGCCGCTGCATGTGGGCGTTCGGCAACGACCTGCCCGGCGCGACCACCGACTTCGGCCGCAACTCGCAGTACGGGCCGCCGCTCCAATCCACCTACCTCAAGCTGGGGGGCGGCGGCACGACCAGGCAGTTCTTCAACGACTTCCGCCAGATCATCACGAACCCGTGCCCGGCAGGAGGGGATAACCGCTAGGGCCAGTGCAGATACGGGGGCCGGGGCCGCAAGGCCCCGGCCCCTGGCTTTTCCCTAGCCCGCTCCCCGTGATCTCCGGGCGGTGAGCCCGAGCTTCGGAGCCGGGTCGCCGAACTGGTGCCGCCCGGCCCGAAGCCGCTGACGCCGACCAGCCTCACGGGGCGGTGCTGAAGATCTGGGCTAGGCGGTACCGGGACCTGAGCCGGGCCCGCACCCAGGTCGCCTGCCGGCTCCGCGCGGCGCTTTCGACATCGGGTGCGCCCTGTTCACGGCCGTGGCGTCGTTCGGGACCTTTTCCTTCACCCAGACGGGCTTACGTAAGCACCCGCCGGGCGTACCTGGCCGAGCTGCGCGACCCGGCGCAGCGACGCGAACGCGGCCAGACCAGCGCCCTGGCCGCGGCGGTGTACCGGGGCCCGGATCGCCTGGGAGATGCACGACAGCGTGGGCCAACCAGCTCACCGTCATCGTCGCGCTTTCCGACGGCGCCCTGACCGCGGTCACTTCGCCCCCCCGGGCCTGGCCCTGGCTGCTCAGCGGCGCTGGCGGCTCACGGCGAACCAAGCTCCCATTTGCGCTCCCATAGTCTGCCGCAAGAACGCCGTCGAGCCTCTCCCGACCTTGGCAAACGCGCCGGAGGTGACCAGCGTCGCTCAGATCGAGCTGCCGAGCAGCATTGGGAAGGTATCGAGCGAGCGAACACCGTTGGTGAAGGCAAGCTCGGCGTCCGGCTTGACGTGGTAGTCCGGGATCCGCTCGTGCCATACCCGGAGGGCGACCCGAAGCTCCGTCCGGGCCAGATGAGAGCCGAGGCAGCGGTGGATGCCTCCTCCGAAGCCAAGGTGGCGATTTACTCTCCGGTCCCACCGCACCACCTGGGCGTCGGCGAGCTCGGACTCGTCGGTGTTTGCCGACCCGATCAGCGCCATGACCGGCTCGCCGGCTTTGATCGGGCACCCGCCAACCTCGGTGTCCTTGGCTGCGACCCGGGCCACCGCCACAACCGGTGTCTCCCAGCGCAGGAGCTCCTCGACCACCGCAGGGATCAGCGAGGGGTCTTCGACGATCTCCCTACGTCGGCCGGGGTGTTCGGCGAGATAGAAGAAGAAACAGTCAAGTGACGCCGAGACGGTGTCGAGGCCGGCGATCAAGAAGAGGAAGCAGATGTCCAGTATCTGTTCACGGCTGAGCCGGTCGCCATCGACCTCGGCAGTGAGGAACCTGCTCAGCAGGTCCTGTCGGGGCTCGAGCGTTCGCTGGTCGAGCACTTGCTGGAAGTACTCGTAGATGGACCGGGCCGTGGCCTCCTGGTAGGCCGCGGAGTCCGGATGTCGGAGGGGCTTGCCGACGACGTGGCCGGGCCGGATGATGCCGTCCTTCATCCTGAGCAGGCCGGGAAGCTCCTCAAACGGGAGGCCCAGCAAGGTGAGGAAAACCTGGGAGGGAAACGGGATCGAGAACTGCTTAGCGAAGTCGATCTCCCCGGAGACGCCGAACCCGTCGATGAGCTCGTTCACCAGGGCGGTCACGGGCTCCTCGAGCAGCTTCATGCGCTGGGGGGCGAACAGCGGGTCCAGAAGCTTGCGGTACTTCCTGTGGTCAGGGGGGTCGATATTGAGCGGGATCAGCGGGCGTTCGGTGCCAAGGCTGCCGATGGGCACCCTTGAGGAAAACACTCCGGGGTCGTGCAGGACCTGCTCGACTGCCGCTCGCCTGCTGACCAGGTGCCCAACGCCGTCGAGGTGCACGACGGCTGACGCGTCCCGCAACGCTTTGTACCCCGGCTGGGGATGGCGGGACGTCTCGGGGTCGAGCGCGTCCATCGGGTGCTCGCCGGTGTCCGCCTCGATTGCCATCCGCGGTTGCCCCCAGGACAATATGCAAATCAAATTTTCACTAGAGTAACGTTTAGCGCTCGGCGCTGCAAGAGGAAGAAAAGGCGGTACCGCGCATGCTCCGGACCGAGGGTGGCAGCGAGTTCTTCTGGAAGTCCGGAGCGGATGTCACGCTGCTGCTTACCAGGCTTCACCGCTCCGGCCCGCAAGGTGATCATGATGCGGGTCCAGCCCAAGCCAGCCGCTGGCGTCAGGAACCTGCTCATGAAGGATCCCGCTGGTCACGTCGCGGCCGTCGCCAGGTCGATCGCCGTACCCTCGGGAGCGGCGAGGTCCTGGATGAGCTCAATGCGTCTGCCATCGGGCCAGCCCGACCACTGCGCGGACCTTCCACGGCCCGCCATCCCAGGGACGATGACGTAGCTCGAACTCCTGATCAGCAGCGGACGGCCGCCCCCGGGCCCTGCGGATCCCGCATGCTCCGGCGTACAGGGCGCTGTGCCAGGAGGACTTGCTAGCCTCGTTCGGGCCGAACACCAGCGCCATGCCCTCGGGAAAGTCCAGGGCAGCGCCGTTGAGCGGCCCGAAGCCTAAGGCTTCTACTCGCGCGGCCTGCATGGCATACACCACTTGCAAGCCGCCGCGGCCGGATAGGGCGCTACCTCGAGCTCGACCGCCGCGGCGCCGAGCTGCTGTTTCAGGTGTGCACCGAGCGCGAGGAACGCGCCTCGATCGCGATCGCCTCCAACGCCGCCTTCAGCAAAGCGCACATGTTCGCGGCAACATGTGCAAGGCACCGGCTGAAGATGCACGGGTTCGCCGGGCCGATGCTGGGGCTGCTGACCCGGCGATCGTGATCACATGCTGCTGGCGGCGAGCTGTGCGGCGCAGGCTGCGCGGATCTCTGCCTTGAGTTCCGGCTCAGTCCGTCCCCATCCGGCTCCCCATTCGTCGTCGGGGCCGAATATCTTGCCCAGCGGGAGGCTCATCACGATGTCCGCGTATCCGGAGCGGGCGATGATTTCGCAGACCTTGCCCAGGATCCACCGCTCGGCGGCGAGCCCGTTACCGTGCAGGCGGGCGAGGTGGGTGCAGGCGACCTGGGCGGCGGCGGAGTCGGAGTCCGGGATCGTTACCCCGCAGTCGGCGAGCGCTTCGGTCCTGCGACGGCCGCCCCACCGGGCTGGGCGACGCCTTCGCGCGCTACGGGCGGATCTTCAAGACCCTGGCATCTGCTGCAGTTCGTCTCCTACGAGGGCTACCGCCGCATGATCGGCGCCCAGCTGAATGTCACCGAGGCCCGGCACCGCCTCGCTCGCAAGATCTTCTTCGGGCAGCGCGGTGAACTGCGCCAGCACTACCGAGAGGGCATGGAGGACCAGCTCGGGGCCCTGGGCCTGGCCCTGAACGCGGTGGTGCTGTTCAACACCCTCTGCATCGACGCCGCGGTCAAACAGCTGGCCGCCGATGGCTTCCCTGTGACCGACGACCTGGTGGCCCGGCTGTCCCCGATCCAGTTCGATCACATCAACTTTTATCTGGACACGTTGCTAAGCCGTTATGGTTTGTTCCGGGCGTTTGGTCAGTCGTCGTTGTCGAAGGGCCGTCGCTCCAGCGGAACCAGGCGGCGTCATCCTTGATGTGGAACAGGACCTCGGCAACCGGAGTGCCGTCGGCTTTGACGAGTGCGAGCGTGTTGGTGATCTGCTGGTAGATCGATTCCCAGGTCTCTGTGTCGAGGTTCAGCAAGCGGACAATGACTGGCCTTGGAAAGAGCCGCCCGGCCGGGCGGGGTGGTGGCCGGTGAAGGGGCTGCTTGCGCACCGTGGCCCCGGCGGCGAGACTCTCGGTATGCCCAGTACGGGCGGGGCCCAGGTAGTGGGCCGTGATGGCGAGCTGGACTGCCTCAGCGATCTGGCCGGTGAGGTGACAGCGGGCCGGGGGCCGGCTGGTTCTGATCGAGGGCGAGCCGGGAATCGGCAAGACTTCGCTGCTGCGGGCGTTCTTCGAGAATGCGGCTGGGCCGCTTTTCCGTAGGGTGACTGGCGCGGCGGAGGAGTTCGATCAGCCGTTGCCGTTCGCAACGGTGCATTCCTGCCTGGAGCCGCTGGCATCCGGTGACCCGCAAGTGGCGGAGGTTCTGGCGCTGATCCGGCGCGCCGGTGCGGAGTATCCGGTCATCGAATCGGTTCTGGGCCTGGTCGAGAAGTGGTGCGCGGATTGTCCGGTAGCGGTGGCCGTGGATGACCTGCACTGGGCGGATCCTGCCTCGCTTTTGCTGCTGCACCGGCTCGGGCGGGTGGCCGGGCAACTGCCGTTGCTGCTGGTCGCCGTGCGGCGCAGCGGGGCTGGCGGCCCCGACGTGGAGGCGCTGGCCAGAAGCTGGCTGGGGCACGGCGCGGTACAGATAGTGCTGGGCCCGCTGCCGGACGCGACGGTGAACCGGTTGGTCGCTGACCTCGCCGGGGGGGAGCCTGGCCCGGCCCTGCGCGGCCTGGTCTCCGGTGCGGCGGGGAACCCCCTGTACATCCAGGAGCTGGTGGGCGGGCTGGCCCAGGGGATGCGGCTGCGGGCCGCGGGGCAGCTTGTCGATGTCGACTCCAGCAGCGACCACCTTGGCGTGTCCCCGACGCTGGATGCCGCGATTTCCCGGCGGCTGGGGTTTCTGTCGCCGGGGACGCGTGAGTTTCTGCAGGTCGCCGCGCTGCTTGGCTCGGCCTTCGCGGTCGCCGATGTGGCTGCGGTGCTGGGCCGCCCGGTGACGGATCTGCTCGGCCGGGTCACCGAGGCGACCGGCACCGGCGTGCTCACTGCGCTGCCCGACCGGCTGGCCTTCCGGCACCCCCTGGTCCGCGCGGCGCTGGCGGACGCCTTGCCGGTGTCGGCACGCCAGGCCCTGCAGGGGCAGGTCGCGCAGGCGCTGATCGGCCGAGCCGCCTCGGAACGGATCGCCGGACATCTGCTGGCCGCCGGCCCGGCCGCCGCACCGCTGCTCCCGTGGCTCGCAAGCACTGCCGGTGAGATCGCTGAACGCGCGCCGGGCCTGGCGGCGGAGCTGTTCAGCCAGGTTCTGGGCACCGTGGCCGCGCCGCAGGATGAGATCGCCGGCCGCCTGCGCGCTGCTCTGGCCGCGGCACTGCTGCGTAGCGGCCGCCCGGAAGCGGCCGAGCAGGTGGCCCGGTCGGCGCTGGCGAGGCCAGTAGTTCCCCGGACCGAGGCGGCGCTGCGGTGGACCCTGGCCACCGCCTGCGCGAGCCAGGGCGCCGTCGACCGGGCCGTGACCGAGATCGCCGCCGGGCTTGCCACCGGCCGGCTCACGCTCGGCGAACAAGGCAGGTTCTACGGCCTGGACGCCCAATGCCGCATCACCCTCAGCCAGCCAGCCGCCACCGGCGCGTCCTGGCGGGACAGTGTCGCCGCAGCCCAGGCCAGCGGCGACACCGAAGCACTCGCGCATGGCATGGACGCGGCGGCCCGGGCCCGGCTGTGGGACGGGTGGATCGACGAGGCCCTCCGCGACGCCGATGCCGCGATCACCGCCGCCGAGGCACTGGGATCGCGGGCGGGCGCGCAGCTCGCTCCCCACCTGTCCCGCGGTATCTGCCTGGCCGAACTGGACCGCGACGCGGAGGCGGAGCGTGCGTTCGAGGACGCGCTCCGGCTGGCCGAGCGCGGGGTGGGGACCGACTACCTGGCCTGGCGGTACCTGTGTGCGGCGCGGCTGCGGTTCTGCCAGGGGCGCTGGGAGGAGGCACTGGCCGAGGTCCGAGCTGGCCTGGACTTGCCCGATCTCCTCGACATGGGCCGTCACCTGCGGGGGATGGCGACGCTGATAGCGGTGCACCGCCGTGACCGGGCCGCGCTGGCCGGCTTGCTGCCGCTGCTGCGGGCCCCGCCGTCGCCCACGTCGCCCGGCCGCCAGTCGGCGCACACGCCCGCCTGGGCGCTGGGCCTTGCCGCCGAAGCCGAGGGCTGTACCGGGGAGGCGGCCGCCATCCTGGACCAGGCGTGGAGCGGGGATATCGGCCAGGACCGCCTGTGGTACCTGCGTCATTACCTGGTGCCCGACCTGGTCGCCGTCACCCTGGCCGCCGATGGCCCGGCAGCAGCCCGCCGGGCGGCCGACAGCCTGGGCGCCTACGCCGCGCAGCATCCCGTTCCCGCGCTGCCCTGGCCGGCCAGGACGCGGACGAGCTGGCCGAGGTGGCCGCCGAGCATCAGCAGGCCGGCCGCCCGTTGTTCGCCGCCCAGGCCCGCGAGCAGTGCGCGCGGCTGCTCGCAGCGGCGGGGCGAGGAAACGACGCGCGGGCCGCGCTGCTTGAGGCGGTATCGGGTTACGAATCCATGGAGGCGGGCTGGGATCTCGCACGGGCTGACACGCTGTTGCGCACGTTCGGCTTTCATCGCGGGGTGCGCGGGCCCAGGCGGCGTCCCAAGACGGGCTGGGACGCGCTGACCGGCACCGAACGGGTCGTGGCCGGCCTGGTGGCTGAAGGACTGTCCAACCCGGTCATCGCTGGCCGCATGTTCCTGTCCCGCCGCACCGTGCAGGGCCATGTGTCGGCCATCTTGGGCAAGCTCGGCGTCACTTCCCGCGTCGAACTGGCCGCCCTGGTGATCCGGCGCGGCGCCGCGTCCGGCGTGGCTGCCTCCGGGTCATGACCGGTCTCCGGTCTGGGCGGGGTCGCTGTGGAAGGCATTGAAGCGGGATGTCTGGGCCGCGGCGGCGCCGAGCAGGGCCTGATCGTCGAGCCGGCTGCGGGGCACGACCGCGAGACGGCAGGGGGTTTGCGCCCGGACGGTGACGTGATCTTTGCTCTGCTGGGTTCGCAGTACCGGGTCGAAGATGGCGCCGGGGCCGGCTTCGGCCGCGGGCTGGTGGTCGATCTCGATGAGCAGCAGCCCGTCGAGCAGCAGGTGTACCTCGGTGCTGGCGATGGGGCGTTCGCAGAGCAGGGCACCGGCGGGCAGGCGGTGCTGGCTGTA
>Ga0209648_10000869_pt1 | contig 24093 bp, 10 predicted proteins | sample GraSoi2013_115cm_FD_185830 | JGI IMG/M metagenome (GOLD analysis project Ga0209648, IMG submission 185830) | Grasslands soil microbial communities from the Angelo Coastal Reserve, California, USA - Sample 9_17_2013_115cm (SPAdes) (version 2) | ecosystem: Environmental > Terrestrial > Soil >... | reverse complement strand
GACCTGGTGCCCGTGCGGCACGGCCGGATGATGTTCTCCCCGTTCACGTTCTACCGTGGCGCGGCGAAGGTCATGGCTTCGGACCTGGCTGACACACCAACCGCCGGACTGGGCGTTCAGCTCTGCGGTGACGCCCACCTGTCGAACTTCGGCCTGTTCGCCTCGCCCGAGCGGGTACTGCTGTTCGACATCAACGACTTCGACGAGACGCTGCCGGGCCCTTTCGAGTGCGACGTCAAGCGCCTGGCGGCGAGCTTCATGATCGCTGCCAGAAACAACGGCTTCTCGAAGGCGGACGCGCGTGCGGCAACGATGGCGTCGGTGGCCGCCTACCGGGAGGCGATGGCCGACTTCGCCGGGATGCGCACAATGGATGTCTGGTATGCGCGCCTGTCCGAGGATGAGCTCACGGCCTCGATCCGCCGGGAAGTCAAGCGGGTCGCGAAGAGCAGCAAGAAGGAGGCCAAGGCGGTCAAGGAGCCGAAGGCTCCCAAGCAGGCGAAGGAGGCAAAGACCCTCGGGCAGCGGGGACTGGGGACAGTGGCGAAGGCGCACACCCGTGACAGCCTCCAGGCGCTGTCCAAGCTGGGGGAGATGGCCGGCGGCCGGTACCGGATCGTGAGCATGGCACCGATCGTGGTGCCCGCCCGCGAGCTGGCCGCGACCTACGGCATCTCGGCGGACGAGCTTGCCCAGGTGATCGGCCGGCAGTTCCGCAGGTACCGCGCGACGCTGCAGGGTGACCGGCGTCGCCTTCTCGAACGCTTCGAGATCGTGGACATGGCCCGCAAGGTCGTCGGCGTCGGGAGCGTCGGCACCCGCGCATTCATCGTTCTGCTGCAGGGCCGCGACGCGGGCGATCCGCTGTTCCTCCAGGTCAAGGAGGCCACGGCCTCGGTCCTCGAAGGCCACCTGCCGAAGAGCCGGTTTCGCCAGCCGGGCGAGCGCGTCGTGCAGGGCCAGCGCCTGATGCAGGCGGCGAGCGACATCTATCTGGGCTGGAGCAGGGGCGAGCAGGAGGGCCGGTTCTACTACTGGCGCCAGCTGCGCGACATGAAGGGATCGGCAGAGGTCGAGGTGATGCCGCCGGAGGCGCTGGCTTTCTACGCACGCACCTGCGGCTGGACGCTCGCGCGTGCCCACGCCCGCTCGGGCGATCCGGTCATGATCGCGGCCTACCTCGGCACCGGCGACGGTTTCGACCGCTCGATCACCAACTTCGCACAGCGCTACGCCGATCAAAACGAACAGGACTACGAGGCGTTCATCAAGGCGATCCGCACCGGGCGGATCGCCGCGCTCGAAGGGGTCTGAGAAACATCCCGCCCCCGTCACCGGGATACCAGGAAGTCACCGGACGACCGCGACCCGGCCGGCACCGTGGTCGAGCTGGTAGTCGAGGTTGATCGCCGCGCTGATCAGGGCCAGGTGGCTGAACGCCTGCGGGAAGTTGCCGAGCTGTTCGCCAGTGCTGCCGATCTCCTCTGAGTAGAGGCCGAGGTGGTTGGCGTAGGTGTGCATCTTCTCGAACGTCAGCCTCGCCTCGTCCAGCCGACCGGCGCGCGCCAGGGCGTCCACGTACCAAAAGGTGCACAGGGAGAAGGTGCCCTCGTCACCGGCCAGCCCGTCCGGTGAGGCGCTTGGGTTGTAGCGGTACACGAGGCTGTCAGAAACCAGCTCGCGGTCCATGGCCTCCAACGTCGACAGCCACATCGGGTCGCGGGGGGCGATAAACCCCTGCAGCGGCATCATTAGCAACGAGGAGTCGAGAACCTCGGTACTGTAATGCTGCGTGAACGCGCCGGTCTTCGGATTCCACCCCTTCTCCATGATCTGGTTGTAGACACGGTCGCGTTCGGCGGTCCACCGTGCCACGTTGGCCGGGCGAGCCCGCAGCGCGGCCATCCGGATCGCGCGGTCGAGCGCTACCCAGGTCTGGAACCGGCCGTAGGTAAAGTCCCGCCGGCCGCCGCGGGTCTCCCAGATGCCCTCGTCGGGCTGGTCCCAGTGCTCGCACAGCCAGTCGATGATGCGGGCGACTTGCAGCCAGCCCCGGTGGGCGGCCTGGATGCCCTGGGTGTCGGCGAGATAGATGGCGTCCACGGCCTCGCCGTAGATGTCCAGCTGCAACTGGTCGGCCGCGCCGTTGCCGATGCGGACCGGCCGCGAGCCGCGCCAGCCCTCGAAATGGTCCAGAGTCTCCTCGGCGAGATCGGACGTGCCGTCCACCCGGTACATGATCTTCAGCGGGTGGCCGTCGCCGGTGTACTCGTCGGCGCGGTCCCGCAGCCAGCCGCCGAACGCGGCCGCCTCCTCCACGTATCCGAGCCCGAGCAACGCGTAGATGGAGAACGAGCCGTCCCTGATCCACGTGTACCGGTAGTCCCAGTTCCGCTCGCCCCCCGTTTGCTCGGGCAGCCCGGCCGTCGGCGCCGCGACGATCGCGCCGGTCGGCGCGTAGGTCATCAGTTTGAGCGTCATCGCCGAGCGGGCAACCATCTCCCGCCAGCGGCCCCGATAGGTCAAGTGATGCAGCCAGCCGCCCCAGAAGCGCGCGGTCTCGTCGAGCATGCGCTGCACCTCTTCTGGCGGCAGGCGCCGGGGCGGCCCGCCCATCGACTCGAGCACGACCCCCCCGGTCTGGCCCGCCCGCAGCGTCCGCGCCGCCCGCAACCCATCACCATGACGCTCGATCGTGACCTCCTGGTCTCGCTGCGAGGTGCCCGGCGCGCCGACCGAGTGCAGCGTCAGTTCCATGCCGTCCGCCTGAAACACCGCCCCGTCCTCGGTCAGCTCCAGCTTGTGCGGCCGCCGGGCGTAGTCGAACCGCGGCTGTACGTCCATCACGAACCGCATCGTGCCGCGCACCACCCGCAGCTGCCGCACCAGCCGGTGCCGGTCCGTCGCCCCCCCGGTAGCGACCGGCATGAAGTCATATACCTCACCGACCCCGTCCGGGGTCATGAACCTGGTGATCAGTATTGCCGTGTTCGGGAAGTACAGCTGCTTGGTGACGTAATCGTCCCGGTCGGGTGCGATACGGAAGTGACCGCCGTGGTCGGCATCGAGCAACGACGCGAACACGCTCGGCGAGTCAAACCGGGGGAAACACAACCAGTCCACCGTGCCGTCCGTCGTCACGAGTGCAGCCGTCTGCAAGTCCCCGATCAACCCGTGATCGCTGATGTTGGGATAACGGGCCACGATGCTCCCTCCCTACATGAGCCGTCCAGCGGTCTCCACTCAAGATCGCCTGACGGTTCCTGTGCTCACGTTGTGTGTTTGGATGTCATGGTTCACCACAGGTATGGCCACTGCCTCACCCGAGGCGAGTGAATCGCAGCCCGGTGAACACCACCGCGCGTTACGTCGCGCGGGAAAGCCCCCGCGGTCACAGTCGCGCCCCGCCGCGCCACCGAGCGCTGCCACCACTGGGCCAGGTCTTCGGGTCGCCGGCCAGGTCTTCAGCCCGCACTCGCAGCCACCGCGGCTGTGGCACCGTTTGCAGCGCTTTGACGATCCGCAGGTGGCTGGTGTGCCAGGCAGGCCCGGTCAGCGCCGTGCCTGACCAGGAACGACCTCGGCCTGCTCGCTCCGCTCACTCGGGAGGCGCAGCGTGGAGACGGCCGCCACGAGGACGCAGGCGATCACGGCCATCGCCGTCCACGCCACGTGGTAGGCGGCCGGAGTCCGCGTGCCACCGTGCACGGCGGCGAGGACGAGCGCGAGCGCGGACAGGCTCACCACGGCCCCGGCGGCTCGTGCGGTGACCGACATCGACGTCCCCGACGCAAGCTGGGCCGGGGGTACCTGGCTCACCACTGCCGAGCTCAGCGATGTGATCAGGAAGCCGACGGCGACGCTGCTGCCGAGCACGGCGGGGAAGATGACGGCCCAATAGGCCGGGTGGGTTCCGGTCGCCAGTGCCAGCGTCAGCGTGCTCGCAGCGAGCAGCACCGCGCCGGGCACCGCGACCGCGCGGGTGCTGAATCTGTTGGACAGCCTGCCCCCGGCGAGCGCGGCGGCCGCCTGCGCGATCGGGCCCGGCGTGATCGCAAGGCCCGCGAGCGCCTCCGAGTAGCCCCAGACGCCGGTCAGGAAGAGCACGCTGGCAACGGGCAGCGCGAACATGACGAGCCCGGTGAGCACCATCGCGCCGTTCGCCCGCCGGACAGCGCGGATCTTGAGCAGCCCAAGGTCGATCACGGGTGCCGGATGGCGGAGCGTGCGCCGCACGAAGGCGACGCCGAGGCCCACTCCGGCGGCGATCGCGAGGTCGGTGCGCCAGCTGAGCACGCCCCACGCGCGGCTTTCGACGATCGCCAGTGAGGTGAGCCCGATCGCGCCGCCGAGCAGTGCGACACCCAGCAGGTCCGGCAGCGGCCCGCCTGACCTGGCCGGTTTGTCCGCGGCCAGGGCCCAGGCTGTTCCGCCGAGTGCGGCGAGCCCGATCGGCACCTGCAAGAAGAACACGGCGCGCCAGCCCACCGCGGACACCAGGAGCCCGCCGAGCGACGGGCCGGCCGCGATGGCGGCGGATTGGGTCGCGCTCCACAGCCCGATGGCGCTGCCGCGCCGCTGCGCTGGGAACTGCGGCAGGATCAGCGCGAGGGCGACCGGGGTGATGATGCCGCCGCCGACCCCCTGCACAAGCCGCGCGGCGATGAGCACGTTCACCGACGGCGCCGTCGCACAGGCCAGCGCGCTCAGCGAGAACGTGGCCAGGCCGGCCAGGAAGACACGGCGGCGGCCGAACCTGTCCGCCAGCCCGCCCGCGGGCAGCAGCGCCGCGGTGAAGGTGACCGTGTACCCGTTGAACACCCAGGAGATGCCCGCGATCCCCGTGTGCGGGAAGCTGCGCAGCATGTCGGGCACGGCGACGCTGACCACATAGAAATCGATCGCGCCGAGGAACACTCCGGTGCAGATGCAGGCGAGCACCTGCCAGCGGCGCGGCGCCACGACCGATCACTCCCCGCCGAAGCGCTGACGCAGCTCGACCTTCCTGACCTTGCCGGTGATGGTCTTCGGTAGTGCCTCGACGGCCTCGACGCGGCCCGGCCAGAACCATTCGTTCACGCCCGCCGCGGCCATGTGCTCACGCAGGGCCTGTAGGTCCGGCGGCCGCCCCTCCGGCACGACGACGGCGCATACCACCTCGTCCACGGTCTCATCCGCCAATCCGACGATCGCGACCTCACGCACCTGCGGATGCCGCGCCAGGATGCCCTCGATCTCACCGACCGGCACCTTGAAGCCCCGGTAGGACACGATGTCCTTGACCCGGCCGGTGATCCGGATGCCGCCGCGCCCGTCGTCGCGCGCGAGATCGCCGGTATCGAACCAGCCGCCGGAGTCGAGGCACGCCGCGTAGACATCGTCCCGCTTGAAGTAGCCGAGGCACTGCCCGGCGCCGCGGACCCACAGTTTGCCCGAGCCGTCCGATCCTCCGTGCACCGCCGAGGTGTCGATCCGGACCTGCATGCCGCCGATCGGGCGGCCGTCGCTGTGCGCGGCCCAGTCAGCGGGATCGTCCGCCCGCGTGATCGTGACGGGGCCGTTCTCCGTCATTCCCCACAACGCCACGATGGGCACGGCGAACACCTCACGGATCTGCTCGACCACGTGCGGCGGGACCGGTGCGGAGCCCGTGACGATGCTCCGCAGGCTGCTCGTGCCGCGCGGGCTGGCCCGCTGCGCGGCGAGCAGATCGAACAGGATGCTGGGCCCACCGTAGAAGGTCGTCACGCCGTGCCGCTGCGCCAGGTCGAGATACGCATCCGCGTCCCACACGTCCTGCACGACCGCGGTGCCGCCGAGCATGATGGGAACGAGCATCCCCTGCACGAAGCCGGTGTAGTGGGTGGCCGCGTGGGAGACGAAGACGACGCTCGCGGCGTCCATGCCGAGCGCGTCGGCGTAGCCGCTGCCCGCCGCGTACACGGTGTTCTGGCTGTGCAGGACGCCCTTGGACTCACCGGTGGTGCCGGATGTGAAGAGGATGAGGAATGGTTCGTCCGGGCCGAGCTCGCGGCCGTCGAACTCGCTGGCGGGCGGCACCGCCGTGGCTGCGAAGTAGTCGCGGAAATCCAGGGTGCCGGCCGGCCGCGCGCCGTCTGCGATCAGGACGTGCTCGAGTTCCGGCAGCTCGGCCGCCAGTTCGGCGACGATCTCGCCCAGCCGGACGCCACCCCATTCGGCGACCGTGACGCACACCCGCGCGCCGGTGAGCCGCAGAATGTGCTCGAGTTCGTAACGCCGGTAGATCGTCATCAACGGGCAGAACTGGGCGCCCGCGCGCATGCACGCCAGGGCGAGCGGCAGCAGCTCCCACCAGTCGGGCAGCTGCACCGCGACGACGTCGCCGCGCTTGACGCCGAGGTCCGCAAGACCGCAGGCGAAACTGTCCGTTAAGCGGGAGAGCTCGGAGTAGTCGAGCACGCGGGTTTGCGCGCCCACGGCGCGATAGGCGACCAGGGCCGGTTTCCCCGGGTTGTCGCGAGCATCCCGCCGCAGATCGTCCAGGAAGGTCCCGTCGCGCCACCAGCCGTGCTTACGGTACTCGTCCCGCGCATCGCTCATACGGATTGCCCAATCAAGCTAGTAACGTAACAAAAGGCGTCTTTCCGCGTAACGGCCCAAAGTGTACATCGAGGGAACCTACAGGGCGGTCCCTTGCTCGATCTTCGTAATGCCACGCACGCTTGCTGCCCAAAGCGGACAAGGGGCAGGTCACGGCGGCAAATGGCTCATGCGCGCGTGTGCGGGAGCGGCAGGCCGGCCTGCCGCCGGCAGGCCAGGGAGGCGACAGAATCCGGCAGTGGCGCGCACATCCCGTCACAGTATGTGACCATCCGGCCGATCGCGGCGGTCCCGCACACCGATCCGGACGGCCGGACGGTCCGCAATCCTCCTGGAAGGCGGAAGGCCAGAGGTTCTGCCCCCGACCAGCACGGTCCGCTGGTCCCGTTCCGCTTGCACTACCAGGTCCGTTTTGCCCAGCTCCGCTTGTCCAGGACTGTCAAGGTCTGCTGCACCGCCAAATTAAGCCGGTCAGATCAAGCGGCGATTAAGCTGCCGGTCTGCCGACATGTTGTGGTCGGCGTGGCGGCAATATGCCCGCTATTTTCTTTATAGCTGGGATGTGCCACCATAGAGGGCTTGGCACCATATGGCTGCGTTGGTGGCCGCTTTGGGAGGAGGGCCGGGTTTGGGCCGGGGGGGTGTTGGTCGGCTGGAGGTGAGTGCTGACCAGCCGCGCGATGTAGTGGATGCCATGCAGGACGTGGCGCTTCGGCTCAACTACATGGTCGGCCAGATCACGCCGGAGGAATTTCGCTGGCAGGATGCAAACTATGATCGTGACTCGGCGCTCGGGCGTGAACTGCTGTTTCTGATTGCTGATAACCAGTGGGCGCGCGCCACCTCGGAAACGATCGATATTGCGCGCTCCGACACGGTCGAGACGACCATCAAGATCGACGTCGACTTTGACCGCATCACCCATGAGGCTTTCCGCGACCGGACCGGGCAGCTCTGGCTTCCTATCCTGGTGCTTCCGCCGCTCCAGCAGCGCCTTCCGGATCCGGATCCTTTTTCCACGCTGACGGTCACGGACGTGACCGGTACCCGGCTTTCGACTCTCCCGAACGCTGATGTCCGGCACCGCGTGGCCGCGGCACTCACCGAGATCATCGTCAACATGGCGGAAGCACGGCTGCCGGATGTGGGTGGCCCCGACTTCAGCGCGACCCGGGACCATCGGCTGATGCTGTCGGCGGCCATTTACCGGCTGCTGCGCAGCGAGCACGTGCCGGCAGCGGTCAGGACCAGGGATGTGCCGGCCCGGCAGGTCGCCGACGGGCCGCTGCCCAGGTTCGGCCGGGTGCGGCGTGACGTCGGCGATCTGCTGGAACACTATTCGACGTTACTGACCGGCACCGGCCCGCCGAGCACGGAAGATGCCGTCGGCGCGGGGCGCTGGTTCTTAGCCCGGCAGCTCACCGAGCGGGCCATCCGGGTGCTGCAGGCGTTCGCTGAATCTGCCGTCGTCGTGGTCGCCGCCGAGTGTGGGCACACGCCGACGGTCCTGACCGTTACCGTCCCCAGCCGGGCGCTGCATGAAGCACCGTCCTGGCAGCCAGAGGTGGCGGGGCCGGCCACGGCCACTACCCGCAGGTGGACCCGCCTGGTCTCGTGGCTCCGGCTCCGCCCCGCTAACTGGATCCTGCCGAGGGCCTGCCTGCAGATCGACCTGCTGCTGCCTTCGGCGGACGCTGACCGGCAGGTCCAGGTCAACCTGCCCGACGGGGTCTCGCCCGATCCGTCACGGCCGCTGGGGAGGCGTGCCGAGCTTGAGATCAGAACCGAGCAGCCGCTGCCGGTAGGTCAGCTCGCCGACCTGATGGGTTATCTGACCGATGCGAGCGGCGACTGGCCGCCCACGCTCTACCAATGCCTCGCCGACCTGGCTGGGGCCAAGGCAGATGGGGCGCGGGAATCATTGCGTGATCACCGGGTCGGGGCAGCCCTGGGCGAGCCGGCCATGACTGCCAGCGAGTCGTCTTCCGCCACCCGGGCGCTCCGGGAGCGTCTGGACGCGCTGGCCGCGGCGCTGCGTGAAATCTCGGTCCGCAGCCACATCGCTGATGCCCGCGGCACGCTCGCGGCGGCGTGGCAGGGCGGGGACTGGCTGCGGGTGCCCATGCAGCGCCGGACCTCGACGGACACGGTCAGCCCGGACGCCGTCGTGGCGCGGGCCCACATGATTGAGGACGTCTCCCAGCGGGCCACGCCGACCAAGGCCAAGATCGGTGTGCACATCGCGGTGACCGACTCCGTCTACTTCTCAAACGCCACGCTCGCAGGCTGGATGAGCACCCTGCTGATGACCGTGGTGCTGGTGTTCTTCTTGTTCGGGCAGGCGCTGTCGATCAGCAGCCAGCAGGTCAGCGCCGAGGTCCTGGCCTTTGTCTTGACCCTGTTCTCGGCCGTCCAGGCGGGCCGGCTGGAGCGAGCTGACCGGTCCACCATGCGCGGTCTGCTGGCACCGGCAAGCAACCCGCTGATCCTCGCCTCGATCTTGCCGACGGTGGTCCTCGCTGTGGCCCTTGCCTTCTCCCGCTCTGCGGTCTGGGCCACTACCTGGGCGATCGCCTGCATCGCCGGGCAGCAGCTGTTGCTGTGGCTGCTGTGGCTGCTGCTGCGGCGGGCCCTTGCCCGGGGACTCCATCCTGCCGACGGAGTCCAGCCGCAGAGCGGTCTCATGCTGTATACCGACACTGCGGACTACTCGCACACCGAGGTGCTGCGAAGCAGCTGGTGGCGCAGCACGACCGCGGGCGCCCTGTTGGTCGGCCGCCAGGCATACGGCTACATCGTCTGGCAGCACGGAGGCCCGGCCCCGCACACTCCGCAGACCCTGCGCTCGCTACTGCATGGTGGCCGGCCCGCACGCCAGTCAGCGTCCATGCTGCGTAGCCAGGCTCCGTGGCTGCCTGATTGGCGGTATGGCAGCCGGCGGCTGGGCCAGGCACAACCGCCGGCCGCTGTGCCCGGCGCGGGCCTGGCCGGCGGCGGCACGCCCGGCATTCAGCCAGCTGACGGCTCGGATCCAGGCATCGCAGACGCCGGCCTCGGCATCTCCCCACTGCCCGCAAATGTCCTCGCGCTCCAGCGTTCGGGCACAGGTGCGCAGTCGCTGACCTTCGCGGTATTCCGTGATGAGCCGAAAGCGGACTGGGCCTGCGCGCCCGAGGACGTCATAAAGGTCGATCTCGACCCTGGCCAGCTGGCGCCGGTAGAGAACCCCACCGGCGTCGTCGGAGTCTTCCTCGGCCTCGGCAAGGGCCACGGCCTGCTGCCAATCCCCGGCCATCCGGTCACCGCCGTCCTGCAAGCTGCCGCCCACCGCAGGCTCACCGTGCTGGAAGTCCAGCTGCCGGTACCGGCGCCGGCAGCCGCGTACGCGGACCTGCGATGGGCGCGTGTGCAACTCGGCCTTCGGGACGGTGACGTCGGGCGTATGGCGGCATTCCTGGGCGACATACAGCAGCTCACCGTGACGGCCAATGGCCAGCCCCAGCCGGTCAGCGGGCAACATGCGGCCCGGCCCGTGGTCGGAGTCCAGACCGTCTCTGAGGGCATTCCCCGGATTCTCAACCCCCGGCCCGCGGCAGCTAATCCCGGCCCGGCCGCTGAGCAGGACGAGGTCGGGCGCACCGAGCTGGTGCTGGCCAGCGACCTTGACGTCGTGACGGCCAGCGGCGTGCACTCCGGCGAGAGCGCAGCGGAGAAGACCTGGCGCATCATGGCCATCTGCGCCGACTGGCGCAGCGGAGTCGAGAGCGAAATCCTGGGCAGCCTGGACGCGGACCTGAGGCTGGCCGGGCTGACGGCCGCCACCCTGCACGGGAAAACGGTCCTCCTGCTGCTCGGCCACCGGCCGGGTGGGCGCAACGATTCCCGGGCCGCCGCGCCCGGTGGCCTCGGTATCGCCGGAGTGACCGTGTACCTCGACAAGTGGCAAAGCAGAACGGACCTGGGCGCAGCGCAACAGTATCCACTGCTTCGCGTGCACATGCGGACCCCGGACCGGCCCGGGGCCACGCTCGAAGTACTCGAATCGCTGCGCGAGACCCTCCAGGAGATGGCACCAGGCTCGTTGGGGGAGCGCGACTGGAACGTCTGGTACGCCAGAGTGGTTGTTTCCGCCGGCAACGTCGCCCTGATCCAGCTCACCGCGCGGCTGGCCCTCGACCCGGCGACGACCGCTTCCGCTGGAGAAGATCATGGGGGATTAGCCGAATTCTCGAAGATCGAGCGGCACGCCCTCGCGCGGGCCGCCCGCAAGATCGCGGCCACCGGGCGTGCTGGCAGTTCTCCCGACCCCGGCCTGGATGCGCCAGCCGACACGGTCATCAGCGTCGGGCTGGTAAATATGCCAGACCTTGATCCATAACCAGCCCGCCGATCACCCTGAGCACGGCGGTTCATCCAGCGCCCCTCGGCCGCACCACGAGTGCGCGGATCGATCCGCCCAGAAATGTCCGTCACACCGGTGCTCGTACAGCTCTACCACCCTCAAGGCCCGGTTCGGCGACTTCTCCTCGGTGTCCATCGACCCGTCCGGCGCCGGCAGCCAGGTCGCCGCGAGCACGGCCGTGACTGTCACGATCGGCCAAATGCCGCCGCCACCCTTCCAATGCCCCTGACACTCCTACCCAAGCGCCGTGGCCCGCGCACCGCCGCCGGGCGCCCTCCCGGGCCCGTGTCACCACGACCCGGGTGAGCGGCACAGTGATAGGCGACGCCGGCACGGCTCGCGGGGCCGCTGGCTCGCTGCCACGGATTACAACGCGCGGAACGCCGCTGGCACCGATGGACTCTTTCGCATGCACAGGCTTAATGCAAGCGCACCTGCACGTGCATATGAAATCCGGTAGTGGGGGAAACAGATAATTGAGGCCAACCGGCACGCAAGTGATATTGTGGTTATGCGGGATTATCCGCAGCCAATGCGGCGACCTGGAGGGTGTCGACACAGTAAAGCCGCCGACGGAAGGCGGGGACAGTGGATTGGAAGGTGACCGGCCGGGCAGCCGGTCCCGGTGACCGCGCCCAGATCCTGCGCGTGCACGGAGAACTGGACATCGTCACGGCCGACCGTCTCTACCGGCGGGCCCGCACAGCCATCGGCCGCCGCCCCCGGCTGCTACTGCTTGACCTGGCCGGCCTGTCCTTCTGCGACGCACGCGGGCTGAGTGCCTTCGTCCGGATCGCCAACGACGCCGACGCGGCCGGGTGCCGTTACGGCCTGATCGCGCCCCAGCCGCTCGTCGCGAAGCTGCTGCGGATCACCGGCCTGCACCAGCGGCTGCAGATATTCGCGACCGCCGACGAGGCACGCCTGCGCCCCACGGCACCGGCAGGAACCGCGCCCAGCCGTTGAGGCTCAGCGACCCAGTTCATCCACTTCTGCAACCGGACCGAGCTGGCCGATGGTGGAGGTGCCGGGCCTCGCGCCAGCGCACCATGTCGTACCAGGCAAACCTCAAGGAAAACCCTTGAGACCTTTTGATATGCTCTCACCTTCCAATGTAACCAGACACCTTAGGTTACCGCGAAGTAAAGGCTGTTTCGCCGATTCGAGGAGGGAACGAATGCACCCCTATCGGTTCACTCGTGCGTGGCATCGACGCGTGCTTGCACTCGCAGCAGCATTAACATTCGCTTGGGTGGCGGTCCCGTCGGCTGCCGCCCAGGCATCCACGGCCGCCCCAGCGTCTGCCCTGCAGCCCGCGAGCATAGGCCAGTGCCCCGCCCACAGCTTCTGCATGTGGCAGAACTACAACTACAACAATACCGTCAGCGGCGGCTTCTGGGCTTACACACTCAATAATCCTTGGGGGGTCTATAACTGGTATTATGTCGGCGACAACGCAAACGACCAGGCAACCTCGATCTACAACGCTCGCTCATGGAGGACGGGAATAGACAAGGACTACAATCCCGCGTCGACTAGGGACGTCTATTGTCTAGGCGGGGGATATGCGAACTCGAACCTGACGCAGAACAGATGGCCCGATGGCAGCTCCGAGAACGATTCGATCTCGGCGTTTTGGTTTTCTACCACTACCACATCCTGCGGCTTCTAACCGGGCGATGGGGTGACACGATCTTGTCGTGACCGACCGGCGTGCCGGTTTTCCAGCCAAGGCATGGCCGCGAAAGCACGAGGATCCAGCATTAAGGCGATCGCGGCACTCGCGATCATCAGCGCCGGTGCCACGGTCGCCGGATGCGCATCTCGCCCCGCGGCCCGCCCGTTCAGCCTGAACTCCGCCCAGGCGTTCGCCAACTCCATCGCCGACCGGACGGCAACTGTCAGCCCGCCCGGGAATATACCTGGTGACCTGCTACGGTACCGGACCATCGAATACTCGACCGCGGTCGTCAACGAAGGAACGCCCGGCGCGTTCACGGCCTTCATCACGGTCGCGCGAACGGTCTCCGTCTACCCATCATCGGCGGCCAGCGTCGACACGGCCGAGGAACACCCACTGGCATTCACCACGGCGTCGGACCGGGACCGCTGGGTGGCCGCGGGTAGCCCGGCACTGGTGCCCGCCGGTAGCAGCAAGGCGCTGTTCCTGCCGCCCGGACAGTTCAGCTTTGTCCTCCAGGGGACCCCCCTGACCTACCAGCAAGCCAGCGATCTCCCGGGGACACCCAGCGCGTTCTCCGCTCAGATACTGAGCCATCTGCGGCCCCTGACCGGGACCCAGCCGCCCGCCACGCTGGTCCTCAAGCAGCTCGGGTACCTCATCGCCGTCGCACCGCTGCCCCCGGCCGCACGATCGGCAGCCTGGCAGGTGGCGGCGTCACTGCCGGGACTGTACCTGTGCGGCACCGGAACGGATCTTTCCGGACGGCGCGGCGAGGGGTTGTGCGCTGCCGCCGAGGGCGAGGAAACCGAGATCTTGGTCAATAAGCGCACGGGCTCAGTGCTTGCGATAGAAGAACGGCTTCAGCGTCCGTCACCCATTTACCCGACAGTATCCGGCGGAAGCCTCATCCAATCGATCACATTCATCGAGTCTTGAGCGGTTGCTCGTACCGCTTCCGCACGTACCAGACTCTCGACGGCGCTTTCACCGGCGCGGGCCGGGCGCCCGGCCCGCGCCGGTGGTGACCCATGGGCGCGGGCCGGGCGCCCCGGCCGCTGGTATCCCACAGGCCCGGCCGGGCCCGGCCGGATGGGTCACCCTGACGAGCTGACCTCGTGGCTCATCAGGGCGAGGACCGTCTGGCAGGTGGTCTGCTTTCCCGATTTCTGCCGTACGACAAGCTGGAAGACGCTGGGCAGGCGGGCGAGTTTGTTCTCGATCGACAGCCCGGCGTGCAGCTCGTCACAGAACTTGGCGTTGCGGAGGGTGGATGGGGGAAATTCCACCAGCGCCCTGGTATCCGCGGAGATCGCCTCCACCGCGGGCCCGGAACTGTTGAGCACGTAGACGACTTGCGGGCCGTGCCCGTAGAGCACGACTTCCGGTGGGGTCCACATGCTGTCGTCGAAACCGAGCTCGAACACGAGGAACACGGCCAGCGCGGTGAGGATGACGGTTCTCAGCGCCGGGGGACGTGGGGACAGTGACAGCGCCTTGGCCAGGGGCGGCACCTTGTATATGGAATGCACCGACAACAAGAGGAGTCCGGTCAGGCAGGCAACAGAGAAGAAGGCGAAGAGCAGTTCACCGAGTGATGTCGTCACGAACACGACGAAAATGGCCATCATCGATGACGCCAGCAAGATCCACTCTGGGTCCGCGTTTCTTGGCTGCGGGTCACCCTGAACCCGGCTGTACCGCCCGGTCTCGGGTTCGGGTAAAACCCCAGGCGAGCGCGCGTGCTCCGGTGCCGCGCCCTGCTCGGCCCGGCCGCCCTGCTCGGCCCGGCCGCCCTGCCTGCTCTGCTCGCCCTGCCTGCTCTGCTCGCCCTGCCCAGCCCGGCCGTGCTTGCGTTGCCGCACCCACAGGGCGAGCAACACCGCGAGGTACACCATGAGATATGGGACCGTGGGCGCGATGGAGCCGAAGATGACAGAGAGCGTCTTTCCCTCGCCGATAAGCGCCAGTTCTGTCGTGTAGTTTCCATGCGCTACCCGGATCACCCGGAGCGTCACGACCGCGATGGGGGCCAGCGCCACAATCGGTCCCGGGATATTGGATAGCCAGCCAAGCGCCGGCTTCTTCGTTGCCATCCGACGTTACCCCCTGCCCGTGACCCATGAGCCCAGAAGGGAGACGCGCGGGAACGGGAAACAGATGGCAGGGCGAATGGATGGCCCACGATTTGCCATCGAGTTCGATGGAGCGGCGTCCTCGGCGGCCCTCAACCGCAGACCAGCAATGGGTGTTCGGAGCCGGCCCGCGCACCGTGTACGCCGGCTCCTCCTCAGGTGACCTGCCACTGCAAGCCGTCGTCGACATCCCGGCACAGCGCTGACGGGCCAGCCGGGATCGGCACGCTCCGCGGCAGCCGTTCGGGATCATTACCCTCAACGGCCGCCGCGGATGCGCCACGTCCTTCGCCGGTATTTGGCGGGATCTTGAGGCTGGCCAATCTGGCGCGTGCGTTGTCGGCGCCGGGGTGGTGAAGGTCGTTGAGGATGGCGAGGGCCTGGTTCCAGGTGTCCCGGGCGGCGGCGTGGTCGCCGGCGGCGAGATGGGTGTCGCCGAGGCGGCCGAGGATGTCGGCCTGCTGGTAGCGGTCGCCGAGTTTCTGGAAGAGGCGCAGGGCACGCTGGTAGCAGGCGATGGCGTCGGTGGGGTGGCCGAGATGGTGGTGGGCGTGGCCGAGGCTGTCCCATGCGTCGGCCTCACCGTCGTGGTTGCCCAGCTCGCGGTGGAGGTCGAGGGCTTGCTGGCAATAGGTCAGCGCCTGCTCGTGCATTCCAACCAGGGAGCTGTACCAGCCGACCGTGTTGAGGGCACGTGCCTGCCCGGTGCGGTGGCCGGCCGCCCGGTACAGGGCCAGAGCCTGGTGGGCGTGCTTGAGCGCCTCGAGGTAGCGGCTTTGCTGTCCGAACGTCCACCCGAGACTGTGCTGGGCGTGGGCCTGGCCCGCGCGGTCGTCGAGTTCGCGGTAGAGGTCAAGCGCGTGCCGAAGGTGGGCGTGGGCGGCCTCGTGGGAACCGGTCCGGCTGGAGGCACGGCCGAGCAGGCAGTGGGCGCTGGCCTGTCCGGCCAGGTCACCGGCGTGCTCGGCGGCGGCGAGCGCGGTCGTCTGGATAGCCGCGTAGTCGTACCAGTATCCACGCCGTTCGAGATAGACGGCCAGGGCCGAGGGGATCTGCCAGGCGTGGGCGTCGAACCGCGCCTTGGCGGCCAGCGCGGCCGCCGCCAGCAGCGCCGGGCGCTCGGTGTCGAACCAGGCCAGTGCGTGCTGGTCGTCGGTGATGTCCTCGGGCACCGCGCCGGGCTGGGGCGCAGGCAGGGCGGCCAGGTCCCGGGCCGGGAACAGCAGCAGGGTGGCGGCGCGGGCGGTATGCAGGTAGTGATCGAGTATCCGGTGCGTGGCCTGGGTTCGATCGTCGTCGGTGCCGGCGTGTTCGGCGGCGTAGGCGCGCAGCAGGTCATGGAGGCTGTAGCGGCCGGGGACGTGCTCGGTCAGCAGGTGCGCGGCGGTCAGCTCGCCCAGCGCGCGGCGGGCTTGGTCGCGGCCGGCACCGGCGAGGCTGGCCGCTGCCGCGACACTGATGTCGGGCCCGGGGTTCACGCCAAGCAGGCGGAACATCCGGGCTGCCGGGCTGCCGAGGGTCTGGTAGGACCAGGAGAACACCGCGCGCAGGTTCGCGGCGCCTTTCCCCACGGAGAGCAGGTCGAGACGCCGGCGCCGGTCGCGCATCTCGGCTGCGAGCGAGCTGAGCGGTGCGGCGGGGTGGGTGGCGGCGCGGGATGCGGCGATGTTCAGCGCCAGCGGCAGGCGGGCACACAGGTCGATCAGCTCGCCGGTCGCCTCCTGCTCGCGGGTGACGCGCACCGGGCCGAGCCGGCGGCCAAGCAGCTCGCTGGCTTCGTCCTTGGTGAGGAGGTCGACGGTCAACGGGACCGCGCCGTCGAGGGCGATCAGGTCGGTCAGCTGGTTGCGGCTGGTGACAAGCACCAGGCAGCCGGCCGCACCGGGCAGGAGGGGCCGTACCTGCTCGGGGTCGCGGGCGTTGTCCAGGACGATCAGCATGCGCTTGCCCGCGAGCAAGCTGCGGTACAGGCCGATCTGCGCATCGAGATCGGCGGGGATGCGCGCCGCGGGCACCTGGAAGGCGTCGAGGAACCGGCGCACCGCCGTCGCGGCCTGCACCGGAGCTCCGGACGGATCGAAACCGCGTAAGTTCGCGAACAGCTGCCCGTCCGGGAACTCCGCCGCGACCTGATGAGCCCAGTGCACCGCCAACGCGGTCTTGCCCACCCCGGCGGTCCCCCAGATCACCGAAATGACCATCGCGGCCGGGGTACCCGCTCGGGCCTGGCCCAGCAGGCCGGTCAGCGCCGCCAATTCGCCCTCGCGCCCGGTGAACCCCGGTATCGGTGCCAGCAGCTGCCGTGGCACAAGCCGCCCGCCATCAGCCCGCCGCCCTTCGCCGCCCGCGGACCCGGCGCTGGCGGGCACCCGGCGGCTGGCGGCCGCGACGAACTCGGCTCTGACCGCATCACGCAGCTCAAGAGCATCGGCCAGGCGCTGCAGCGTGTCCCGGTAGGGCCAGCGGGCCCGGCCACGCTCCAGGTTGCTGACCGCGCGGACGCTCACCCCGGACCGCTCGGCCAGCTCCTGTTGTGACAGTCCGGCCGACTGGCGGCAGCCACGCAGCCGGGCTCCGAACCCTTCGCCCTCATCTCCCATCCCGGGACCTCACAAGGTCGTGGCAGCGTCCGGGCAACCAGCTTGCACGTGGTGGCTACCGATCTTAGTGCCGTGGTGTGCGGCATTGGCTTGCGATGTCGCTGACAGGCAACCCGGCCCACGCCCGGCTCCCGAAACTATGCCGGTAAGGCTGCCGGTTAGTCTGCCTGTTCCGCGCAGCCGTGCCGCGTTACGTTCAGCCCGACCACAACGAGCGACCGGCGGTGACGATGGCGAGGAGCGGGTCATGAGGTCAGGCCGGCGGCTGTCGCGGTCCTTACCGCACATCCTCACGGCGCGTCGCGGCAGGGGCCACGGCGCGGCGGTCGCCCTCTCCCGCCGCCGGCGGGGAGCATCACGCTGGTCGCTGCGCAGGAAGACCGCGTTGGCGGTCAGGCCAGTGACCATGGTCGCGGTGGCGGTCTTGCTGGGCGGCTGCGCGTCGGCGGCTAGCGGGAATGCCGGGAATCACGGCAGTCAGGCGGACCCGGCGGGGGTGCTGCGGCTCGGGTACATGCTCGAGCTGGCCGACGCGCCAGCGCTGGCCGGCCTGCAGATGGGTTTCTTCGGGACGGCCCTGGGCCGGGTGACGCTGGCGCAGGTCCCGTTTACGTCCAACGCGGCAGAACTGGCTGCGCTGGAGCACGGCCAGCTGGACGCGGCGTATATAGACCCGGTCGCCGCGATGGCGGCGTGGCAGTCGTCACGCGGCGAGCTGATCAGGGTGATCGCGGGCGCCGCGTCGGGCGGCGCTGAGCTGGTGGTCAGGAACGGGATCACCAGTGCCCGCCAGCTTGCGGGTGAGCACCTGGTGGCTCCGGCCGGGGGCGCGCAGCAGGTTGCGCTGAGTTACTGGCTGGGCCAGCGCGGCGTCCATCCGCCCGCTGCGGCCAGGGTGACGATGACGAGTGCCTATCTGGTTCGGGCGCTGAAGTCCGGGCAGATCGCGGGCGGGTGGGAGCCCGCTCCGGCCGACGCGGAGATGGCCGCGGCGGGCGGGCGGGTGCTGGTGAACGAGGCGGGCCTGTGGCCCGGCGGCAGGTTCTCCACCGCTGTCCTCGTCGTTGCCCGGCGGTATCTGTCCGCCCATCCGGCCGCGGTCACCTTGCTGCTGAAAGGCCACATCCAGGCCACCAACTTCGTGCGGACCGCCCCGGCATCCGCCGAGGCGGCGGTGAACCAGAATCTCGCCGCCACGGCGGGCACCGGTATCCCGCCGGCCGTCCTGGCCCAGTCGTTCGCCCAGCTCACCTTCACCGATGACCCGCTGGCCCCGTCGATGCTGACCGAGGCCCGGCGCGCAGCGGCGGCGGGGCTGCTCAGACCGGTGCCCTCCCTGGCCGGCCTGTTCGACCTGAACCCGCTCAACGCGCTGCTTCGCGCCGCCGGGGAACCCGCCGTGCCTGGATAAGTGGGCACAGCAGGATCCTTAACGGCTCCGCTGTCGACCCGCACCCCTGAAAATCCGCTGCGCCCCTGCCAGTGGGGGCCGTGGCCTGGCTGAGAGGTCTGCTGGCGATGATGATGTTGCGTGCGCTGCGGGGAATCGCGGGCGGACCGGCGGTGAGCACGGGCGCCGGGGCGCGGGCCGTCCGGGCCCGCCGGCGCTGGCGCCGCGTTCGGCGGATGGTGGCGGCCGGGCTGGGGCCGGTGCTGGTGGCGAGCACGTCGGTGGCGCCGGTGGCGATCCCGGTGGCGGTGGCCGCCGGTGTGGTAACCGCCAGCGTCGCGGCGGCGCCGCCGGCGAAGGCGGCGACCGGGGCACCGGTGCTCGTGCTGCTGCAGAACGGGCAGAGCACGGCGCCGGAGACCACGGTGCTGCAGAACGCGGGCTACACGGTGACGCAGGTGACCCCGCCGGCGTGGCAGGGGATGTCCGCGTCGCAGTTTGAGGGGTACGCGGCGCTGGTGATCGGCGACCCGTCCAGCGGCGGCACCTGCTCGACCCTGACGCCCACGACGGGCACGCTGGGCACCACCTGGCAGGGCGCGGTGAACGGGAACCTGGCCGTGCTGGGCACCGCGCCCGCGCTGCCGGGCACCTCGGCGGCGAACACCATGATCACCGACGCGGTGGGGTACGCCGCGGCGGGGTTCTCCTCGGCGAACTCGGGCACCGCGACCTCGGGAACGGGCCTGTATGAGTCGCTGAACTGCGAGTACTCCACGGCGTCTGCGGGCACCGCGGTGCCGCTGCTCAATGGGGTGGAAGGCATCGGCACCGCCGGCGGGCTGACCGTCCAGGGCGGCCTGGCCTGCTCCGACCCGGGCACGGTCAACACGTGGGAGGCGGATAGGGCGGGCACGTTCGGCGGGTTCACCAGCAGTTCGCTGGCGGTGGGGCCGTGGGCGCCGGGATGCCCAGTGCAAGAAGCGTTCGGTAGCTGGCCTGCGGAGTTCACCGCGGTGGCCTATGACGCGGCCCCGGACGCGGCTTCCGTTTTCACCGCCTCGAATGGGACCACAGGCCAGCCCTATGTCCTGCTCGGCGCACCGGTGACCTCGGCCACGGCGGCGCTGGCGCCGTCGGTCGGCGGGGAGGTGCTGGCGGGGACGACCATGGGCGGGACCTCCAACCCGGCCGCGCCGGGCGTGCAGCAGACGCCGGCGGGCGACCCGGTGAACACCGAGAACGGGGATTTCACCCAGTCGTATACGGACTCGTCCATCCCGGGGTTCGGGCCGCCGCTGGGCTTCGCCCGGACCTATGACGCGACCGCGGCGCAGCAGCAGACCCAGGCGGGCAGGCCGGGGCCGATGGGGTACGGGTGGACCGATAACTGGGCGTCCTCGCTGGCCACGGTCAGCCCGGTGCCCGGTGATATCTACGCGGCCGGCGGGCTGCGTACCGGGAACGGGAACGGCGGGCCCGGCTCGCAGTCGGTGGTGCAGCTGCCGGGCAATACCTATGTCGACGGGGCCGGGGACATCTACATCGCCGACACGCAGGACAACCGGGTCCAGGAGATCGCCGGGTCCACCGGCACCCAGTGGGGGATCTCGATGACCGCGGGCGATGTGTACACCGTCGCGGGCAGCCCGGCCGGGTACCTCCCGAACTTCACCGGGCTGGCCAACGGGACCCCGGCGGCCCAGACCCGGCTGAACCACCCCGGCGGCGTCATGGCGAATTCTTCCGGCCTGTACATCGCCGACACGAACAACTGCCGGGTGGTGGAGATCGCGGCCACCACCGGGACGCAGTGGGGCAACATCTCGATGACCGCCAACGATGAGTACACCATCGCCGGGACCACCGGCAGCTGCGGGACCAGCGGCGACAACGGCCTGGCCACCTCGGCGAAGCTGACCCAGCCGGCCAGCATCCATTTCGGGGCCGGCAGCCACGCCGGGGACGTCTATATCGCCGACACGGGCAACAACCGGATCCAGGAGGTCGCCGCGTCCGGCGGGAACGAGTGGGGCAAGTCGATGACCGCCAACGACATCTACACCGTGGCCGGCAGCTCCACGGGGGCGTCCGGGATGTCGGGCAACGGCACCGCGGCGGGCAACTCCTTGCTGAACGCCCCGAAGGGCGTCACGATCGACGGGTCGGGCGACATGCTGGTCGCCGACACCAATAACTGCCGGATCGCCGAAGTCCCGTGGTCCAGCGGCACCTACTGGGGCATCTCCGGGATGACCGGCGGCGACATCTACGATGTGGCCGGGCGCGGCGGCAGCAGCAACTGCACGATCGGCAACGACAACAAGTCCCAGCTGCAGTCCAACCTGAACTACCCCGCCTCGGTCCGGGTCCCGAACGGCAACATGTACATCGCTGACACCGCCAACAACCGGGTGCAGGAGGTCGCCGGGACCGCGCACTCCGAGTTCGGCCAGAACATGACCGCCGATTTCGTGTATACGGTCGCGGGCAGCGCCGCTGGCACCGGCGGCAACTCCGGCGACGGCGGCGCGGCCGCCTCGGCGCTGCTGAATAATCCCGGCGCGGTGTGGCTGGACGCCGCCGGCAACATCTACGTCTCCGACACCGGCAACAACGAGCTCCGGAAGGTCACCAAGTCCACCGCGACCATCTCCGGCGTGGCCGGGAACGGGTACACGCTGCGGACCACCGGGGACGGCGGGCCGGCCGTGCTGGCCGGCCTGTACAACCCGGGTGCGGTGGCCTCCGACGCCCGCGGCGACGTCTTCATCGCCGACGCCGGCAACAACCGGATACAAGAGATCGCGGCGTCCAGCCACACCCAGTTCGGCGTCGCGATGACCGCCGGGGACGTGTACACCGTGGCCGGAAGCGCTACCGGCGCGGTCGGCTACGGCGGGGACGGCGGGCCCGCCACCTCGGCGCTGCTGAATGACCCGTTCGCCGTGGCACTGGACCCATCGGGGAACCTGTACATCGCCGATCAGGGCAACGCCCTGATCCGGGAGGTGTCGGCGGCCACCGGCCACATCTCCACCATCGCCGGAACCCCCGGCGTGTCCGGTTACTCCGGCGACGGCGGCCCGGCCACCAGCGCGGTGCTGGCCACGCCGGACGCGATCGCCGTCGACGCCGCCGGGGACGTCTTCATCGCCGACTCCACCAACAGCCTGGTGCAGGAGATCCCGGCCACCTCGGGCACCCACTACGGGACCGCGATGACCGCCGGGGACATCTACGCCGTCGCCGGGATCCCCCAGCAGCCCGGCGACTCCGGCGACGGCGGCGCGGCCAGCTCGGCGACGCTGGGCCAGCCCACCGGGCTGGCCGTCGACGCCGCGGGGAACGTGTACATCTCCGACGCCTCCTACAACCGGGTCCGGGAAGTCGCCGCCGCCAATGGCGCCCACTGGGGCCAGCCGATGACCGGCGGCGATATCTACGGCATCGCGGGCAGCATCTCGGGTACCTCCGGCAACACCGGTGACGGCGGCCCGGCCTCCGCCGCGCTGTTGCTGGGCCCGGCGCAGGTAGCGCTGGATTCCGCCGGGGACCTGTACATCACCGATACCGGCAACGCCAGGGTCCGGGAGATCGCCGCCGCCAACGGCACCCAGTGGGGCCAGTCGATGACGGCCGGGGACATCTACAATGTGGCCGGCAGCGCGTCCGGGACACCCGGGTTCTCCGGCAACGGCGGCCCGGCCACCTCCGCGCAGATGTACCAGCCGTACGGCATCGGCACCGACCCGGCCGGCGACCTGTACATCCTGCAAACCGGCGAGGGCTGGGCCACCAGCATCCTTCAGGAGGTCACGGCCGCCGCCACCTCGGCCATCGCGGCCGCTCCCGGCCAGACCAGCTCCCTGTCGCCGGCACCGGGCGGCATCACCGTCACCCAGCCCGGCGGCGCCCAGGTCACCTTCTACGCCCAGGTCAACGGCGCCTGCGCCGCCCCTTACCGGGCTGCGGGCCTGTACTGCGTGCTGCCCCAGTTCACCGGCGTCACCCTGACTTACAACACCAGCAATCAGACCTACACCTACGCCCCCGCCCCGGGCGCAGACACCTACACCTACTCCGGGAACGGGCAGTTCATAAGCCAGACCGACACCGCCGGGAACACCCTCACCATCGCCTACCAGTCCCCGTCGCCCGGATCCGGGAACTGCCCGTCCACCGCCAACTCGTGTGAGACGATCACCGCCGCGTCCGGCCGGATCCTGGTCATCGGCTCCAACGGCTCCGGGCTGGCCACCTCCGTCGCCGACCCGATGGGCCGGACCTGGGCCTACGGGTACAACTCCGTCAGCCAGCTCACCTCGGCCACCGACCCGATGGGACACGTGACCACCTACAGCTATGGACAGGGCTCCACCAGCAACCCGCTGCTGGCCAACGCCCTGCTGACCATCACCGGTCCCAACGCCCAGCCCGGCGGCCCGGACGCGGGCGCCGCCACCGTCAACGTCTACGACCCCGCCGGCCGGCTCACCTCCCAGACCGACCCGGTGGGTTTCACGACCACCTTCAACTACTGCGTCAACGCCGCCGCCGGCGACTGCATGAACCCCGCCACCGGCACCGGGTACGTCACCGTCACCGGCCCCGACGGCAACGCCACCGTCTACGACTACACCCAGGGCACCCTGGCCGCCCAGACCAGCATCACCGCCGGCACGGTCACCTCCGAACACGACTACAACCCGCTGACCGCCGCAGGCGGCAATAACGGAGGCACACTCCTCAACGCCACTTCCACCGACGGCGATGGCAATACCACCAGCTACATCTACAACGGCAGCGGAAGCACCACATCCGCCACTTCGCCCAGCCCCGCCGGCCCGGCCACCACCACCACCGGCTACACCAGCCAGAACCAGGCCAACTGCGACGGCACAGCCGAAGCTGCCTCCTCGGGTACCTGCACGCAGGACGCCGGGCCCACGCCGGCCGCCCCCGGGGGGGTGGTCACCCCGCCGTCCGCCGCGCCGCCGCAAGGTCTCACCTATACCCTGTACGACACCAACGGCAACGAGCTGTACGCAACCACCGGGGTCTACCAGCCCGGCCAATCCAGCGCGTCCTACCTGCAGACCACCTACCAGCTGTTCAACGGCAACAGCGTCACCCTGGGCGGCACCAACATCTCCTGTGCCAGCAGCGCTCCGGCACCGTCGCTGCCCTGCGCCACCATCAATGCCGACGGGGTGGTCACCCAGCTCGCCTACGACTCCCCCGGCGACCTGACCTCGTCCTCAACCCCGGACGGCCACGGCACCGAGCACGCCGTCACCACC
>Ga0209648_10000865_pt1 | contig 24130 bp, 15 predicted proteins | sample GraSoi2013_115cm_FD_185830 | JGI IMG/M metagenome (GOLD analysis project Ga0209648, IMG submission 185830) | Grasslands soil microbial communities from the Angelo Coastal Reserve, California, USA - Sample 9_17_2013_115cm (SPAdes) (version 2) | ecosystem: Environmental > Terrestrial > Soil >... | reverse complement strand
ATTCGGCGCTGAATTGATTCGTGAGCAGCGTAAACTCCGCGACCGATTCTTGAATGACAGGCTGCGTGGGGCCGTTTGTATCCACTTTGTTATCATCTACCCCGTCGATCGAGAACCCGTTGAATCGGGGTCGCGTGCCCCCAATGGAGCCTCCCGAACCCAACACGCCGCCCTGCTGCGTTGTCGTTCCCGGTGCGAATACGGCGAACTCCTTCACGTCACCTCCCAGTGTATTCACGGGAAGATCGTTGACCACTTGACTGCTGAACGTCGCGCCGAGCTCGGAGGACTCTGTCTTTACCAGATCCGCTCCCGCTTCGACTTCTACTACTGCGGAAACTTCACCGAGTTCCAGCGCTATCTTCGCTTCTGCAACCTGATTCGATTCGACCGTCACATTCTTTTGAACCGATTTCTTGAATCCGGTTTTCTCCACCGTAACTGTGTACGTGCCAACCAACAGATTTGGAAAAACGTACGTCCCCGCGCTTGATGCGTTAGAGGAAACGGAAACGTTTGTCGCTTCGTTCGTGACCGTCACCTTCGCGTCCAGGATGGATCCGCCGCTGCTGTCTCCCACTTCCACGCGCAAGCTGCCGTCCAGACGCTGCCCGCGTGCTACAGAAGTCTGCATCAGAAAAAGAAACACTCCCAGTGCTCCAATGAAGAGTCTACGGACATCCGAAAGCCAGCTTCTCCCTGGGCCAATACTAGTTGCTCTCTCAAAATTCATTTGCTCCCCCTCAAGTTGAACTCTCTAACGGGTGCGATCCCATACGGCGATGCTGGAACGCCTGGGAAAGAACATCCAGCCGCCATGAATCCGCATCCGGATTTCTAAGACGGAGTGCAGGTTGTTCGCCAACGGGACGACGGATTAAGTTGTAAGTGTTTCTATGACTTACGAGCCATTTTGGCGGGTGAATTTCTTACAGTTCGATATTTCTGGATGATTTATCTGATTTAGATTCAGGTATGCGTAGGCGGAGAAGTTTCCGGGAATCCGCGGACTACTCTGTCCTCACGGCGAGAATTTTTTTGCCTTCGACTCTTATTTCGACGCCGAGGGGCGGGCGCAAGTCGGAGCCCTGGACGATGCTTCCGCGCACCCAGGCACCACTGCCTGGAAGATTGGTCGTTTTGAGCGGATCGAAAACCGTGCGGCTGCAGGGGTTGCCGACCATGGGATGTTTCGGATTGCTGAAGCCGTAATCTTTTTTCAATTTGTCCAGGTCGGTGAGATATTCGAGCTTGCAATCGCCGTAGGGGGACTTTTGCTCGAAGGCCCAGTAGCCGCCGGCCTGTGAAGCAGATCCCGTCGGCAAACGTACGAGTAATCCTGAGATGTTATCGCCGGTGAGGTGGTTGCGGATAAAAAAGTCCTTCGAGGACCATGGTTTGGCCATCTCCTCGGCATTAGCGATCCCAGGATCCGCATCGGTGGCATGAGGGACTAGCGTGCTTGGATCGGGCGCGGGCGCAGGAACTTCGATTTGCGGTTGCTGTTCGGAGATCCGCAGGCTGGCGTGCTTCGGGCGAAGAGCCCAGCGCGCTCCCAGAAAGACAACCAGGAGAACGGCGAGAAGTCCGATGACAAGTTTGACGGCGGGATTCGACGCCGCGGATGAACGCGACCCGGAAATGCCGGGAATTTGCGGCATTTCTGTTTTGAAGCGATCCGATGGGGGCTGGTCGGTCATTGGGCTGCGCTCCGATTCTATACTCAAGGTGTGAAAGTTGACAGCCCCGGCCGGCCGCCTTCTACCGATTTGACGCCATCGGGTTACCCGGAGTTGGACAACGGAAATGCTTTTTCGGGATTCCAACTATTGGCAGTATGTGCCGGGGAGGAGACGAACGTGAAAGTGAAGAAGGCTCGATGAAATCCGACGGCCGTCTGCCGGAGAATAGAGCAGTGCGGGAAGTCGGTCAGCCAGCCTGGAGTTGACGCTTGAAGAAAGCCGGTAGCACTCTGGAAATGGTCATGTGGGAAAGAACAAGGCGAAGCGCGGAATCCGCGGCTCACTGCGGATTGCGGCGCTTGTGGCTGGGATGCTGCGTCGCATGCATGGGGATTGCGTTCGTGTGTTCTTCGGTTGGGGCGCAGGAAGCGCCGCAAACTGCGGCTGCGGAAGCTCGTCCGCAGACTGGCGTGGAGGAAGGAACGCCGCAGAAACCGCAAGCTGCAGAAGTGGACCGCGAAGTTTCCTGGCGGAAGCTGCCGAAAAACTTTTTGCAGGATCAGAAAGATATCTGGCTGTTTCCGGTGCAGCTTGGCAAGGGACGGCATTGGGTGCCTACGATTGCGGTAACGGGCGTGACGGCGGCGCTGATCACCGCTGATCCGCACGATACGCCGTACTTCCGGCGCACGCAGCGATTTGAAGGATTCAACGACGTATTTTCCGGCCGCAATACGTCGCTGGGAATGGCGATTGTTCCCGCGGCGTTTCTGGTAGTGGGACATTTCCGGCACGATTCGTACGCGGAACATACCGCGCTGCTTGCCGGCGAGGCTTACGCCGATAGCGCCATCGTGGACATTGTGATGAAGATGTCGACAAGGCGGCTGCGTCCTTCGGACATCGCGCCGAATGGCAATTTCTCCGATACATTTTTCAGCAGTCATAAAAACTTCAGCGGCACAAGCACGAGCTTTCCTTCCGGTCACGCCGCAGCTGCGTTTTCCATTGCGACGGTGTTCGCGCATCGTTACCGGCAGCATCGATGGGTGCCGTGGGTGGCGTATGGCGCAGCCGGAGCGATCAGCTTTTCCCGGGTGACGACGCAAGCGCACTTCCCATCGGATGTGTTCCTGGGAGCGGCGCTCGGATTCACAATTTCCGAATTTGCCGTGCTGAGACCGCGATAGCTTCGGCACACTCTGGCGGTCACCTCCCCCACCCCAGGTGTTTTGGGGTAAAGAGTGCGCAATCGCTTGAAAAGAAACGAGTTGAGTTTTGCGTCGTGCCAAAGAGTGCGCAAGAGTGTGAAAAGAAAGAACTTGAGTGAAAGCAAGTTCTCGTCGTCGTGACAGCGCAAGGTTTTCCAAATTGGGAAGAATACCCCCACGCCCCCGGTGTTTTCGCAAGAGTGGCAAATGCAAGACTTACGGGATACGGAACTTGGAAGAGTGTACGGAGAATGGGAGGGGTTCGCCTCTCGGCCCCGAATGTTATAAAGTGGCGTCCAACTATCACACTGCATATTACCACATGAGTATAGTACTTGTCAATGTTATTTTGAAAGAAATTCTTAAGTGATTGGCGGGGCGGGGGTTAGCGAAAGGTGTCAAAGGGCAGTACCGGCGGGTTGCTGGTAGAGGTATTTCTGGAAGCTGGAGAAAACGGTGCCAATCTCTTCAGGCTTGCCGAGGTCGGCCACGGCATCCGCTAGGGAGTCATTATATTTGAGGCGGAGCAGCGGGGTCAGCTTCTCCTGATCGAGCTCGTGGACGCCCTGGCTGACGTAGTGGGCCAGGACAAAATCCAGGAAAGTCTGCTGCCTGCTGTTGAACGCGGTGCTGATACGAGCCTTGGCGCGGGCAGCCCTCTCTTCGCGGGTGAGAGTTGGCAAGGCATAAGCGATATAGGCTAGGACGTCGAAGAGGTCGCTTTTTTCCGCATTGATGATGCTTTGCATCTCCGCCAACTGGGCGGCGCCAAAACCCTTCTCCCCCAAACCCTGCAAGAGCTTTGCGCGTGTATCTGGAGCGCTCCAGAGGGCACGCAGCTCGGCTTCGTTCTTGAAAAAGTCGGGCAGCCTGCCAAAGAGCATTTCCATGAACTGTTGCGCAGACATGGGTGTGCCATCGGGGTGCCAGAAGCTGGTGACCATCATGTGCTGAATAGTCCGAGCCTTGCCGTCGGCGAGTTTGACCTTGATTTTGGGGCGCGGCGGGACGGGTTCGGGTCCAGGCTCGGGTGGGACGCGCGGCGGGCGAGGCGCACGCGGCTCTCTGGGCTCGTCGGGTTCGGGTGCGATGGGCTCGCCGTCCCACTCGGGATCATTGAAGTGCTGATGTGCGCGGACGAAATCGTAGATCGTGAAGTAGTCTTTGCCTTCGTAAAGGCGGGTTCCGCGGCCAATGATCTGCTTGAACTCGATCATGGAATTGATGGGGCGCATTAGAACGATGTTGCGGATATTACGGGCATCGACACCGGTGGACAGCTTTTGCGAAGTGGTGAGAATCGTGGGAATCGTTTTCTCATTGTCCTGAAAGTCGCGAAGAAATTGTTCGCCGATCAGGCCGTCGTTGGCGGTGACGCGAGCGCAGTAATTAGGATCGTGACTGGTTTTCATCTGGTTGATGAGGTCGCGGACGGCGAGAGCATGGTCTTGCGTAGAACAGAAAACCAGCGTCTTCTCGGTTTGGTCAACCTGATCCATAAAGATTTTGACGCGATGGGCTTCCCGTTCCTTGATTTCGATAATCTTGTTGAAATCGGTTTCGGTGTAGCGCCTGCCGACTTCAATATCACCCTCGATCAGCCTGTCATCCGGCGTGTAGACATACTCATCGAGCGTCGTGGAGATTTGCTTGACCTTGAAGGGAGTGAGGAAGCCGTCGTTGATGCCCTCTCTTAGCGAGTAGATGAAAACAGGCTCGCCAAAATAGGCGTAGGTGTCGACATTGTCCTGACGCTTGGGCGTGGCGGTGAGACCAAGCTGCACGGCGGGAGAAAAATACGTGAGGATGTCGCGCCAGGTGCTTTCGTCGTTGGCGCCGCCGCGATGGCACTCATCAATGACGATGAAGTCGAAAAAGTCCGGAGGATATTCACCGAAATAGGGCGAGGGCTTGCTGGGAGCGCCATTCTCCTGAATGGCGTCGTTCACAGCGCCAGTCGGGAGATTGGCGTTCCCGGAGCCGCTCATGAAGGTTTGAAAAATAGTGAAAAAGAGGCTGGCGTTTTTGGGGACGCGGCCTTTCTTGCGGATTTCGTCGGGCTGGATGCGCTGCAGGGCGTCTTCGGGAAAGGGCGAGAAAGCATTGTATGCCTGATCCGCAAGGATGTTGCGGTCGGCAAGGAAGAGGATGCGGGGACGGCGGGTCGGCTCGCGGGTGAGGTTCCAGCGGCTATAGAAGAGCTTCCAAGCGATCTGAAAGGCAATGAAGGTCTTACCGGTGCCCGTAGCGAGCGTTAAGAGGATGCGGTTTTGTCCAGCTGCGATGGCTTCGAGTACGCGGTCAATGGCGATGTCCTGGTAATAACGGCCCTGATAGAAACCGCCTTTATCTTCGAAAGGAACGTCGGCAAAGCGGTCGCGCCAAAGGTCGGCCTTCGCGAACGTGACCTTCCAGAGTTCTTCGGGCGTTGGGTAGCGGTCCAAAACACCTTCTTTGCCGGTTTGCATGTCCGCGCCATAGAGACCTCTACCGTTACTGGAGTAAGCGAATCGGATGGCGAGCTTGTCGGCATAGCCCTTGGCTTGCCCGAGACCTTCGGTGAGCGATTCGTCCCAAGCCTTAGCTTCAAGAACAGCGAGCTTCGTGTTGCGGTAAACCAAAATGTAGTCGGCGAATAGAGGCTTGCTGCGGCGGCCAAGGCCTTCCAGGCGCCCGGGAGCGATAGGGTATTCGCGATGAATGCGGCTCCCTTCGACGACGCCCCAGCCGGCGGCCTTTAGGGCGGGGTCGATGTGCTCGGCTCTGGTCTCCGCTTCGTTCATGGTTTTCTGCTGGGAACGCCATTCTCCTGAATGGCGCCTTTCACGCCGCCAATCGGGAGATTGGCGTTCCCGGGGTAGGCACTGCTCCAAGGCCATTCTTCTGGCGTGGCAACCAAGTTGGCTTTCACTGGATTGAGGTGAATGTACTCGACCGCCCGCTGGAAGTGGGTTTCGTCGCGGACGTAGCGGTCCCAATATTCGCGGTGCCAGGTGGGAGTGCTCGGCTCCTCGCCGCTGTCGCGCTGGGCATCGCGGATTCTGCGGGCGGTGAACTTCTTCCAGGCGGCCACGATCTTCGCGACTGTCCATCCGCTCATTGGTTCGAATAGGACATGCACGTGATTGGGCATAACGACCCAGGCCAGCAGGCGGTAACGCTGCGCATCAAAGGTCAGCAAAGATGCTTGCACCATGTCGGCGATGGCTGGTTTGCACAGAAAGGAGGAGCCGTGGCCGGCATCGATCCACGCGTCTACTTGCTTGCGGCGCTCGGTGGCGCGTTTTTCGATGGGGAGAAACTTCAATTCGGATTCCAATTGCAGGAGGACTGTTTGGGGGAGGCTGTCAGCGAGATGAAAGGTCACATGCTGAGTAACATCAGAACTTTCAAAATGAGGCAGATATCCGCGGCTATGCCAGCTGGGAGCGCCATTCGGAGCGCCAATCTCCCGATTGGCGTTTTTCTCCCCGCTAAACTCGTTTGGGGCGGCCTTCACATCGCCAAGCTTGGCGTCTTTCACACCGCCAATCGGGAGATTCATCCCGCTTAACCCGCGGGATGGCGCAGAGGTGGCGTTCCCGGGGGTGTGTTTAGAGTTGGCCACTGAATGCCTGGTGCAGCAGGGATTTTTTCAAGGCTCCCAGCGCGGCGAGCTTTTGCTGGTAGATGGATTCGAGGCGCTGGGTTTCTTCGCGCAGGGCGTCAAGGGTCGAAGCAATTTTTCGTTGGACATTAAGACTAGGAAACGAAAAGAACTGATTTTCGAATGTGCCCATGTTTATGTTGTCTTGCGCGCTGCCCTTTCCCTGCGCCTGCAGCCGCGCCTTCAAGCTCCGCAGCTGATACTCCAGAAATTTGTTACTCGCAATGGAATCGTTTGTCACAACGCCGATGACACTGTCAGGAAAGCAGGCGTCGAAGGTCAAGATCCCAGTTTCGGCTATATTTGCGGCGATGGTGATGCAAACCGTTCCGGCAGGCCATAGCTTGCTTTGCGCGAGTCCAACGTCATTGTAGGTCTGGGTGTAGGAAGTAATCAGGTGGGTTGAATTTCGAATATCTCCTGTTTGGATGAAGGGGTATTCGCCGCCGTAGAGCTTGGGGTCGTTTCGGGGGCGATGCTTCGACTTGCCGCGACCGAACTCTATGGAAACTTCACTTAAGCGCTTTTTGGCCCAGCCATCGCCGTCCGGGGTAAAGTCGGCTTGCAAGTGGCTTTCGAAGAGGGCGCGGGCGTTTTGGAGGTTCTTTTCGGCGTTGGCTTTGGCGAGATCGATGGCCGCGAAGGTCTTTTCGAGGATGCAGACGATGCGTTTCTGCTCGGGAAGTGGGGGGATAGAAAGACCGATCTGCTCTATATCGGACTTATTGATCGAGGCAAACACGGCCCCTGCACTGCCCGCGATTTTGGGTTGAAGTGACCACAACTGATAAAAGAGAAAGTCTCGATTTAGCTCTGGTCCGCTCCGAATGGCAGCCAACCCACGACCGATGCATATCTTATTCGTGGCGAAGTTTATTGGGCCAACAGGCGCGCGCACTGACATGAGGATGTCGCCTTGCTGAGCGATCTTTGTCGTATCAGTCGTCCAGGTCGTAGGTTCTTCAATAAACTTCTCGCCGAAATCCCTCTTTCCTTGGTAAAAGGGAACGCCCTTTCCCTCGGAGTTGTAAAACTTTCCCTCGGGCGATTGTCCCGCGATTACCTGACAGAGATCGCCAATTTGCTTTTGCTTCCACTCGCACTTCATAACGACCCTCGAATGGTTTCCAGGATTTCTGCGCTCTTGGCGTCGAGGGCGGCGATTTCGTCGAGGATTTCCTTGGGGCTACGGTGTTTGACTTCACCGTTGACATTGGGATTTTTAACGGAGAGATCGAACGTGTCCTGATCGATGCTTTTGGCGTCCACGGTCCAGGACTTCGGGGAATCGGCACATGTCTTTTGTAGCTTGACGAATTCGGCGAGGTCCTCGTCGTTGAGCGGGTTGGTTTTGCCAAGATTGCGGCCGGGGTCGAGTTGGTAGAACCAGATCTTGCGGGTTTTGGTGCCTTTTTCGAAGAAGAGAACAACAGTCTTGACGCCGGCACCTTGGAATACGCCGCCGGGGTTATCAAGGATGGTGTGGAGGTTGCAGCTTTCGAGGAGCAGCTTGCGGAGACTGAGGGAGGCGTTGTCCGTGTTGGAGAGAAACGTGTTTTTTATGACGATGCCGCCGCGGCCACCGGCCTTGAGAATCTTGATGAAATGCTGAAGGAAGAGGAAGGCGGTTTCGCTGGTTTTGATATTGAAATTCTGTTGAATTTCCTTGCGCTCGCTGCCGCCGAAAGGCGGATTGGCGAGGACGACTTCGAAGCGGTCTTTGTCCTGAATGTCGTTGATGTTCTCGGTGAGCGTATTGGTGTGGAGGATGTTGGGGGCTTCGATGCCATGGAGGATCATGTTCATGATGGCTATAACGTAGGCAAGGGATTTCTTTTCTTTTCCGAAGAAGGTGCGTTCCTGAAGGGTTTTGAAATCCTTGGTGGTTAGTCTGGGTGCGCCATTTGGAACGCCATTCTCCTGAATGGCGTTTTTCGTAGCGACAGTTTTCGGAGGGGAAGAGGCGCCAATCGGGAGATTGGCGTTCCCAGCGGCTTTGAGGTATTCGAAGGATTCGCAGAGGAAGCCGGCGGAGCCGCAAGAGCCGTCATAGATGCGGTCACCGATGCGGGGCTTGACGACTTGAATGATGGCGCGAATGAGGGGGCGAGGCGTGTAGTATTCGCCGCCGTTGCGCCCGGCGTTGCCCATGTTGCGGATTTTGGCTTCGTACAGATGAGAGAGTTCGTGCTTTTCGGTTTGCGAACGGAAGCGGAGCTCGTCGATGTGGTCGATGATTTCGCGGAGGTTGTAGCCGCTCTGAATCTTGTTTTTGATTTCGCCGAAAATTTCACCGATTTTATATTCGATAGTGTTGGGGCCGGAGGCGCGCTGCTTGAAGCCATGGAGGTAGGGAAAGAGCTTGGCGTTGACGAAGTCGCGGAGATCGTCGCCGGAGAGAGCTTTGTTGTGGTCGATGACACCGTTCTTTGAGGCGCCAATCGGGAGATTGGCGTTCCCGGAGACTTTCGGAGCGGCCCAAGTTTCCCAACGGTAGGGCTTGTCGAGAAGGAAGGTGTATTTCTTGCGGTTGAGGGCGGCTTCATCGGCTTTGTCTTGCTCGAGCGCGTCGAGATACTTGAGGAAGAGGAGCCAGGAAGTCTGCTCGGTGTAGTCGAGTTCCGTGGTGCAGCCGGCCTCTTTGCGGAGGACGTCGTCAATGTTCTTGAAGGCTTGTTCAAACATGGTCGGAGGGATTATAGCTAGGTTCGGGAGGAAGCGAAGGCGACAATGTTTCCAAAAAGGCAAGGAATCTGTTATTGAGATGGGTACAGCAGGCGCGAGGAGGCTTGTCTCGGGGGCAGCGGTGACTCTACTGTAAGGGAAGCGTGAGGAGGGGCAGAGTCTAGGGCCAACGGTTATGCTCCAGGAACAACGAGGAGGGGCGCGGTCGTTTGTCCGCAGCCTGAACATTCTGCTGAAGTTCGCGCGTCTTTACGAGTTTGGACACGTGAAGACGATGCAGCAGTTTGAAACGACGTGGAGAGAACTGCGCAACGCGCTGGATGACAGCAGCGGCGGTGGTGTGCTTTTGGGCGCCTCGGGTACGCAGATCTTGCTGGACGGCGTGCCGCTCGGATCGGCCGCTGGCGAACGGAGCTTCGCGCAGTTGTTGACGAGCTCGGGGATCGCGAGCATCCATTTTTCTCCGTTGCTCACGCAGCCGCAATTTGCGCGATTTGTGCGCGCCTTCCCCAGCGGAAATGCCAAGCCCTCTTCTCTCGCGGAACAATTGAAAACGGCGCTGGCGGGAGACACCAGCATCAAGGTGAATGAAATCCGCTACGTCGCGGAAGATTCTTCCGTGGCGGGCATCAAGGTGGCGGCACAACTTACGCAGAAGGTACTCGGGGCGGCTGGCGACAAGTTCAAAGATTTCTTCGAAGATCCCAACAAGATGCTGCAAATGATCTTGGCCGCGGAGAGTATGCGCTCGAGCGGCGGTGGTGGGGGCATGGGCGGACCCGGGCACGGACCCGGCGGCAGCGGACCTGGGTTTGGATTGGGTGGCTCAGGAGGATCAGGCGGCGGTGGGACTGGGAGTGGTGGTGGAACAGGTGGAAGTGGCGGTTCCGGAGGCAGCGGAGGCGGTGGCTCCAGCCTGTGGGATTCTGGGGTTCCCGGTGGCGGCGGAGGTGGCGCGGGGACAGGCACGGGTGGGTCCGGTAGAGGAAGTGGACCCGGAGGCGGTGGCGGGGGTCTGGGCGGTTTTGGAGGGGGCGGCGGAAGCGGAACTGGTGGAGGATCCGGCACTGGCGGCGCGGGTGGTTTTGGAGGTGATGGAGGTGCCGGAACTGGTGGTGGAACAGGATCGGGTGGTGGAGTCGGCGGGAGTGGCGGAGCAGGATCCGGTGGAGGTGGCGGGGCAGGGTCAGGTAGCGGTGTGGGCGGGGGCGCAGGTGGAGGCGGCGGGACAGGGTCCGGTGGCGGTGTCGGGAGCGGAGGCGCGGAAGGGGCTGCACCGGGAAAATGGTTAACGGCCTCGGCATTGTTACGAGGTGGAGTGGCACCCGCAGGCGTTGCCGGGCTGCCGGGAATTGGAGGTGGAACAGGAGCGGGAACGGGCGGTGGCGCATACAGCGTCGAAGAAGAGGATGTTCGTTCGATGCTGCAATTGTTCTCGCAACTGGGCAAATCGCGGAAAGATGCTGAACACCGCATGGACGTGCCGACGTTCCAATCGCGCCTGAGCGCCATGCCAGTGCGCGCACAATACACGCTGCAGCAGGCGCTGGCGGGACTTGCGGCACAAGCCCCCGATGCCAAGCCCGACAGGCCGATGCTGCTGAAGTTGGCGGAGCATGTGGCGATTCGATTCGCGCTAGACAGCTACGAAAAGGGCGAACTGCGCGTGAATGCGGTGAAACAACTGCTCGACCGCATGAACACGGAAATTGAAGCGCTGCGCAAGATCCTGTCGACGCAGGAAGAGATGATGTCGCAAGCGGGACTGTCCGTGCAGTCGTATACGGAGTTGCTGGACCAGGAATTTTGGGAGCAGGTGCCGGAAGAGAATAAGAAAGAAGTGCTGACTTCAGACGAAGCGTGGTGCGTGCCGCCGCGGAACGTGCGGGCGTTCCTGGAAGACATGCTGCGGCGCGGAGAACTGAAGACCGTCAACGAAATTTTGATGAAGTACGCCTCGTGCGTAGGGCTGGAAGCGCCGGAGGCGCGCCGAACAACGGCGATCGGCCTTTCGGATTTGGGTGAGCTGTACGGGAGCGGAGATGGCAGCGCATTGATGGAGGCGATCAAGCGGCTCGGCAACCAACTGGCCATCGAGCGCGAGCCGGAATTGCAGACGCTGGTGAGCGCGGCGTTTGTGCGCCTGAGCCAGGAGGCGGCGTCCAAGCGCTGCTATCCGGCGATGCAGCAAGCACTGTCGTCGCTGGAGAGCGTGGAGACACAGAGGCCGGGATCGACGCAGAGCCTGCGGCCACGCATCGGCGCGGAAGAACGATTGCCGGAGTTCATCGAAGAAGCAATGCGCAGCGGCCAGATCGCGGACGGCATGATGGACATCCTGAGCCTGATGCCCAAGGCCACCATCCATTATGCAACCAGCCGATTCGGACATTGCGGATTCCGCGAGGATTGCGAACTCCTTACCACCATCGTACGCAACTTGGGAGAGGATGCCACGCAACGGCTTCTCGAGACGCTGCAGACGGCGCCGGCCGGCGAGTCGGCGGAGGCCCTTGGGCTGGTGAGCCAGCTTTCGCCGGAAAACGTGGAGAAGATTCTGCCGGCACGGCTCTCGCAGTGGCCGCGCTCCGCACATGACCGCGCTGTCCGACAGCTTTCCGCGACGCCACCGGAGGAGCGCGCCCGACTGCTCGTTGCCCTGTACGATTCCTTGGATTTGATGATTCGCCCGCTGGCCATCGATGAAATGGGGATGAGCGGACAGGCCAGCTGCATTCCAAAACTGATCGAATTGGTGCAGAACGACGAAACGCAGGGCTTCACCAGAGTGAAGGCGGTTGAAGCGCTAGGCCGGCTGCATGCGTCAGTGTCCAGCCCGCTACTCCAGCACATTCTGGAAACACGGCAAGTTTGGCGTTGGGTGTATCCGAACGAATTGAGAATCGCCGCGGCGCAGGCACTGCTGCGTGTCGATAAAGCTGTAGGTATGGAAATGGTTGCCGCCAGCGGAATCGACCGCAAGGAACTGACGCTGGAACCGTCGGATCCCGAGCCCAATGCCTCCGTAATCCGGCAGCGGCGCTACCCGCGCGTGAAACTTTCGCGCAATCTCATTGCAGTGACCACGAATTTGCGCGAAAACTTCAGGCTTTCCATACCGGAAATGAACTTGGGAGGCGGGATTGGCGCGGGGGAGCGACACCTGGCCCCCGGCTCGTTGTTGTCGCTGAAATTCACGTATGGGGTGCGCCACATCAAGGCGCAAGCGATCGTTCGCGGAGCTCGGCCGCAGGCGATGGCTTTTGAATTCGTGGAAATGGACCTGGATGAACGGTATCGTTTGCGGAAATTATTGTTAGAACTGGGCGGACTACCGATGATTGCGCAAGTCACAAATCGCACGCGACGCCGTGGGCGCGTTGCGATTACGAAGAACTAATGCACGAGATTTAGGAATTTTCAGGACAGAGAAACTCCCTTCCTGCCTGTCCTTTCACTCCGGTGACCCGCCCGTTTGGTCAGGTGTCCCGCCCGTCCTGTTGGTGCTTGACCGCAGAGACACATGGGACCGTTGTACCATTGCGGCGTACAGTGTCTAACCCTATGGTACTAGTGAGGAAGTCCTAGTCTGAAGTTCGCGGCGCAGGATGAAAGCAGACCCAAAAACAACGGCCGGACGCGCCTTCGTAAGAAGCCTAAACATCCTGCTGAAGTTTGCCCGCCTGTACGGCTACGAGCATACCCGGACCATCGAGCAGTTGCAGATCGCCTGCCAGGAGTTGCGCACCGCCATCCCTTTGGGGACAGACGCGGGGCTATTGCTCGGGGCAACGAATTCGCAGCTCTTGCTGGATGGGGTGCCCCTGGAAGGCTCGCCGGCTGAAAAACAATTCGCGCAATTACTCTCCGCGGCGGGCCTGGCCAGCGTGCAATTCTTCTCTTCCGTCACGGAAGAAGAAATTGGCCGATTTGCGCGCGCCTTCCCGACCGGCAAGGCCAAACCCGCCGAACTAGCACTGCAACTAAAATCGGCGCTTTCCGGTTCGCAAGGAATCCGCATCAATGAGATTTGTTTTGTGGCCACAGATTCACGGCTGAAAGAGGCGAGCATGGCGGCGCAGATTGCCGCAGCTTCGCTCGGCGGTGAACAAGATGAATTCAGAAAGTGGCTGAACGATCCTCAGAAGCTGCTGGAATTGATAGCCGCGGCGCAAGGTTCGACAGGCGGAGGAGTTGTTGGGGCTGGCAGTGGAGGCTCAGGGCCCGCAGGAGTTTCTGGTCATGCAGGAGGCACCGGAGGCGGAGCAGGCGCAGGCGGCGGTGACAATAGCAGTGGCTCGGGTGGGGGAATGGGTGTCAGCGGAGGCGCCGCTGGCCAAATGGTAGCCACGGTTGGGAGCTTTTGGAAGAGCGGTGGCAATGGAAGTGTACACGTATCTGACGTAGTAGCAGGTTTGACGGGAGCCGGAGGAGTCGCGGGGACACTCGGGGGCAGTGGTGCAGCGGGAAGAGGCGGTAGCGGGCGCGGCGAGCCCAGCGAGGAAGAGATTTATGCGATCCTGGGCGCCCTGACGAGTTTCGGACACGTGGGCACCGGGCACGGCGGTGCGGCCGCAGCGGGTGCGTTCCAGGAGCAGATGGGTCAATTGCCGGGCCGGGCGCAAGACACCTTAAAACAGGCGCTTGCGAGCCTGGCGGCCCAAGCGCCGAACACCAAGCCGGATGAATCCGTAATTGTGCAGTTGGCTGAACACCTGGCGATCCGTTTCGCGCTGGAGCGCTTCGAACGCGGCGAAGTCAAGGTCAACGCCGTTCGCCAGATGCTCGATCGCATGAACCAGGAAATCGAGAACCTGCGAAAGATTCTCGGCGCTCATGAAGACAAGATGAGCGAAGCGGGCATTCTGGCGGAGTCGCATCGCGAAATCCTCGACAAACAATTTTGGGCCGCGGTGCCGGAGAGCGGTAAGCGCGCGGTGTTGTTATCCGAAGAGGCTTGGTGCATTCCGCCTCGTAACGTGCAGTCCTACGTCAGCAACCTGATCGCGCACGGCGAGATCGCGGAAGCCGCTAGCATTCTTCAGAATTATGCTGCTTGCGCCGATAGCGAAGAAGCCGATGCGCGGAAGAAAACTGCCGTCGGACTTTCCGAGATGGCCGAGCTGTATGCCAAAGCTGATCCAAAGCTGCTCGGTGATGCGCTGCGGCACCTGGGTGTGCGGCTCAGTGTGGAGCAGGATGCGGAATTGCACGGCTTGGCGAGCGCGGCGTTCGTGCGTATGAGCCAGGAAGCCGCGACCAGGCGCAATTTTCCGGTGATGCAACAGGCGCTCGATCTTATTGCCGGAGTCGAAACCCAAAGACCGGGAATCGCCGGCAACCTGCGCGGGAAAATGGGAATTGAAGAGCGCGTGCCGGAATTTGTCGAGGAAGCGCTGAAGGCGCGCCAGGTGGCCGCGGGGTTGACCGATGTTTTGAAGATGCTGCCGCAAACGACGATGGAACACCTATCGGCGCGCTTTAATCGCTGCAGTCTGCGGGACGATTCCGAACATGTGGCGAATCTTGCGGCGGACCTGGGAGAGGAAGCCGTGCAGTATCTGCGGAGCACGATGCGCGGGGGGCCGGCCGCGGAGGCCGTGGAAATGGCCGGGCTGCTGAGCAGGCTGGATCCGCAAGCGGTCATGGTATATCTGCCGGGCCGGATGAAGGATTTTCCGCGGACTTCGCAAGACCGAATCGTACGGCAGATTTCCGCAAGTGGGGCGGTAAGACGATGCCACATTCTGCTCGAGTTGCTCGATCACGTGGACCCGTTGGTGACGCCGCTGGTGATCGACGAGATCGGGGTGACCGCGGATCGCGAGGCGCTCGGCAGGCTGCTAACGATCGCTGACGGGGACTTGCCCCAAGGCGGCGGGCCATATTTGCGCGTCAAAGCCATTGAAGCGTTGGGAAGAATTCATGCTTCGGAATCAGCGAGCACCTTGAAGCGCCTCGTGGAGGCAAAGAAGGTATTTGGATGGGTCGAACCGCAAGAAGTGCGCATTGCCGCCTTGCAGGCTCTCGAGAGGCTTGATCCGGACTGGGTTAGCGATTTTCTGCCCAAGAGCGGAATTGACATGGAAGACTTCACGCTTGCGCCGCTGGAAATCCCTGTTGCGTCGAAATTTGTTCGGCACCGCCGGCACCACCGCGTACGGCTTAGAAAGACGGTCAGGGCAGTGTGCACGAATCTCAAAGAGAGTTGCTCGATGGAGATCAAAACCGCCAGCTTGACGGGCGGAGTTGCGACCCTCAGCCGGCACTTGACACCCGGCACTCAGGTGCAATTGAGGCTGCAGGTCGGTTTGAGAAATCTGCAAGCGACGGCGCTGATGCGGGACTCCCGCGCACAGGACATGGCCTTCGAGATCGTGGATATGAACCTGGACGAGCGCGGTAAGTACCGGCGCATGCTGACTGGGAATCTCACCAACAATACCAACGAGCAAGGGGCTGCCGAAAGCGAGCTCATTCAAGTGCCAGCCGGCGCTGCTGGTTCCAAGTAACGCAAACGCAGCACGCAAAAACAAGATTGGGAGGGGGATTGGACGATGGCAAAGTGCCCTGCTTGCGACCAAGACGTTCGCACCCCCTATTTCTTTAACTTGGAGGGATGGTCGCATCTTGCCTGCACTCATTGCAAAGCTAGGCTCGAAATGAAGCCGTGCCCGGTTGGGACTTGGTTCCTGCCTATCTTCGTTGCCTGTTCTTGGCTCGGCCGATTGGGCCACACTTTCGCATTCATCGCAGAAGGGCTGCTTGTAGCCGCTACTTTGATACTCATCCTGCTGTTGATCGTCCGCCCTCAAGTTAGGCTCCGGAAAAGGCCCCTCCCTAAGCCCGAGATCCGGCTAAATATTGACGGTCCCTCAAGCTAGGGCATTACCAGCATGCCGTGTGTCTTGGCGCTGGCTCGCCCAACCAGTTAGAATAAGAAGTTTGCACTCTCCGCGTTGAACTACCCAGTGCCAGCGAGCTTCGGCTCTTTTTCTTGCATTTGCCTCTCGGCAAACCAGGTACGGTTCTGGTAAGCCACCCCCTGTAGAAAACTGTGCCCCGACCACCGTCGGGGCGTTTTCTTTTGTGGAGTGCGGCAGCCTTGCTGCCGCTTTCTTCTTCTTCCGTTGAAAACGCCGGCAAGATGCCGGCGCTACAAAATAAAAGCTGACATTTCTCCGTGCCCTCTGTGCTGCGGTCTCTGTGTTCTCTGTGTTGCGTCTGTATCTTTTTTCCCGAACTGTCGGCCATCAACGCTGTTCCCAACTCCATCTCAGGATTCGCAATGAAACGCAAAAAACTGAATGTCAAACATCTTTGGAAACAATTCGAGGACTTTCTCTTCCCGCGCTTGCGCCTGTCCATTGATGATGGACATCGATCAGTCTCGTCTTCGCGACGACTGGCGTCTGCGCGAAGGCCGACGTGAGGTGTCCGGCGCTGGAACAAGCCAAGGCGCTGAATCCAGCCGCAGCGATTACTTCTGGATTGCTGACAATACATCCAGAATCGCTGGCTGTCGTGGTTCACCAGTTCGGTTAGTTGGTCCTACGGCTATTGCTGCCAACCCCCGCCCAATGATTGATATAGCTGAACCAAAGCTAACAACTCATTGAGTTGAGCCTGCACAAATCCTAGCTCAGCAGAGAAAGCGTTCGTTTCGTTTGTCAACACTTCGAGGTAACCGGTAACGCCGCCCGTATAACGCATGTGGGAAAGACGCGCTGCGTCCTGGGCTGATTGGAAAAGAAGCTCTTCCTGGGCGCGGAACTCGCTTGATTTACGATATGCAATCAGCGCATCGGACACGCTGCGGAACGCCCCTTGAATTGTCTGTTGGTAGAAAAGCAGTGTGGCTTGCTGCTGAGCTTCGACGAAACGCACGTTGGAACGGAGTCTGCCGGCCGTGAAGATGGGTTGTGCTAACGACGCACCGAAGTCCCACGTGCCTGCTGGGCCGCTGAATAGATTGGCGAGCGCCGCACTCTGGAATCCAGCGGCACCGCTCAGGGAGATCTGGGGAAAATAAGCCGCTTTGGCAACACCAATCTGAGCGCTCGCGGCGATCAATTGTTGCTCCGCTTCGCGAATGTCGGGCCGGCGCTCCAGCAGTGAGGAAGGAAGGCCTGCCGGAACAGCAGGAGGACGTGTTTGCTCTGTGAGCGCCTGCCCGCGCGCTACAGTGTCTGGATTCTTCCCCAGGAGAATGCTGATCAGGTTCTCTTCCTGCTCGATCTGCTGTTCCAGCGACGGGATTTCCGCGGCTGCAGTGAATACCAACTGTTCGGCCTGTCGCACGTCCAGCATGGAGGTAGAGCCGCGGTCAGCGAGAATGGTTGTCAATCGCAGCGATTCCCGGCGTGAAGCCAGCGTGCGTTTGGAAATTTCCAGTTCCAGGTCCAGTGCGCGAAGCCGGAAATAGGCGCCGGAGATATTGGCCACCAAGGTTAGCATGACTTCCTGGCGGGCCGATTCGCTGGCTAGAAGGTTGGCGCGCGCCGCTTCCGTCGCGCGGCGGAATTTGCCCCAAAAATCAAGCTCCCAGGCTGCGGACACATTCAACTGTCCGGTACTTCCTTCAAAAGGCGGGAGAAACTTAGACCTGGCACTGCGTTGATCAGTTATTCCCGCCCCTGCACTGACGCTCGGAAACTGATCGGCGCGGGTGATTCCGAGTTGCGCCTGTGCTTGCAGGATGCGTGCGCCCGCGATTCGCACATCGTAGTTCTGCTGCAGAGCGGTTCGGATGAGAGACTGGAGTTGCTCGTCCTGAAAGACCTCCCACCATTTTCGGTCGCCAAGTGAAGCGGAGTCAGTCTTCCCCGCTTCTTCCGGCGCCAAACCGCGATAAGTGCCTGGAACATTTGCGGTCGGTTTCTTGTAATTTGGACCTACTGTACAGCCGGAACCCAGGATTGTGACGCCTATGAAGGCAATGAACTTGTTCATCTCAGTTGCCCTCGGCAGGAGTGGGTCTGGGCTGCAAAACGGTTTGCTTGCCGGCGCCGGACCACTTTTCAACCACATAGAAGACCACGGGGATGAAGAAAACTCCGATGAAGCTGGCGGCCAGCATGCCTCCGATAACGGTGGTGCCCATGATCTGACGGGCAACGGAGCCTGCGCCGGAAGCCGTCCATAGCGGGACGGTACCGAGGATGAAGGCGAACGAGGTCATCAAGATTGGCCGGAGGCGCAGTCGGGCACCTTCCAGCGCAGCGTCGACTAGAGGTTTGCCTTGTTCGTATTGCTCCTTGGCGAATTCGACGATCAGAATCGCGTTCTTGGCTGCCAAGCCGATCAGCATAACTAAACCGATCTGCGAATAGACGTCGCCTTCGATTTGCACCATATAGCTCGGCAGGAAGGCCGAGAGAATGGTGCGTCGCAACCAGAGAATCGCAAAGGCCCCGAAAACGGCAATCGGTGTGCTCAACAGGACACTAAAAGGAAGCGACCAGCTCTCGTATAAAGCCGCCAAAATCAGGAAGACAAATAGCAAGGAGAACCCAAAGACCACTGACGGCGGAACGCCCTGCTGCGCCTTCTTCTCCTGGAAAGACATCCCCATATAGTCGTAGCCCATCTCGCGTGGCATGGTTTGCGCGAAAACTTCTTCAAGAGCGGCCATGGCTTGCCCGGAGCTGTAACCCGGAGCCGCGGCACCGTTGATCTGCGCGGCCCGGTACTCATTGAAGCGCATCGTGAATTCCGGTCCCAGACGCGGTTCGAATCGCGTCAGGGCAGAAAGCGGCACCATCTCGTTCTTGTTGTTTCGCACGAAGAACTGGCCGACATTCTCAGCCCTGGTCCGGTAATCGCCTTCGGCCTCGATGTATACCTGCCACTGCCGGCCGAAGCGGTTGAAATAATTAATAAACAGCCCGCCCATGAAAGCCTGGATTGTCTTGTAGACATCGCTGACAGGCACACCTTGCTTAATGACTTTGTCGCGGTCCACATGGACAAACTGCTGCGGCACACTGGGCAGAAAAGTTGTACTTAAGCCAGCGATCTCTGGGCGCTTCCGTGCTGCTATTAGGAACGTTTGCAGATTGGATGCGAGAAATTCCACGTCCCTCCCGGCTCGGTCCTCGAGTGCAAACGTAAATCCCCCGGAGGTGCCGACTCCGGGAATTGCCGGAGGTGAAAACGAAAAGGCAATACCTTCCGGAATCTGTGAAAGTTCCCGGTTGATGCGCTGCTTGATCTCCTGAAACTGCTCGGCCCGAGACTTGCGCTCGTCCCAGGGCTTCAATGTTACGAAAAAGAATCCGTTGTAGCTCGTGCGGACAAAGCTAAGCAAGCTGAAGCCGACAACGCTGGTGGTGTACTCAACTCCTGGCGTCTTGGCCAGCGCATCCTCGATTTTCCTGGCGACTGCATCGGTGCGCTGAAGCGAGGCAGCATTGGGCAGTTGGAGATTGATGTAAAGGTAGCCCTGATCTTCGTCGGGCAAAAAGCTCGATGGAATCTTATTGCCAAAGAAACCAGCCGCTGCGCCGAAGGCGACAAGAAGAATGAGCGCGATCGCGCTCTTGCGAATCAGGACCCCGCAGAATCGAACGTAAGCATTTGTGGCACTCGCAAAGCATCGGTTAAACCAGCCGAAAAGCCTCTTGAGAAATCCTCCGCTCGTGGTTCTCGGCCGGAGCAGCAACGCCGCGAGAGCCGGGCTAAGCGTGAGCGCGTTGAATGCAGACAGGATCACCGAAATCGCGATGGTCACGGCGAATTGCTGGTACAGACGTCCGGTGATGCCGGGAATGAAAGCCGTCGGAATGAAGACCGCCGAAAGAACAAGGGCGATGCCCACGACGGGGCCAGAAATTTCTTCCATGGCTTTGAGAGCTGCGGCTTTAGGTGTAAGGCCTTCCTCAATGTGGCGTTCCACGGCCTCGACGACAACGATGGCGTCGTCCACGACCAAACCGATGGCGAGCACCAGCCCGAATAAAGAGAGCGTGTTCACAGAGAAACCAAACAGCGGGAAAAACATGAATGTACCGACCAAGGAAACGGGCACAGCCAGCAGGGGAATCAGAGTGGCGCGCCAGCCTTGCAGGAAAACGTACACGACGATGATGACCAGAACGATGGCGATGACCAGCGTGAGGACGATTTCCTTCATGCCTTCGGTAACTGCGCGAGTGGTGTCCAGTGACACGACATAGTCCACGTCGTGCGGGAGGCGCGTCTTGACCTCGGCCATGAGCTTCTTGACGCCATCGGCGGCTTGCACCGCATTCGAGCCGGGCAATTGGTACGCCGCGATAATCGCGCCGGGCTTCCCATTCAAGCGGCCTACAACGCTGTAATTCTGGGCGCCCAGCTCGATGCGCGCCACATCTTTGAGGCGCACGACCGCTCCTCCGAGCGATTCACGAACAACGATTTGTCCGAACTCCTCGGGAGAAGTGAGCCGACCCTGTGCTCGGACGGAGTATGTATACTCTTGACCCTTGGGGACCGGCTCGCTGCCGACCTGCCCGGCGGGATTCACTGTATTTTGCGACTGAATCGCAGTGACTATTTCTGGAACGGTGATCGCAAGCTTGGCCAACTGGTCGGGTTTTACCCACAGCCGCATGGCGTACTGGCCGGCGCCGAAAACTTGCACGCTTCCAATGCCGTATAGGCGGGTGATTTGATCGGCCAGATTGATATATGCGTAGTTGGAGAGGAACCGCGCGTCGTACGTCCCTTGCGGAGAGTACAAGGTCAGTAGCATGAGGGGAGCGGTGACTGTCTTCTGGACGGTGACGCCAAAATTCGTGACGTCCACGGGGAGCTGGGACGCGGCTTGCGTTGCGCGTATCTGCGTCAGGATAAGATCGGTATTGGGGTCGGTTTTCACGTCGTAGTCGACGATTAGTCTCATCTGCCCGTCGGCCGCGGAGTTCAGCGAATACATGTAGTTCATGTTGTCCACGCCGCTCATCTGTTGCTCGATAGGCGTCGCAACGGACTGCTCGATCGTCTGCGCATCGGCGCCAACATAGGTCGCAACCACTTGAACCTCTGGCGGAACGATGTTCGGGAATAGGGCCACCGGAAGACCCGTGATGGTGACTGCGCCCACGATCACCATCAGAATGGCGATAACCATGGCCACAATGGGACGGTTGATGAAAAATTTGGACATGGCTCAGTCACCTTTCGTCGCAGGATTGCTTTGCTTGATCTTCACTGGGGAGCCGTCTCTGACCTTTTGCAAGCCTTCGACAACGACGAGCTCTCCCGCGCGGACGCCGCTTTCGATAATCCACATCGAACCCACTCGCTCGCCGACATTGATCGGCCGGATGGCCACCTTGTTGTCGCCTCCTACCACGGCAACTTGATAGGATCCCTGGAGTTCCGTAACGGCCCTTTGTGGAACAAGCAGGGCGCCGTTCCTTGTTTCCCCGGCGGCGCGCACTCGTCCGAACTGGCCCGGACGCAGAATGTTGTTGGGATTGGGAAATGCGCAAACCACTCGGATGCTGCCGGTTGTCACATCCACCTGCCGATCCGTTAGAAGGAGAGTTCCTTTGCGCGGATAGACCGTTCCATCGGCGAGTATGAGGTCAAAGGGCGGCGCATCGGACGGCACTGCCTGCTGATTGTGAGCGTTTATTCTTGCCGCATAGTGCATGTATTCCTGCTCGCTGATCGGGAAGTACGCTTTGATTGGGTTCACCTGCGAGACAGAGGTTAACGCGGTGGTTGGATTGACCAGATTGCCGATCTGCACTTGAGCGATTCCCGCGATGCCGTCCACAAGGGATGTGACATGCGTGAAGTCCAGATTCAACTGTGCTTGTTCCACTTGCGCCTCAGCGGCCTTTACCGAGGCTTTGGCGGCGAGATTCGCCTGGATATCGTTGTCCAGTTGACTCTGGGCAATGGCACGCTCCCTCGCCAAAGGCGTATCGCGATCCACATCGAGCTTGGTTTTGCCCGACTGGGCCTCGGCTTGCGCGAGTTGTGCCTTGGCTTGATCGAGCACCGCTTGAAAAGGACGCGGATCGATTTCAAAGAGCACCTGCCCCTTCCGAACGAAGGAGCCTTCCTTGTAGCTCTGCCTAACGAGATATCCGTTTACCTGCGGCTGGATTTGCGCGTTAACATACCCATCCAACGTCGCGACCCATTCACCATATATGGGGACATCTTCTTGAACGACGGCGACAACTTCTACGTCAGAGGGTGGCGCGGGCGACCCCGCTCGTTCGCTCTGACAACCCAGAAACACGGAGGAAGCTACCAGAGCGAGCAGAACCCAGATACACAAAAGCACGACACTAGATTGCCTAAATTGCAGACTTGTGACATTGAATTTCATGGCTTGATATTCCTTGCGTGCGATCAGAGGTGCGGTGAAATCAGGTTCATGCGACAGCGTTCAACGCTGTCGTCCCGGCTTGACCACGCAGCCGTACTGTACTCGCTTTTTTGCCAAGCATAAAGGCCGTACCCCCCTGCCTCCGGGAGTCGCTGGATGATACTCACCCACCGATCAACGATTTCCTTGATGCCAACTTGCACTAGTTGAGGCGCCGGTGAAGCGGGTGGCGGGACTCTGCTCTGGTTGCGGGGACAATCACCATTCTCCGCCGGTCCGCCGACTTCTGGTGATACTCGTGCATTCATTTCGCTCTGGAAATGATGCAGTTCTCGGCAAAGTGACAAGGCTCCTCCAAGTCTGGCCGAGACTAAAGAATTGGCGCTGACGAATCGGGATTCCTCACGGGCAACCCTGAAGTAATCGGCCGGGTCCAGTTTCCGGTTGGCCAACGACTCGCCAAGTGATCCAACGATTCTGAGTGTTAGTGCCATGGCGATACTACGGCAACGATCCGGAGGAACTGCGCGACGCGGTTAGCGGGCCGCGCCTTTTCTTGCCAGTTGCGGAACATGAAAAGGGGCAAACGGTATTGTGCCCCTCTCTATTTGCACGGACTCGTCAGCGCACGGCTACATGCCGAAGAACTCGACGTGAATGGAACGGCCGAGGCGCGAATTGAACAGCACGTACCAGCCAGGATGGCGGTCGTCGTCATACACATAGACGCGGTCGCGGTCCCATTCCCAGTCGCGGCAGCGAGGAACGTCGTAGGGCGCGACGACCCAATTGGATTGGTCGTAGAGAATGATGTGCCGCGTGCGCGGATCGAAGCCGCGGACGACAATGACGTGCCGAATGTACCGGTAACGGCCGCGCGGATAGTAGTAGCCGGGGCGAATGCGCTCGCCATCATAATCCCAATCGTCGTACTCGCCACGGTCGTGATGCTTGTACCAGCCTTTGTGCTTGCCGTTGTCGTGGCGGTAGCCGTCGTCATCATCGTCATCGCCGTGCTTGTACCAGCCCTTGTGTTTGCCGTGGTCGTCGTCTGGCGCGCTGGCCGAGGCAGCAGGCACGAAGGCGAATACGAACGCAGCAAGGGCCAACAATGCAGGTAGCTTTTTCATGGTCTTATTCCTAAAGACTCCTAATTCAAGAATTAGGCGTACTCCGAGTGCCCAGCGGCGCGTCGCAGTTGGCAGGGGCTGGTATTACAACCAGTGTGGCTCCGCGCCTAGGTTACATAAACACCGTTCACGGAGGAAAGTTCCGGCGAGCCAATCGGTTGCTGCATTTAACGAGCAAATTGCGGTGTAGAGTGAGCGCAACCACGGGTGCCTCAGCTTTTAGCAGGGCACCTGCGCTGCGGAGTGAACAGCACCGAGACGGTTCTTAGTAGTGACGATTTGCGAGTCGGATTCACACATCACTTCCGGTTTGCCGACCACCCATCCGCGATCTAGGTTAGCCCGCCGGGCTGTCTATGCAGAGTCGAAGACTCGATTGTCATTAGGCCTTAGAGGTACCGCGCCATTATTTTTGTCGAGACATGACCGGCTGGAGATCGCTTGGT
>Ga0209648_10000864_pt1 | contig 24134 bp, 18 predicted proteins | sample GraSoi2013_115cm_FD_185830 | JGI IMG/M metagenome (GOLD analysis project Ga0209648, IMG submission 185830) | Grasslands soil microbial communities from the Angelo Coastal Reserve, California, USA - Sample 9_17_2013_115cm (SPAdes) (version 2) | ecosystem: Environmental > Terrestrial > Soil >... | reverse complement strand
TTCACTTTGATTGGCTGGTTATTATCGCAAAATCCGGCAGACGTCGCGGCTGAAAAAAACTAAGTTCTGTCGCCTGCGAGAAAATGAAATGAACCACCACCTTGGCCAGTTCTTCTCCTTTATCTTCCTGAAGAAAGTGGCCGGCTCCGTGGATCGTCACGTGGGGCTGGCCTTGGGCTCCGGGGACGAGCCGTTGGAACGGGCGCTCGCCGCCGGCGGTTACGGGATCGCCGTCGCTAAACGCGGTGAGCAAAGGCTTGGTCCAGCGCTGAAGAACTTTCCATGCGGCGCGATTGGCTTCGCTGGCCGGATCGCCGGGATCAATCGGCACGAGCAGCGGAAACTGTCTGGCGCCGGCTTTGTAACGATCGTCAGGAAACGGCGCATCGTAGGCGGCGATTATGTCTGGCGAGAGTTCAGTCCGGCAAGCACCTTTCACGATACCGCCAGCATGGAAGTCGGGCGTGCTTTGCGAATATTGGCGCCAGCGCACAAACGCCTCCGTGGGCTTGTGTTCGCCTGTGGGCAAGCCGGTGTTGGCGACTACGATGCGCGCGAAGCGATCCGGGTCCGCGGCAAGAACGCGCAAACCGATCAGCCCGCCCCAATCCTGCCCGAAGAGGGTTATCGCGCGGAGATCAAGCGCTTGCACAAATTCGGCAATCCAATCGACGTGGCGTTGATACGAGTAGTCTTCACGCCGGACCGGTTTGTCCGACCGGCCGAACCCGATCAGGTCCGGCGCGATCGCACGGTGTCCCTCGGCTGCCAAGATCGGGATCATCTTTCGATACAAGTAGCACCAGGAAGGTTCTCCGTGGAGAAGCAAGACGGGCGCCGAGGTGCGCGGGCCTTCATCCACATAATGCATGCGCATCTGATCGACCTGTGCGTAGTGGGGCGCAAAGTTGTAGCCAGGCAAGTTGATGAAGCGATCGTCAGGTGTGCGCAGGCATTCCATTTAGTCTCTCCATAGGGGGACGGTCAACTGGAGCTCGGATGCACATTGTAAAGCAGAGGTGAAAACAAGAACGAAAAACCTTACCACTGATGAACGCTGATGACACTGATTAGATTCGCGAGCTCCTCAGGGAAATCAGTCGGTTCAGTCCCGCATGGCTGGATCAGTGGTAAGGGTTTTTCTTGTCCTCGGCGTTATTTTCTGCCCGGGATTCAACGCGTATCCATCTCGACCAGAACTGGATGGCATCAATATAAGCAGGACCACTCGAGCGAAATGAGTATTCTGCTGACATTGTTGGCCATTGTCGTTGCTGCAGGCGGCTCACAAAGCACGGCTGGACGACTTACGCTGACCGTCGTTGTCGAGAACGTGAACAAGGACGACGGCAACATCGGCGTCCTGGTCTTCAATTCCAGCAAGGGTTGGCCGGAAGACCGCTTTGGCGCGCTCAAGGATATTGTTGTTGACGCGCATCCAGGAACGGTCACCGTGACCGTCCCTGATCTGCCCGCTGGTGAATACGCCGTGGCCATCGCACACGACGTGAATAAGAATCACAAACTGGATAAGAATATTTTCGGCGTGCCGAAGGAGCAGTGGGGCATGTCGAACAACCCACACGCGAGGATCAAAGCGCCATCATTCTCGACAGCTAAGTTCGCGCTCACCGCAGATATGGATATTCACGTCAGGCTGCAGTGATTAGTCTTGCTACCCGCCGGCCACGGTCTTGCCAAGGATCGCCGAGGGAATCGCCGGAATCGCCGTGATCGCGCGTCATCGCCGGAATCGGGCGGGCGGCGACAATCGACCGGTCAGTCTGGGTAAACGAAGCCTTTTCCTAAAATGTGTTTCCGATCACGCGCGATTCCGGCGATCACGGCGATTCCGGCGATGACGCGCGATTCCCTCGGCTACTCTCCGGCCAGGCTCTTGATGAACAGGTAGTAAAACTCAACGCCCTCGTAGAAGTCATTCGCGCCTAGCCGTTCGTCTTTTCCGTGGGCGCGTTCATCATCTACGTCGGCAAACGCGCCAGGCACTCCGTAAGTGGGAATGCCACCGATGCGCAAATACTTGCCGTCGCTGGCGCCGGTATCCATCACGGGCACGACGGGGATGCCGCCGTAGAGCTTGGCGCTCAGCTCTTCGAGTTTTTTCATCAGCGCGGGACGAAGCTCCGAGGCCGGCGCTGGGACCGCATCGCCAACCACGCTGACGGTGATACGATCGTCAGCCAGGACCTTCCTGATCGTGTCTTGAACCTGCTGCAGCGAATCGGAAGGCAGCATGCGGCAGTTAACGTTCGCGCGCGCCGTCTGGGGCAGGGCATTGTTGGCATGACCGCCGCTCAGGCGAGTTGCCACACAGGTTGTGCGCAGCATGGCGTTGAAATACGGCGATTGCGAAAGACGCGCCACGGCGGCACGATCGTTTGGATTCTTGGCGACGGCGCGAAAGTCGGCGGCTGTGTGTGGGTCCTGCAGCGAGGCCGTGCGCTCGAAGAAGGTGCGCGTGGTCTGGTTCAGCTCGACCGGAAAATCAAACGCCGCCAGCCGGTTCAGCCCTGCAGCCAGGTGGTAGATAGCGTTGTCTTTCACCGGGCGCGAGCTGTGCCCGCCGCTACTCCTTACTTCAAGAAGAAAATCCGCATAGTTCTTTTCGCTGGTTTCCATGCCCAGGAGCAGGCGTTTGCCCTTTTGGGTTTCAAAATCCCCGGCATCGGTGTTGACGCAGTATTCAGCGTCGATCAGCTCGCGATGGTTGGCCAACAGCCACTGAATGCCGTTGTGGTCGCCGCCTTCTTCGTCGGCGGTCAGCGCCAGGATCAGGTCGCGCGAGGGCGTCCAGCCTTCCCGCTTTAAGCGGACGAAGCTGGTCACGAGAAAGGTGTCGCCTTCCTTAACGTCGGTGGTGCCGCGGCCGTAGAAATAGCCATCAAGCTCCGTCAGCTTGAAGGGATCGAGATTGGGCGACCAGTCCTGCTTGAGGGCCTCGACGACATCCAGGTGGGCAATAAAAAGGATAGGCTTGTCTTTCTCGTTGCCGTCGGCGCGTCCATGCAGGCGAACTACCAGATTGTGTTTATTCGCGACCGGGCCCAGCACGTGCACGTCTTCTGCAGGAAAGCCGGCTGCGCGAAAGCGGGACGCCATCGCCTCGGCAGCCGTGGTTACGTTGCCCAGAGGAGTGTCGGTGGTGTTGATCTCGATGAGCTCTTTGTAGATGTCGCGGGCAAACTGCTGCTGTGGCGTAAGGCCTTGGGGCTGCGCTACACAAATGGATGATACGAGACAGAAAAAACAAAAGAATGGTTTGAACATGGACGGATTCATCGAAGGTCCCGGTTATTTTGGGATGGCGTGAATGCCGATTATACCTAAGCTTCAGGTCACCAGAGTACGGGATCGCAGGTAGTCGATCAGCTTCGTTCGCAAACATGTGGCACAGGGCCCGCGCGTGTGGAAAGTCTCCGCCGCCGAGGCGGCGGTGCCACACAAGAAGCAGGTCCAAAGACACCGACCCATTACCGGATCGCATGAGCTTTGCGGATGCGTTGACCCGTTCTAGTGGAATATCGGATCGGCGTCTTGGGCAAAAAAAGGCCGGACCCGCTTTGCAGCCGTCCGGCCGGACATCAGCCAAAAGTCCCAACGTGGACTAGAAGTTTACTTTGGCTCCAATTTGCAAAACGCGCATCGGCTCTCCCAACGCGTTGACGTTCGCGGAGCTGGCCAGGGCTGCGCTAACACAGCAAGTCTGTCCGAAACCGGAGCTGACGATGCTGGGAGAGCCCACTGTCGCGTTGCGAGGGTTCTCGAAGTTCGTGTGGTTGAAAAGGTTGAACGCTTCCATGCGTAATTGCAGGTTAAAGCGCTCCGTCATCTTGATGTTTTTGGAGAGACCGGCATCGAAATTCCAGAAGCTCGGTCCCTGCGCCAGGTTCCGTCCGCTCCCAGGCTGGCCCGGAGGGGGAATGCAGAAGAAGGTTTGCGTGCCGTTGACGTTGACGCAATTGAAGTGGGGGTCCGCGGGATTTATGATGAGTGGCCCCGTATTAAACATCACCGGCCCCTGCACCTTTGGGTTGGACGAATTCAATAAACTCCCTCCAGGGTCAAAAGGCCCCACAATCAGCGCCGAGCTCTGGTGGGTATTATTGGTGGTGAGTTCGCCGCTATTGAGGGTATAAGGCTCACCGCTTTGGTAATTGAAGATGCCGGTGGTACCCCAGCCGCCCAGGATATGGTTGAGAAAGCCGGGCCAGGTCGCGCCCCACCGCTTGCCGTGACCAAATGGCAATTCATACACCATGTTTGCGACAAACACGTGGCGGTCGTCGAAGTCCGAGCGTGAGCGATCAAGCCGGAAATTGTGAACGTCCGTGGGAGTACGGCTGTTCGAGGTAGCTAAACCTCCTCCCGTAGCAGCGCCAACCGGATCCACCGACATATCGTCAATAGATTTGCTCAGAGTGTAGGTAAGACCGAAATCCAACCCTTTTTCGAAGCGTCGACGCACAGAGATAAAACCGCCGTGGTAATACGAATCGCCGCCGGAGTCAAAGAAAAAGATCGGGCCGAACTGTGGATTGGGACGGAAGTAGTTTGCGGGAAACCCTTTTGCAGTAATCGCGCCGGCGCCGGTAAGCGTGTCAATGCGCTGCGCAAAGGTGCCGATATTGCCAAATTTTAAATTACTGGCCGAGGTGGTGCCGTTCAGGAACGTAGCACTGACCAGTTGCAGCAGGAGTGTGGGGTTCTGCCCGGTCACGCCCGGCGGGCAACCTGTCCCATCCGCCTTGCAGCCGCTCAGCACGTTTTGCCGGGCGATATTGAACGATGCCAAGAACCCCGGCTCGTTGATGTTCATCTGGTTGAGATCATAGGCGCGATAGAGGTGCGTCCCGCGCTTGCCCACGTACCCGACCTCGGCGACGAAATGGCCGGGCAGTTCGCGTTGGATGGTGAGGTCCCATTCATGAACGGAAGGGTTTTTCAGATTGGGGTCAAAAGCCCCAACACTGGGAGCCAAACCAAAAGGCTGCGCCGGCGGCGCCAGCGCGGCTGACGGAGTTGTGCCAGGCGCGGGTACGCTGGTGGGAAATCCCTGCGAGATTCTATTTGTGGTCCCGCTGGGCGCAACACATCCCGCGCTCGGTGCCGCCACGCCGCTTGAACTCAACGAATTGTTGCAGTTCAGTATGAACCCGGGAATCTTGCCGGCGATGGAAGTGATCTGGAATGTGGAAATCGTATCAAACAGCCATCCATAACCTGCCCGCACTGCGGTTTTTTGGTCTGGAGACCAGGCAATCCCAAGCCGCGGCCCTAAAGAGCCCAGATTACTGTTTTTGTACCATCCATCAGATTTAACAAACGAGATAGGTCCCTGTGACCCATCAATCGGGAGATTGGGTACTAGAGTCTGCTTGGCGTCAGAGGGTGGGGGGTTGATCTCCCAGCGGACGCCTGCGCTTATCACCAGGTTGGACCTGATGCGCCACTCGTCCTGAACATAGCTATCGTACTGCTTGGCCCGCGTGTACACCGTCGCATATAAGCCTTGGTTGTAAGTGTTGCCGACAAAGTCGGCTTGAAATCCCTGCTGGATCGCTGCAGGAATGCCTGCCATTTCCACAATCGCCTGCTGCAGGGGGCCAATGTCAAAGCTAGATATATTGGAAGGAATGTTGTTGAATCCGCCCGGGCGCAGGGACTCGTTAAATGAGACCACTGGGGCCAGGATACCGCCGCCGAAGAATCCGCGACTGTCATTATGGTAGTAGAGCCGGAAATTAAATCCGGTGCGGATGGTATGCGCTCCATGCACCCAGCTCACGTTGTCAATAAACTGTGGCGCAGTCACCGCGCGTTGGGTGTGAGGGGAAACGCAATTGGGAGAGGCAATATTGATGAAGGAACCGAAAACGCACTGATCGCTCCACGGCGGCAGCTTGGTGGAGTTGCCAAAGTTCGGGTTGGATTCGCCGAACGTGAAGGTGAAGGCGAAGCGGTTAAAGCCCGCGGTGAAGTCATTCACCAGATGGGGAGAAAACACGTGCCGGTAGCTGACCGCCAGGTTCTTGCCAATACGGCGAACTTCGCCCAGAGGAGGAAAACCGGGAAAGACTTGCGGGCGCGCGTTCAGAAAGTCGCCTTGGGTAGTATCGTAATGGTTTTGCAAATAGCGGACAAAGACGTTGTCATTCTCGCTGAACGTGTGGTCCACGCGGACCATGTAATTCGGTCCGCTAAATTTTGTCGGCGGGTTCCAGTTGAATCCGGCCGTGTTGAGCCCATCACCGACGCCGGGGACGAAATCGTTGGGCACAGGCTCACTCTTGATCAGCCCCATCACCGATGGATCGCCGCCAATGCTTGACGGGTCGTTGGCGAAGATGTTGTAGCTGGCGACGCAGTTGGTGATCACACCACCTCCGCAAACCGGGACACTTGAGAGCAAATTGCCGTTGGCGTCCACCAGGCTGCCGGAATTCCGGCTGGTTCCATTGATCGCGCCTACAACATAACGGAAAATTCCGGCGCGTGCCGCAGCGGTATAGACCAGAGGAATGCCAAAGCTGCTGGCGATAGGTCCTGTCTGCCGGATGTCGTTGTTTTGAAAGCTTCCAAAGAAAAACGTCCTTTTCTTCAAAATTGGGCCGCCCACGTCGAAACCGTATTGGTTCAGCTTCAGGTCCGGCCGTGGCTGCCGGTTGGCATTGTTGAACCACTCGTTGGCGTTGAAGACCGTGTTGCGGTTGAAGTAAAACAGATCGCCATGAATGGCATTCGTCCCCGCGCGAGTGGCCACCATGACATTGGCGCCGCTGTTGCGTCCGAATTCAGCGGTCGGATCCAGCGTAACCGTACGGAACTCCTGTACGTTGTCAGGGTTGAGGCGCTGAATATTGCTCTGGGGGTTGGGCACGGTGGACTCATTAGCGTCAATGCCATCAATAGTCACGTTGTGGGAACGGTCGCGAGAGCCGAAAACATGCGTTCCCGATCCGACTGACTGGGTGGTTCGCTGGGTGACGCCCGGCTCCAGGGTCAGCAGGCTCAGCGGATTGCGTCCGTTGAGCGGTAGTTCCTTCACCTGCTGCGTGGTCATTACGTCGCTGACAGCGGCGTTGGTCGTCTCGATGCGCTCATAAGTGCCTTGCACCTCCACCATTTCTGTGGTCGCGCCGACCTTCAGCGTCACGTTCACCACCAGCGGCGCGCCTATGGAGAGAACGTTGTGCAGGCTGCTGGAGGCCTGAAAACCCTGGCGCGTAACACTCACCGTGTATGGTCCTGGCGTTAAGGAAGGAACGGTGTAGGTTCCTGTAGAGCCAGTCTTGGCGTCATAGCTGACACCGGTATCCTCATTCGTGACTTTCACTGCAGCATTGGCAACGACTGCATTGGTGGCGTCAACCACTGTGCCTTCAATGCGCGATGTGCTGACTTGCGACCAAGCCATCTCTGCCAGTAGGCAAGTGAGAACAAGCGTGAGGAAACACTTGCGGAATTGGGATGCTGTTGCAAAAAGATCTTTGTTGCTCATCTTCCCCTCCGAGAAAGTTCGACGGCTGCGGCAAGTCCGATTGGCTACGAGGGACAACTGGGATCCTATACGCAGAACGGCCCAGCCAGAATGTGCAACCTTATATTCCTCGCAACTACTCTTGTCAATGAATTCTGAGGTTGGAAATAGTTCAGCGCTTTCTTTTGGCTGATTCTGCGCGGGTGTGGAAGTCATTCTCCGTTTTACGGAATGAAATCAAAGGCAACTTTCCAACAATCATAGGTCGCACGGGTCGCTGTTTCTCCAATGCCTTTTGCGTCTGTCGTCCCGACCGGAGCGCCACGGAAATTCTGCCCCTTCAAGAAATCTCTGCCGCGGAGGGGAGGGATCCTGAGGGAGTATCCTCCGCACGCATGGTCATGGAAGGTCCGTCGTGATCTCTCCACTCCGCGCTCTGGATTTCTTGTGGGAATAAAATTTCCGTGGCGCTCCGGTCGAGATGACAGCCTTTAATGAATTTCGAAAAGGATCGGATACCTAGGGCGAAGCCCTCGTCTAGTTGGTAACTCGCGACGTGGGAGGACTAAGAATCTGAACCCGACGCGGCAACAAAAAATTAGCCCCGGGCGGCCGTTTAACCGTCCCGGGGAATCTTGCACACCACGCGAAGCCGTTTTCCAACCTGCGCCGTTTCCCCCAGTTTTTAAGCTGTCAGCGCAAGTTCGATCAAGAACTTCTCGTGATGGATTGAGGATTGCACGGAGTATCAAGCTGCGCAGCCTTTGCAGGAATTGATTGAATTGCTTAAGGTCTGCCAGATTAGTACCTTAGTCATGAGGACATCGCGAGTCATGAAGACGTCGCAACCCAGAGCTGCTGCATTCGTGGCCTTCCGGCTTGCATCCCAAAAACCAAGTTGGCTCATCTCACCTCAACGACGGTGTGTGCCTTCTCGCTGCTATGTCCCGACTGCCCTTTTTGCCGTTGTGCTTTCTGACGATCTGTACCGTCGTGCCGGCGCTTTGTCAGGAGGCCCACCTGAGCGAACCTGGCTCGCGTGTGATCTACTCGCGGTCCGCCTTCGTTCACGGCTACCGTCACGGCTACGAAGAGGGTTACCATCTTGGCAACCTGGACATCAATATGAGCCGGTTGGCTCGGACCAAGAAATCACACTTTTCAGGCCGATCCCTCGGCTATTCTCCCGAATTTGGTCCTAAGAAGTTGTTCGAAGCAGGCTTTCATGCAGGCGTGGCCGCCGGATATTGCGACGGATACACAGGCAGAGTCTTTCGCGCAGTCGACTCGGTGCGTGCCATCGCGGTTGACCTGGATCAACCTTTACCATCTCCCGAGCAGAAAGAGTCTTCCTTTGACCAGGGCTTAGCCGGAGGGTATCGCGACGGGTTTGACCGAAGGGACCCGGCGGGCCCCCCCACGGAGATCCTGGATTTTCGCAACATTGGCTGTGCTCAGCGTTCCGCCCAAGGAGCCGATGACTCAGGGGACCCCGGAGGTTACTGCGAAGGATACCGGCGCGGATTCTTCCTTGGGCATGCCGATGCGCTCGTAGTAACCTCAGAGCGGACCGCCCTGGAAGCCAGCAAGTAACCCTGCCGGCGCAGACAAGAATCTTGCGCGTCACCTCGCAGTACATGTACTCTGCTAAATAACGGGCAGGGTCTACAGTTCATGACACTTTCGGGTCTGGATATGAGAATCTTGCTTACAATTCTCCAATCGTGAGTACCCCGCGAGGAGCCTTGATGAGAGTCGCCGCGTCGAAGAAGCCAACCATTCAGATCGCAGTCGTGGAAAGCGATCCTTTGCGTTTCATAGGATTGAAATCGCTGTTTGACACCGAGCCCGATCTTGAATTGTTTGCTTGCAGTTTGGTGGAACTGGGTCCGAGGCAAGACGTCGACTTGGTATTGCTGGGAACCCGTGCCGGACAGAACCTGTTCGACGTGATGGCCGGACTCAAGGCCGCGCGGCCCGACCTGCGCATTATCGTCACCGGCAGCGGAGCCGATGATGAAACCATTTTGAAAGCGCTCGCCGCCGGCGCGAAGGGCTATGTCGACGAAGCTGCGTCGCCGGCGGAGTTCATTCAGGCAATGCGGAATGTGAATCAGGGTTCAGTTTGGGCGCCACGACGCGTGCTCTCCATTTTCATTGAGCGGGTCACTTCCTCGCCCGGTCGAATTTTTCCCGCAGGCCGCGTTACTTTCACGGATCGCGAAAAAGAAGTGCTGGAGCTGCTGGTCGCTGGCCGTTCCAACAAGGAAATCGGTTCTGTTTTGGGAATTGAAGAGCGAACCGTGAAAGCCCATGTGGCGAAACTCATGCGCAAGGTCGGCGTGCAAAACCGTATCGCTCTTTCCGTCCATGCCATTACGCATTCTTTGGTGACCTCATCGAAGTAGCTTCAACCTCCTGCACGATTCTTACCCGGTTAGGAATTGATCGGGCCGTCGGGCCATCGGGAGATCGGGCCATCGGGTCATCCGGGCCAAACTCATTACCGCGCTTCTCCGATTGTTCAGATGGTCCGATGTCCCGCTGATCCGATCGCCCGATTTCCTCTGCTCCACGCAGGCTTTTACTTTGGGCGCAAACAACCGGGCCAGCCTTGGAGTCTGTACCTTCGGACAATTCTGCGCGCGAAAACGTACACGCGATTTGAACAGCGCTCTCCGAGTACATGTCCTTGTTGTCGTGTGCCATCGGCACCGCAGTTACTTGCCTGGTCTCGGTGCCACATGGATACTTGTCCCACCTACCACAGAACCTGGGAGACGGGGGTTGGATACGGTCACGAGGGTCACCGTATCCAACCCTTAATAATTTTCCAGCATCTCTGTTCTAAGCTGATTCCTACATTACAATCGTTTGCGAGGAACCCATGAAGACTCCCCTGCTAATCACGTTCTTCGTCTGTTTGTTGTTGTGTCTCTCCGTTATGTCGTTTGCGGAAACCGCGGCGGAGCGCGCCGAATCCGCAGCGACCGTTCTCAACGAAATCATGTCCGCGCCGGACAAAGGCATCCCAGAAGAGATTCTGGGTTCTGCCAAATGCATCGCGGTCGTGCCCTCGCTGCTGAAGGGGGGCTTCATCTTGGGCGGCGCTCATGGTCGAGGCATGGTCACTTGCCATACAGACAACGGCTGGAGCGCTCCCGCGCCATTCACTTTGACCGGTGGGAGCTTCGGCTTCCAGATCGGCCTGCAAGGCGTGGACCTGGTGATGACGGTGATGAACGATCGCGGCATGCAGGCGCTGCTCTCCGCAACATTCAAGCTGGGCGTTGATGCGTCGGCCGCCGCCGGCCCGGTAGGACGTCACGCGGAGGGCTCAACCGACTGGAAGTTTCGCGCTGAAGTTCTCACCTACTCGCGCGCACGAGGCCTCTTTGCCGGTGTGACAGTCAACGGCTCGTCGATTCGTCAGGATGAGAGCGCCACGCGTGAGCTTTACGGGCGCATGGTTCCTTTCAAGTCGATTCTCACCGGCGCGGTACCATCGCCGCACGGAGGCGAGCCATTTATCGGTGCCGTGCGCAAGGCTGTCGGAAATGAGAGCAAAGCGTCGAGCACTCCGCCAAGAACGAACGTCCCGGTGAATCCGCCTCCGAGAACTCCTGCTCCGGTGGCTGTGCCGGCATCGGCTCCAGCGCAACCGGCGCCGATAGAACCCGCTCCAGCGAGCCAGGCCGCGCCTTCGGCAACGCCTCCGCCAATGTAGTTCGAGATTGACCCCTGCGCCGAGGCAATCGACTCGAACGGGCGGGCGGCGAGATTGCAAATTGAGTAATCGGGTAATCGGGAAATTGAAACCCGTAGCAAGCGCAGGTTTTCAATTACCAATTACCAATTACAAATTACCCGATTACAAATTTGGTGGCGGGAGCAAGCAAGCTCCCGGTTTCATTTCCTCTGGCACGACCAGATTCAGCTCCTAAAGCGAGCCGCCGGCCGCCGCGGTGCGGAAATTTGAATTATTCCTTGCCGGATGGTACCGTCCAAAGTCTCCCTCTGATGCGACAAAAGCTGGAGTACCTTCCTGTGCGACTGCTTGGCGGCTTCCTCGGCGCCCTGCCGCGGCCTTGGGCACGAGCTCTTGGTATCACGCTGGGCATGGTTGCCTACCTGGGCGTAGCTCGGCTGCGGCGCGTCGGCCGGCGCAATCTCGATCTGGCGTTTCCCACGAGGAGCCGGCAGGAAAAGAAAAAAATCCTGCGCGGAGTCTACGTCAACCTGGGCCGCTTGCTGGCCGAGTTCTGCCTGTTCCCGCGCTATACCAAGGAGAATGTCGGCACGGTGGCCGTCTATGAAGGGTTTGAGAATTTTGCCGAAGCCGAAGCCCGCGGCAACGGCGTCGTCTTTCTGACCGCGCACTTGGGAGGTTGGGAAGTCAGTTCCTTCGCCCACTCGCTCTACGGCCATCCCATGAATATCGTGATGCGACCATTGGACAATCCCTACCTCAACTCCATGGTCGATCACTATCGCACCTTGCACGGCAACCATACGTTCGCCAAACAAGACTTCGCCCGCGGCCTGCTGGCGGCCCTGCGCAAAGGACAGACCGTTGGCATCCTCATGGACACCAACATGACGCCGCCGCAGGGAGCGTTTGTGGATTTCTTTGGCGTACCGGCTTGCACCGCGACCGGCCTCGCCCGCGTTGCAGTGCATACCGAGGCCGCCGTGGTTCCAGCTTTCGGTGTTTGGGACAAACACCTGGGGAAATACAGAATCTGTTTCGAGCCGGCGCTCACGCTGGTCCGCACCGGTGACGACGAAGCCGACACCCTGGCCAACACCGCCTTGTTCACCAAAGCCATCGAGAACTACGTGGCGCGCTATCCGGAACAATGGCTGTGGTTCCATCGTCGCTGGAAGACGCGGCCTCCGGGAGAGAAGTCGATTTATTGAGTTGACTGCGCTGTTTCGACACCGAGATGGAGTTGCAGCGTTTTCAAAGAGAGTAAAATGAACACCAGGGAACAGGAGCTTTGATCCATGTCTTCCAACATTATCGTCAGCAATCCGGAGATTCTTAGCGGGGAGCCGGTTTTCCGCGGCACTCGCGTTCCGTTTAAGTCTTTGACGGATTACCTGGAACATGGGCGAGCCTTGGATGAGTTTCTTGACGACTTTCCCAGCGTGACTCGCGAAGCCGCGATTGCAGCCCTCGAAGAAGCTAGATCGAGTTTGGTTGCGATCCTCAAGTGAGATTGCTTCTGGATGAGTGTGTTCCCAGAAAACTGAAATTCATCTTTGCTGCTCATGGACACGAATGCGAGACCGCTCTGCGATGCCGGGTACGGGGCCAAAACCAACGGCGAGTTGCTGGCGGCGGCAGAAAGTACCTTCGACGTCCTTGTGACAGTTGACCAAAACATCAAGCACCAGCAAAACATTGCTGACCGAAAAATAGCCGTTTTGATTCTGTGCTCCCTCTCCAGCGACATTGGCGATATTCGTCCGCTTGTCCCCGATGCCTTGACGGCTTTGAAGTCCATCCAACCGGGCCAAATCCTCGAAGTCATAACCCGCAAATCGACGCATTAAATCGCCAACGGCACTTACTTTCCCGCATCGGTCTGTACCGGCGGCGTGAACTTAGGCGGGTCAAAGGGCAGGGTATCCGGATTGATGCGCACGCCGGTCGTGAATTTCAGCGGATACTTTCTGCCAGTGGCATACGTCAGTTCGACGAAGTATGCGGTCCAACCCCTTTCCGGTTTCTCTACTTTGCCGACATAGCTTCCGTCGGCCTGCGCCAAGAGCACGGTCGACTTGTAGGCCGGGCCGATCGAGACCAGGCGGAAGTCGCGATGTTCAGGATTGGTTGCCTGCCACAGCTTCACTTCCGCCGGCTTGTCCTTGGCCGTTACTCGGATCGAGCCATCTTCTTCGAACTTCCACGAGAACTGCGGTCGCGGCTGCTTGCGCAGAAAGGCGTCATAGTAGGCGATCAGGCCTTGTCGCGCGTCGGAGTTCTTCAGCGAGTGGTCGGCGTTGGGAACATAGCGCAAATATTTTTCTCCCAACAGGTCATCGAAATAAAAGCGCGAGGAATCGGGAAGGAAATACTGGTCGCCGGCGGCGTTGATGATGTACTTAGGAAGCGTCAGCCGGTCGCGATATTCGTACGGCTCCTCGATCTGCATCAGTTTGTGGAATTGTGGGGTGCCGTTCCATTTCATGATTCCCAGATCTTCATAATCTTTCACCGCCAGCGAGTAAAAGCCGTAAGCGCGGTAGTGATGCTCGAAGGATTTCTCGTTGTTGAGCAGATCGATCACCAGAGGCGCGATGGCCACCACCCGCTGGTCGACTACGGCCGTCGTCCAGGTGGTCCAGCCGCGCTTGGAGCCGCCGGCCACCATGAACTGCTCGACCTTGATTTTGCCGCCGGCCTCGGAGCGCATGAATTCCTGAACCGCATCCATGGCCCGCACGGCGCTCTTGGTCATGGGCAGGCGCGCCGGCCAAATGTCGTTTCCGGTACGCAGGTATTTATCCCAGGTGTACGCGATGAACTGGTCTTCTACCAGGTCGTGTTTGGTGGCGTCGGGGAAGTTGATCGGCTGGTTGGGAACCATGCGCAGCTCGGCCACCACTGTATGGGCGGTGAGAGCGATATCGGAGATGAGCGCGTCGACCTTCTCCGGAGGCTTGTCCTTGTTCGATCCTCCGGTGATGTAGAGGAATCCCGTGGTGTAGTCGACCTGCTCCGGCCGCACGACGGTGAGCCAGTGCTTCCAAACTTGCTGATCCGGCGTGATCGGCGGCTTCCAGGTTTGCGACGTCAGATCGAGGACGTAAGCCGTGTAGCCTTCGCCGGGAATCGTCTTCACCAGCTCGAACTTGTAGCTTGGGTCGGGCGTATGGACATAGCGATCCAGCGCGGTTTGCTGGCCGAAGGCCGCCACCTGCAGCGCGACTACAGCCACCGCAGTCAGGAAAAGTCGTCTTAGGTTTTTCATGGCGAGATATTCTATCCGCAATCGTGCTGTTGCCAAGGTTCGCGGACTGACGCTAGAAGCCATTTCACAAATAGGCCTTGAAAGGGCACGGCTTCAGCCATGCCGCAAGAAGCCGACGGGAATGTGGGCTTCAGCCCCTGGGGTTCAGCGCGGATGTCCCTTTTCCGGGGCTGAAGCCCGCATTTTTTTAGCTCGCAACGGCACGGTTTCGCTTCGCTCACCCATGCCTAAAGGCATGGGCTAGGCTGTGCCGTTTCAAACCATATTATGAGATCAGTTGTAGTATTGTCAGCCTGTGATGGCAACCTCTACGCACAGCACGATCACAAGACTGGGAGCAACGCCTGTCGACGCCACACCTGCGGTGAGCGAGCGGCATCGGCTCGAATCGCTGGATGTGTTCCGAGGCTTGACAATCGCAGGCATGATCCTGGTCAACAATCCCGGGACAGACAGCGCCTTCTACTGGCCGCTGGGTCACGCCGACGAACTGGTGCGCGCACACCCAGAGGGCTGGTATCCGGGAAAATGGTGGGTGGACGCGAACGGGTGGACGCCCACCGACCTCATTTTTCCGTTTTTCCTTTTTATCGTCGGGGCATCCATGATGCTGTCGTTTGCGGCGCGGGGCGGGCGTGCCGACTCCCGGCGGACACTCATGAAGCACGTGGCGCGGCGGAGCGCGCTGATCCTGTTGGTCGGCTACGCGATCCGCATCCAGCCGTATTTCGACTTTTCACACATGCGATATCCAGGAGTGTTGCAGCGGATCGCCCTGGTGTATCTGTGCGCGTCTCTCATTACGCTGTGGACGTCAAGCCGCGGTCGAGTCATGTGGATTGCCGGGCTGCTCGCCGGTTACCACGTAGCTTTGCGGCTAGTCCCGGTCCCGGGCTGCGATCACGCGGCGTGGATGACGCAGCATTGCAGCCTGGCCGGATGGATTGACCGGAAACTTATGCTCGGCCACCTCTACCGCCCGGACTTTGACCCTGAAGGACTGCTGAGCACGTTTCCGGCGATCGCAACCACGCTGTTGGGAACACTGGCCGGAGAATTTCTACGCGACTCGGCGAGCCTCCCCCACAAAGTGCGCGGGCTTGCCATGGCCGGAATAGCGGGCGTGGCTGCCGGTTACGCATGGCATCCCTGGTTCCCCATCAACAAGCCTCTGTGGACCGGTTCGTACGTGCTCTTTACGGCCGGGGCTGCATGCCTGATGCTGGCGCTTTGCTGGTGGCTGATTGAGATGCGCGGCTGGCATGCTTGGGCCAGGCCGTTCCTGTGGCTGGGATCGAACGCAATCCTTGCCTACGCGCTGTCTACGTTCTTCGCCAAAGAGGGATCGATTATTAAGTTAGGTCACGGGACACAGGCCATCCCGGTACAGACCTGGATCTATCAGCACTGGTTTGCGCCGCTGGCGCAAGCTAACAATGCGTCGCTGGCTTATGCCGTCTGCTATCTGGCGTTGTGGACGCTGCTGGCGTGGGGCCTCTACCGGAAGAAGATCTTTATAAAGGTCTAACGGCTCAACACGGCAACGCGGGTCTGATCCAGGGCTCTTGACAACCACCCGAGGCAGACAAAAGTGGCAATGAGTGCAGGTTCCCGCGGCACCGGATCTTGAGCTTAATGGCGATTTTTCGTTAACTATCCAATTCCGCAGGTTTACACTCACAACCTCATTTGCACTTAAAACAGTGCATAACCAGGGGGCGCGAAGTCCACGTCAGCCTACCGAATACCGACGAATGCGTTTGATCCTTCGGGCTTAATGCGATGTTTTGATGATGGCTAAAAGTGAAGGATTAACCGCCGAGACTGGGGGGTTGCTGAAGGCGCTCAGCGTACCGGTCGACGCGTTTATGTTGAAACCGGTGATTGTATTGATATTGATCGACCCGTTCGCCGCATACAGGAACTGCCCTGAAGGGTCAATTGCCAAATATCCAGTGCGTGCGCTTACGGGAAAAGGAGCGCCATTCACTGGGGTCAAGGCGCCGCTATTCGCATCGATGCTGAAGCCAGAGACGGTGCCATCGTTGCTGTTCAACGCATAGAGAAAGTTGCGGTTGGGATCCACCAAGAGAATGGGGACACCGTTGCCTGTGGCAAAGGGGGAACCCGGGGTGACGGAAAGCGCGCCGGTCGAAGGGTTGATGCTCCATGCCGCGATGCGGTTTACAAGAGGGTAGCTACCGTACAGGAATTTTCCAGATGGGTGTACCGCAACGCTGAAAACCTCGCTGTTGATCGGTGATCGGAACGGAGATCCCGCGATTGGCGTGAGCGCTCCGCTGGCGGAATCAATCGTAAACACCGAGGTCGTGACCTGAGTAGTATTGCCGCTGGCGTAAAGAAACTTGCCCGCGGGGTCCACAACCGAAGCGCGAAGCGTACTACCGTCTGAAAATGGTGATCCCGCGATGGCACTCAATGTGCCGGTCGTCTGATTAAGGATGTATGCCGTGATCCCGCTCGTACTGGCAGCATAGACGAACCTGCCAGATGGGTCCATTGACAGATTCCCGACTCCACTTCCTTGGACAGGAAAAGGTGAGCCGCTGACCGGGGTCAGCGCCCCGGTTGTGGCGTTGACCGAAAATACCTCAATCGAAGAGTTCCCCAAGCTGCAAACAAACAGGAACTTGCCCGCCGGGTCTGAAACTATGTTGGCTAGAAATCCGATACTTGTGAACCCAGAGGCGACTTGTGTTCCAGGACTGAGCGCCCCAGTCGAAGGATTGACCGGGAACGCCATTATCCCATTCACGCTCGTCGAGTACAGGAACTCTGATGGTGGTTGCGGCGTGGGGCTGTTGCTCGACGAACCGCCGCCGCATCCGAAAAGTACAAGTGCCAGAAGAACTGAGAGATATGCTCTGGCGGCACACCAAGCATTTTCTTTATTCATAATGTCTAATGTCTAATGACCTTGGAACCTTTCGGCAAGTCCCGCAGGCCGCCAATGCACCGCTCGGCCTCGGAGACATATTGGCCTAAACAATGCGGGATTCCGTCTCGCAAGACCGCTTGTCCGAGGCAAAGTTAAAATCCGACCGCCGGGCGCCCATGTTTCAGGACAACGCTGTAGACCTCAGCAAACAGGCAGTTAGAGTGAGCCAAAAGTTCTAATCATGAGGTCGTCCGCGAGCGGCTAGTCTGAGAGTGAGCTCGCCTCACCTGCTTCACAAGCGACAAAGCGCGACAACCCGGCGCTGCCGTTGAATGTCGTAGGTTACGTCCTGGAAAAGTTGGCGCACATCGGTGCGTCGTCGCAGCCCGCAAATAAGCATTCTGTTGCACCCCAACTATACGATTCTGTCCCTCAGTTGACGTAATCAGGCGTTTACGCTCAGAGCCCGATCGTGAGCGTTAATGGCGAGGCTCCAACAGATATTGAGGGCACGCCAGGAAACCAATGCTTGCGCACGGATCGCTAGCGGCTCAACGCCACGTCGCCGGTCTGACGCGTTGCGGAGGCCTGCTGTTTCACCGTCACGCCCGGTTTTGACATAACAAGCTTCATGTACTCAGTCAGCGTGACGAAGCGGTATCCCCGCGCTTTGAGATCGCTGATCAGCCGCGGCATGACATTTGCGGTGGTCGAGAGCTCATGGAAGGCGAGAATGTGCGTGTAGGTCCCTTTTTTCTCGCGGTATTCCACCTGCTTTAACACTGCGTCCGCCAGAGACGGCTTGGGACATCCGGCTGGATTCTTGCCGGCGCACAGATAGTCGAGCGAGTTCACGTCGCGCAACGCCATGGGATTTCTAGCCGAAATGGTCAGCACGCGATAGCCCTGCTGTTGCAGCTCCCGGCTCGCATCATTGGAAATGATCCAGTCGGGAGGGCGGACGTACCGGGGCTGCATGCCGGTGACTGCCTTGATCGCCTGCGCTCCCCGATCCACGTCATGCATGACCCACTGCACGCCCATCTTCTTCTCTGCGCTTCGCAGTTCCAGGTGACTGTACGTGTGGTCTTCCAACTCGTGGCCTCGCCGGGTCAATTGCTGTGCTGCGTCGATACAGGTAACGCCAATGTCTGCTTCGTGCCGTGGTTCCCCCCAGGTTTTGGGAGTAAGCCGCCAGCCGACGACAAAAAAGGTCGCTTTGACGCCATTCTTGTCGAGGATATCGATCAGGCCTGGAGCCGGATGAACTCCCTGGGTGCCGAACAGGACATACGGCCGAGGGCCGTCGTCGAACGTAAGCGCAATGAGCTTGTCAGCCGGCAAAGCAGAACTCGTCGAGTTGGCCAACGAGGTTTCAGTGGACGCGATGTTGCCGGTAACACTGTGCCTGGAAAGAAGGGAAGGGGTGTTCGGACCGGCGCCGGGGCCGACATAGTTTCGATCAGCACAACCGCTGAGCACAGCAAGACTCGCAATTGACAACAAAAGCCTAACCTGGCCCATCAAGGCCTCCCCAAATTCATCGGTCCATTCCCGGAAAACGATTCAACTCCAGGATGTTGTCCGGAAGACGAATCAAACGAGAGGCGCTAACGGGAATCGCTATGCAATCTTTAACACGGGCGAGCCCTGTTCGTTAGAGTCCGAAAGTCATTCACGAAGGTAATCATGAGCAGGCTAGATGATATGTTAGGCGCGTGAAGCCGGGTGCTGGGTAGACTGTAAAGAGCAGGTCCGGACTGGGCCTTTCAGACTGACCTACTACCCCGACCTTCACAGCTTGAGAGCGTGTTCTATCGCCGCAAAAACCTTACCACTGATGACACTGATAACACAGATCGCATACCCAAATCAGTGTCATCAGTGAAATCAGTGGTAAGGTTTTTGCTGTTGAAAGGCCTGCTCCACCCGCATTCAGGCCAGCGGCAATCCAAACGAAAATACCGATCCCTGACCGAGCTGGCTGGTGACTTCGATTCGCCCGCTATGAGCTTCGACGATGGCTTTCACAATAGCCAATCCCATCCCTGTGCCTTGGACGCGGTAGCGCTGGCTCTGGCCGCGATAAAACTTGTCAAAAATCATAGAACGCTCCAAGTCATCAATACCCGAGCCGCGATCGGCGACGCTGGTGATCAGCCGGCTGTTCTTGGCTTCGCTGCTGATAAAAATTGTCGAGCCGGACGGGGAATACTTCGACGCATTTTCCAAAAGGTGCTGGAGAACCTTCTTGATCCAGGAGACATCCATCAGGGCAGCAGGCAGATGCTCGGGCAAGCGGACCTCAACCGGGTGACCATCCAGTGCTTGCTTCGATGCAACCAGTGCGGCATCGATCGCCTCACTGATCTGGTGCGGGCCGAGATCAAGTTTCACTTCCTTAGCGTCGAGCTGCGCCATTTCCACGGCTTCGCCGACCAGGCGGTTGAGCCGGTCACTTTCTTCGTCGATCACCGCCAGCAGGTCTTGCTTCTCGTCACCGGTGAGAGGAGCCTCAGAGCGAAGTGTGGTGACCGAGGCCTTGATCGCGGTGAGTGGAGTACGGAACTCATGGGTAACGGAATCAAGCAAGGCCGAGCGCAGGCGTTCGCTCTCCTGGTTTGCTTCCGTGTGGGTAAGGTCGTCCACCGCGCGCGCACGCTCGACGGCGGTCGCAATCATGCTGCCCAGGGCTTCGAGCGTCTCCCGCGTCGGCAGGTCGCCGACAATGCCCACTGCGCCCACGCTGCGGATGCCCATGCGTAGCGGCGAGACGGCAAGGCGATGCGGGACGTCGATCATGATCTCGCCGCGTGCGGTCGCGTCGCGCAAAGCCTCCACTGGGATCACCAGCCGTTCGGGATCGGAGCGGTAGGCCTGGTCGCGCATAGGCACGTAGATGGCGGCGTGCTCAACGCCGAAGATCTCGGTAACATAGCGGGGAACGGCCTTGAGCAGCGCCAGCACGTTGTCGGCGACCATCAGCTGCTGGCTGAAAACGTAGAGTCGTTCGACGTCGTGGCGCCGGCGATGCGCTTCCTCGGTCTGGCGGCGGGCCCGATCGGAAAGATTGCTGGCGACCACTGCGGCAAAGAAAAATGCAAACAAGGCGACCCAGTTTTGGGTGTCGGCAATGGTCAGCGTGCCAACCGGAGGAAGGAAGAAAAAATTGAAGCACAACGCGGCTAGAACCGAGAGGGGAAGAGCATAGCGCAGGCCCCAGGCCGCGGCCACCGAGAGAATCATGAGTAGAAAGCTCACAGCGACGGTCGTAGGATTGACGTGCAGCAGTTTCACGTATACAAAAACCATCAGCGCCAGAACCGCGGCGCAGGTCAACATACGCAGATCTGCTCGTGGAGACAGTCTCACGCGCTGATTGTAACTGACTTCGAATTGCCTGTGCCCTAGAGAACCATCATGGCCAAGACACCAGAACAGTGGCTCGAGCAAACCGCGCCGGAGAAGAAGGGCGGCATCTTCAAACTCTTCTTGGGGTATGCCCCGGGAGTTGGCAAGACGTACAACATGTTGAGCGAAGCCATACGCCGCAGCAAGCGCGGTGAAGATGTGGTCATCGGCGTGGTGGAGACGCACGGACGCAAGGGCGTGGCCGAATTGATCACCCAATTGCCCATGGTTCCGCGCAAGAAGCTGGAATACAAAGGCACGGTCTTCGAAGAAATGGATGTGGACGCCATCATTGCGCGCAAGCCCCAGGTGGTTTTGGTGGATGAGCTGGCGCACACCAACATCGAGGGCAGCAAACACAAGAAGCGCTACGAAGACGTGCTGGAAATCCTGGAAGCCAAGGTCGATGTGCTTTCCACAATGAACATCCAGCACCTGGAGAGCGTGACGCCCACCGTGCACGGCATCACCGGCATCCAAGTAAGAGAAACGGTTCCGGACTGGGTGCTGGAGCGTGCGAACGAAGTGGTGCTGGCTGACCTGACGCCGGAGGCCCTACAGACGCGTATGCGTCGCGGCGACATCTACCCGGTGGAACGGGCGGATAAGGCCCTTGGCAATTTTTTCCGCGCAGGAAACCTGATGGCGCTGCGCGAGCTGGCCTTGCGCCACGTGACGCACTCGGTGGACCGCAGTCTGGAAGAATATCTCCAGCGGAAGCGGATCGATCAGAATTGGGGTGTCAGCGAGCGGGTGGCGGTGTGCATCAGCTCGAATCCAGCGTCGCAGCAGCTGATCGCGCGCGGGGCGCGCATCGCTCACGGGCTGGACGCGGAGTTTTACGTGGTGCACGTCGAAACCGGGAAAGGCCGGACGGCTGAGCGCAACCAGTCGCTCTCCGCCAACATTCGCTTCGCGGAGAATCTGGGAGCCAAAGTTGTGCAGATCAAGGGCAGCAACGTTGCCAAATCAGTGGGAGAGTTCATTCGCGAGTACAAAATCACACAGGTTATCTTTGGCCGCTCGGCGGTGCACGGGCTGCGAAAGTATTTGTATCTCACCGCCATCCAACGCTTGCTAGCGCATGCTACGGCCGTCGATGTTCACATCGTCACCCAGGATCCTTACTAGCATGGCAAATGATGAATCGCGAGGGCAGCCAGAGAGCCCTAAACCTTACCACTGATGAACACTGATGACATTGATTGGATTCGGGAAGTCCTCAGGGAAATCAGTCGGTTCAGTCCCGCATGGCGGGATCAGTGGTAAGGTTTTTTAAGGGGCGCGGAATTGTGCCGTCCGTGGTGGCGTCTTCGAGGTAGGAATTAGCATGTCTGAACGAAGCCGCATCTTGGTGATCGATGACGAGACCCAGATCACGCGTGTGCTCAAGACTGCGCTGAGTGCGCAAGGTTACGAAGTCCGGACGGCGGCGGACGGCGAGAGCGGCTATCAGGCCGCATTCGACTGGCTTCCCGACTTGGTAATCACCGACCTTTCCATGCCCGGCATGAGTGGCGTAGAGCTTTGTCGCGCCGTGCGCGAGCGTTCCCAGGTGCCGATCATCGTTCTCTCCGTGCGCGGGGAAGAGAAAACCAAAATTGAAGCTTTGGATGCCGGCGCTGACGATTACGTGACCAAGCCGTTCAGCGTGAACGAGCTGCTGGCGCGCGTGCGCGCCAACCTGCGGCGTGTTGCCGCCGGCGAAGAAGCCGCGTCGGAACCGATCACCGCCGGCGATTTCTACATCAATCCTGAGTCGCGCCAAGTGCGCGTGCGTGAAACCGAGGTCCATCTCACGCCCAAGGAATTCGATCTCCTGGTTTTTATGGCGCGCCACCCTAACAAGGTGCTTACCCACCGAGTGCTTTTGAATGCGGTGTGGGGCGGCGAGAGCGTACAGCAGCCCGAATATCTGCGGGTTTTTATCAACCAGTTGCGCAAGAAAATCGAGCCCGGGGAGACGCCGCGATACATTCTGACCGACCCGTGGGTCGGATATCGATTTCAACCGGAAACCGATAGGTAGTTGGAATCGCCGCGCAGTCTTGAAGAGGAGGGATAGTTGCAGATCGAGCACATCTTTGATCTGGTCAAGGATCTCGTGAGGAACCAGCGGTGGCCCAACGCGATCTCGGCAATCGAGAAGCTGCCGCCCGCGGAAGCAGCCGATCTCATCGCCGGGCTGCCGGACGAAGACCAGCACGCTCTGTTCGCTCACCTACCTGTGGAGCTGGCGGCGCAAATCCTCGGACACTTTCCTTACTACCTGCAGTACGTCCTGCTGCATACGCGCGGCCCCTGAGACATGCGTGCGATCCTGGATGAGATGAATCCAAATGAGCGTATGCAGCTTCTCGATGAACTTCCGGAAGAAGCCTGGCAGCGCCTGGAAAGAGGAAATCGGCGAGCTTCGCCGCGAACCGCATGTTCTCAACAAGGGTCAAGCGACTGCGACAGGAGTCAGCCCCACATCTATTCCAGCCAAACTCCGCCCACCGGCCACGCCGCTGCCGGCGAGCGCCGCCATCACCGAAGCTCCGGCTCGCGAACTTCCCGTTTCAGAAACACCGGAGAAAGAGGCCATCGTTGTAGCTCGGGCGGTTGAGAAGTCATTTCCGCAAGCCGACGGGCATAACGTTCAGGTCATCGCGCCGCTCGATCTCGCTATCTATCCCGGCACGATCGTTGCACTGCTGGGAGCTTCCGGTTCCGGGAAGTCGACGCTACTTAGGATCCTCTCGGGCCTGGCGCAGCCGACCTCGGGGCGGGTTTTGTGGCACGGAATAGATTTGGGCGACACGGTGCCGAACGTCGCGATCGTCTTCCAGAGCTTCGCTCTTTTTCCCTGGCTGACCGTGTGCGAGAACGTTGAGGCTCCCCTGCTGGCACGCGGCGAGAACGAACGAGAACGCCGGCGGAGAGCGCAGCGTGCTGTCAGCACTGTGGGACTCAAAGGATTTGAGAACGCCTATCCCAAAGAGCTCTCCGGCGGCATGAAGCAGCGCGTGGGATTTGCGCGCGCACTGGCCGTGCAACCCGAAGTGCTGTTTATGGATGAGCCGTTTTCCTCGCTCGACGTCCTTACCGCGGAAAACCTGCGCGGCGAGCTGCTCGACCTGTGGCTCGAGAACAAGATGGGAATCAAGACCATCGTCATCGTCACCCACAACATTGAAGAAGCCGTACTGCTGGCCGATCGCGTGATCGTGCTCGGCCGCAACCCGGCGCGCATCCGTGCGGATTTCCGCATTCCCTTGCCGCAGCCGCGGGACCGCAAGTCCCCGCAATTCGTCGTCTACGTCGATTACATCTACAAAGTAATGACCAGCCCCGACGCGGTCGT
>Ga0209648_10000862_pt1 | contig 24143 bp, 21 predicted proteins | sample GraSoi2013_115cm_FD_185830 | JGI IMG/M metagenome (GOLD analysis project Ga0209648, IMG submission 185830) | Grasslands soil microbial communities from the Angelo Coastal Reserve, California, USA - Sample 9_17_2013_115cm (SPAdes) (version 2) | ecosystem: Environmental > Terrestrial > Soil >... | reverse complement strand
GCGCGCGGAGCCACGGGGTCTGCTGGAGGACCAGGTCCACGCCGCGGCGGCGTTCTTGGACGCCTTCGAAGCGACGGGCGACGCCGCGTGGATCGAGCGCGCGGCGACCATCATGCGCTACTGCGCCACGGCCCACGAAGACGCGGCAACGGGCGGCTTCTTCGACGTCGCCAAAGATCCCGGCGGCACGGGCTACCTCGCGACCCCGGCCAAGCCGATTCAAGATTCGCCCACCCCGTCGGCGAACGGCGTGGCGGCCCTCGTGCTGGCCCGCCTGGGGGCACTCACGGACGAGGCGGAGTGGCGCCGTGCGCTGGACCGTCAGCTGGCGACCTTCGCCGGCACCGCGGCAGACCGCGCGCTGTACGGCGCCACCTTCCTGCGGGCGCTGGACTGGGCGCTGCATCCCGTGACACGCGTCGCGGTGTGGGGGCCAGGCGGAGCAGGACCGGCCTGTGCGATGCACTTGCGCGCGCTCCAGACCTACCGGCCGCGCAAGGTCGTGGTCCGCTCGCTCGGCGAGCGCGCGACGGCTACGGTGTGTGTCGGGCAGACGTGCTCGCTGCCCGTGTCGACGCCCGAGGCGCTCGGGGACCTGCTCGGGTGAAGCAACGGCCACTCGGCCGCACCGGCCTCGCTGTCAGCGCGGTCGGCTTTGGCGCGTGGGCGATCGGCGGCAATCGGTACGGTAACTCCTACGGCCCAACCGACGATGCGGAGTCGCGGCGCGCCGTGCGCCGGGCGTACGAGCTCGGGTGCAACTTCTTCGACACAGCGGACGTCTACGGGCACGGGCACTCAGAGGAAGTGTTGGGCGCGGCGCTCGTGGGAATCCGCTCGGAGATCATCCTGGCGACCAAGGTCGGCGGGAACTTCTACAACCGTGACGTGCACCCGCTCCGCGCGCCGCGGCTTTCCGAGGCCCTCGGCCAGCCGCTCGCCGACCTCGCGCCCGACGTCGTCCTCCCCATGACCCACGATGCGAACTTCTCTCCCGCCTATCTCCGGTTCGCGGTCGAGCAGTCGCTGCGCCGGCTGCAGACCGACTACATCGATCTGCTCCAGCTCCACAACCCGGCACTCAATCTCATCGCCGACCCGGAGACCTATCACGCGCTCGACGACCTGAAGGCAGCCGGGAAGATCCGCTTCTACGGCGTGTCGGTGCACTCGCCTGAGGAGGGCCTCGCCGCGATCGAGGTGACGCGGCCCGACGCGGTTCAGCTCGTGTACAATATCGTGCGACGTGACGCCGAGGACCGGCTGTTCCCGGCGGCTCGCGCCGCCAACGTGGGGCTCATCGCCCGCGAGCCGCTCGCGAATGGATTCCTCGCGGGGCAATACGGGCCGGACAGTACCTGGGAGCGCGGCGACATCCGGGCTCGGATGCCGCGCCCGTACGTGGCGCAGCTCGTGGCGCTGGGCGAGCGCGTCCGGCAGCTGGCCGCGGAGGCCGACCTGACCGCGCCACAACTCGCCCTGCGCTTCGTGCTGGACAACGACGCCATCGCGGTGGTGATTGTAGGCATGAAGACCGTCGCACACGTCGAAGAGAACCTCTCTCCGGAGTGCTGATGCCCAACAAGAAGGCCATACTGGAGACCGCGAAAGGCCGCATCGAAGCGGAGCTCTACGCCGACGAGGTGCCGGGCACGGTCGCCAACTTCGAGAAGCTCGCCAACGCCGGGTTCTATGACGGCACCACGTTCCACCGCGTGATCGCCAACTTCATGGTCCAAGGGGGCGATCCCTACTCGAAGACCGGGAAGGGACGTGTCGGCACGGGTGGACCTGGCTACACCATCAAATGCGAGACGGAGAAGAACGTGCATCGGCACGCGGCGGGGACCCTATCGATGGCGCACGCGGGGAAGGACACGGGGGGCAGCCAGTTCTTCATCTGTCATGCGCCGCAACCCCACCTGGACGGGGTCCACACCGTGTTCGGACAGGTGTCGCGAGGAATGGACGTCGTGAACCAGATTGCGCAGAACGATGCCGTCAAGTCGATTCGGGTGACCTGATGTCGACACAGACCGCCATGCGGCACCTGATGTGGCTTCTCACCGCCGCCTGCGTCGCACCGTTCGCCCTCGCGGCGCAGACGAGCGACAGCGGGGCATTCGTAATCACGCTCGGCACGGACACGCTGGCGCTCGAACGCTACGTGCGCACCGGCGACCGGCTGGTCGACGACATGATCCTGCGCAACGGCGCGGCCGTGACGGTCCGGCACCTCGTCGCCACCGTCAGTCCCGACGGCTCGATCGCGCGCGGCTCGAGCTCGATTCGACCCACGGGTGCGAGCGACGCGGCCACGCTGCACGGCGTCGCCACCTTCAAACCGGACGAGGTGTTCTTCGAGAGCACCCGCAACGGGAACCGGCAAGTGGCACATGTGATCGCCCCCACCGGTGTGCTGCCGTTCTTCAGCTTCAGCTACGCCCTGTACGAGCTGATCGGCCGTCGCGCCCACGCGCTCGGCGGCAACGCGGTGAGCGTCCCGGTGATCCCCTTCGCGGCCACGGGCCCGGAGGATCTCACTGTCACGTTCCCGCAGCCCGATTCCATGGGCGTCGCCCTCCCAAACGACGCGCCGACCCTGTTCAAGATCGACGGCGCGGGCCGCATCTGGGGGGTGGACGGGCGGCTCACTACCCAGAAGGTGATCAGCACGCGGCTCGCGACCGTGGATCTCGCGGCCGCGCGGGCGACGTTCGCCACCCGCCCCCTCGGTACGCTGTCGCCGCGCGACTCGTTCCGCGTGACGATCGCGGGCGCGACGCTCGCGGTCGACTACAGCCGGCCGGCCACGCGGGGGCGCAAGATCTTCGGTGGAACCGTCGTCCCCTGGAACCAGGTGTGGCGCACCGGCGCCAACGCGGCCACGCGCTTCACGACGTCCGGCGATGTCGTCATGGGTGGCCAGACGATTCCCAAGGGCAGCTACACGTTGTGGACGCTCCCGGCGCCGGTCGGCTGGAAGTTGATCGTCAACCGGCAGACGAAGGCACCCTGCGAAGGCGAGGCCTGCGCGCTCCCGACCCGAGCGTGGCTGCAGGGCACCGACTACGCCGCGGACTCCGATCTGGCGCGGCTCGATCTCACGGTGGAGCAGCTGCCGCGTCCCGTGGAGCAGTTCACGATCTCGGTCGAGCCTCAGGGCCCGGGCGGGGTGCTGAAGCTCGAATGGGAGACCACGCGGGCGTCGATTCCGTTCGTGAAGAAATGAGCCGCTAGACACATGCGCGAGATGCCCAGCCAGCTGGTCGCGGACGCGCTCGCCGTCCGGTCGCCGCACCCGGGCGCGGTCTCGGTCGGGGCGCGGGACCGCGCCCATCCGGCTGTCGCGCGTGCGCGGTCGTAGCGGCGTGCACCTCGACTTCGCGGTCGTCGCCGACTACGCCCTGGTCGATCAAGCCGGGAAACTGTCCGTACTGGGCATTTTTCAGCACATCTGGGTGCAGCAATTCCCCGCCATGCACCCCCGCCTGCACCTCGTGCTACGCCTCAAGGGAAAGCGCACCGAAGTGGGCGAGCACCAGGTCCAGATCCGCCTGCTCGACGAACCGGGAACGGAGATCCTCGGTGGCAACGGCACCGTCAATTTCGCCGAGCCGCCCGCCGGCGTGACGGAAATCGAGGCTGGTGCGATTCTCGTGTTCGACGTGCCCTTTCCCCACGCAGGTGCCTACCGGTTCGAGATCACCATCGACGAGGACAAGAAGGCCGCGGTGCCGCTCACGGTGAGCCAGCTGCCGGCCCAGCCGACCGGGGGCCACTGAGCGTGCGGACGACGCCACGGGTCACGCATCGCGCGCCCCGTCGGGGTCGCGGACCGGGTGCGCCGCCACGAGGGCGCGGCATTGCCGGACGAGCCCCGGCAGCGCCGAGCGGGCGACTGCGAATCGGAGCCGATGTTCCTGCGTGAGATGGTCCGGTGTAATGTCCACGACCAGCTGCAGGTCCCCGGCGCCATCCGTCGAGCGCATCACGGCGGTCAAGTTGGGCTCGTCGGACGCGAGCGTGGCCACACCGACGAGCCGGGTGTGCAACTGGTCGAGTTCGTCGGCCCAGCGGACGACGTCCGGCACGCGCAGCAGCGCCCCCGCACTCCAGATGCTGGCGCCGGGGGCGGCGCAGTGGGCGGTGACGTCGAGCCAATTGCCGTCCCAGTAGTCGTGCGCCTCCGGGAAACGGCGACCGTGCACCCACAGCTCGAGCCCGGCCACCGTCAGGTGGGGCGGGCCGAGGGATTTCGGGTCCGGGTGGGGACGCGGGATCATGAGATCACACCGCTGCTGGTCCGCGCCACGGGAGGGGAGACACGAACCGGTCAGTTGACGCGCGCTTGCAAGCGGCGCAGCCCGGCGAGCGCCGGCTCATAGCCCGGCAGCTTCTCGAGCGCCCGCCCGTACTGCGCGAGCGCGTCGAGCGGCCGACCTTGCTGCTCATACACGCGCGCCAGGTTCAGGTGGGGGAAATGCGCTGCCTCGTAGCGCGGGGCGTCCATGGCTTGCTGGAGCCATGGGATCGCCTCGTCCCCGCGTCCCAGTGCCATCAGATAGCAGCCGATATCATTGTAGGGATTCCCCAAGCTCGGGTCCACCGCGATGGCGCGCTTGCACTCGGCGATTGCCTCCGCGTAGCGGTGGTCGAACGAGTAGACCCACCCTAGGAACGTGTGAGCCTCCGCCGTCGCCCGCACCGCGAGCGAGGCTTGGTACAGCTGGACCGCGCCCGCGAGATCGCCCGCCAACTGGCACTGGTAGGCGCGCGCGAATAGCTTTAACGCCCGAGCTCGATCACCCACACGCCAAGCATATTCAGACCCCTCCGCTCTTGCCAGCGCGCCCGCTTGCCGGGCTGCCGTTGCTCCTTCTCCTCGCCGGTGTGGCTCTCGGTTGGAACCTAAACGGGTACCGCCTGTTCGATCCCGACGAAGGTCGCAACGCCGAAGTGGCGCGTGAGATGGCCGAGTCGCGCGACTATCTGGTTCCTCATCTGGACGGTCTGCCCTACCTCGACAAGCCGATCGTGTACTTCGCCGCAGCCGCGGGGCTGATGGAGCTGTTCGGCCCCAACGAGAGCGCGGCGCGCCTCCCGGCGTACATCGCGACGCTCGCGACCGTCGCGCTGCTCGTCTGGTTCGCGCGCCGGCGCTGGGGCCCCGCTGCGGGCTGGCTCGCCGGACTGTCGTACGCCACCATGGTGCTGCCGCTCGCCTACGCCCGCACGGCGATCTTCGACAGCACCCTCACCCTCTGCACCACGGCTGGCATCCTGTGGCTCTTCGAAGAGCAGCCAATCGCCGCCTGGGCGGCGATCGCGCTCGGTACCCTTACCAAGGGGCCGCTGGCCATCGCGATCCCGCTCTTGGTCCTGGTCCCGCACGCGCTCGCGACCGGAGGGTCGGTCCGCCGCTTGTTCGCCTGGCGTGGCATCGCCGTCTTCGCCGTGATCGCGCTGCCCTGGTTCGTCGCCGTGTCGCTCCGCCATCCGGACTTTCCGCAGTACGTGTTCGTGCGTGAGACGCTCCAGCGGGTGGCGACGCGCGCCTTCCACCGCGCCGCCCCGTTCTGGTACTATCTGCCGATCGTCCCGCTCGCTGCGTTTCCCTGGATCGCCCCGGCGCTGGCCCGCCTCCGCTACTGGCGCGAGACGTGGCGCGCACGCCGCGAGCCCGAAGCCCGCGAGCCGCTGCTGTTGGCCTGCTGGGTGATCGCACCGCTCCTCTTCTTCACGCTGAACCAGTCGAAGCTGCCGCAGTACGTGCTGCCGCTCATGCCGGCGTTCGCGCTCGCCGCGACGCGAAACCTGGTGCTCGGCTCCACCGCCGTCGGGGCCCGCGCGTACGCGGGGCTCGCCGCCGTGACGGGCCTGGCCCTCGTGGCCCTCACGCGCTGGTTGCCCGCTCCGATCACGCTCACGCCCGCCGAGAAGGCCGCGATCCCGCCCACGGCCGCCGCGCTCGGCATCGTGGTCTTGTGCTCGGCCGGGCTCGTCGGGCTCGGTACGCTCGCGCGACGGCCGCGTCTCACCATCCTGGGGTATGCCGTCGTGGTCATGGCGATCCCCATCCTCTCGGGCCGACTGCTGAGCGCCGTGGGCGAAGACCGCTCTTCCGCCGCCGTCGCGAGTGCCACTGCCGCCGCGCTGGAGCGGGCCGGGCGCAGCGGCGCGGTGTTGGGCGTGGGGGCCTACCCGCCGTCGCTCCCCTTCTATCTGACCCGCCCGGTCGCCGTCGCGACGGCGACCGGCGCGGAGCTCACGAGCACGTATATCGCCGACAACGCCGAGCGATTCCGCGCGAGCGCGGGGTCGCCGCTCCTGCCTTCGGGCTACTGGCGCGAGGCGCTGGCCCGCTGTCTCGTCCCCACCGTCTTCCTCACCGAGGCCGGGAACCGCGACGCCCGCGCCGTGCTCGACCGGGCCCTGCCGCTCCTCGCCGCCGACGGCCATTACGCGGCGTACGGACCCTGTCGCGTGCCCGCTTCCTCTGCCCCGCCTGCCGCCGCACCCCCGCAGCGCGCCGCGCGCGGGGCTCGGTAGCGCGATGTGCGGCATCTTTGGGGCCGTCTCGCTGCGCCGCGCACCGCTCGCGCACCCCGGCTGCCTCTCCGCGATGGCCGCCGCCCTGGCGCACCGCGGCCCCGATGGCGAGCAGATCGTCGGCCACGAGCGCGCGCGCATCGGAGCGCGCCGGCTCGCCATCATGGATCTCACGACCGGTGACCAGCCGTTCCAGAGCCCGGACCGCACCATCTGGATGGTGTGTAACGGCGAGATCTACAACGCCCCGGCCCTGCGCCGCGAGTGCGCCCAGGCCGGCTATCCGTTCCGCTCGACCGGTGACATTGAGACCATCGTGCCGCTGTATGAGCGCCTGGGCCCCGACGCGGTGGCGCGGCTGGAGGGGATGTTCGGGCTCGCCGTGTGGGACGACGCGCGCGAGCGCCTGGTGCTGGCGCGCGACCGCGCCGGCGAAAAGCCGCTGTTCTGGACCGAGGCGGCTGGCGAGCTGCGGTTCGCCTCCGAGGTGCAGGCGCTGCTCGTCTACCCCGATCAGCCGCGCCGGTTGAACCCGGTCGGCGTCGCATTGTACGCCGCCCTGGGATACGTGCCGGCCCCGCACACGCTGCTCGCCGGGATCTCAAAGCTCCCACCCGCCCACGTGCTCGTGGCCGACCGTGGCGGCCTCGCGGTGTCCCGCTACTGGGACCCCGCCGCCGTGGCGGCGGAGCCGCCCGTGCTCGAACGACCCGGCACGCTCCGCGACACGCTGCTCCGCGCGGTTGAGCGCGAGCTCATGTCCGACGTCCCGGTCGGCGTGTTCACGAGCGGCGGGCTCGACTCGTCGCTGCTCGTGGCAGCGGCGGCCCGCGTCATGGCGGGCGAGCGCATCCACACCTACACCGTGAAGTTCGCCGAGCCGGGCTACGACGAAAGCGGCTACGCGGAGGCCGTAACGCACTCGATCCGCACGATCCACCACGTGGTCACGGCGGACGACCAGGCGCTCGAGCGGGCGTTCGAGCTCGTGACCCGCTCGCTCGGCGAGCCGATGGGCGATCCGGCCATCCTCCCCACCTACCTCCTGGCTGAGGCCGCGCGCGAACAGGTCAAGGTGGTGTTGTCGGGCGAAGGAGCGGACGAGCTGTTCGGCGGCTACCCGACCTACCTCGGGCACCACGCGGCCGGACTGTACCGCCGGGTCCCTCGCTCCGCCCGCGCGGCGCTGCGCTGGCTCGTGAACCGCCTCCCCACGTCGACCGGGAAGGTCACGATCGAATTCATGCTGAAGCAGCTGGTCGCCGCCGCGGAGCTCCCCCTCCTCGAGCGGCACCTGACGTGGTTCGGCGCGCTCGGCCCGGATGCCGGGGCGCTCACGTGGGCGAGCGCACTGCTGGACCGCTTTCCCGCCGCCGCGTCCGCCAATCGCGTGCTGTGGCTCGATTTTCTCTCCTATCTGCCCGACAATCTGCTCGCCAAAGTGGATCGCGGGACCATGCTCGCCTCCATCGAGGCACGCGCCCCGTTCCTGGACCGCGAGGTGATGGAGCTGGCCCTGCCCGCGCCCGCGGCACTCAAGGTGCGGGGTCTGACGACCAAGGTGATATTGAAGGCAGCAGCGCGCGGCCTCGTCCCGGACGCGGTGATCCGTCGGCGCAAGCGCGGCCTGTCGGTGCCGGTGGCGCGATGGCTCAATACCGGACTGGCGTCGCTCGCCGACCGGCACCTGCAGGCGCCGCGGCTGTTCCCAGGCGCGCCCACCGCGCGTCTCCTCGCCGAGCACCGGTCGGGCAGGCGCAACCACGCCCGCCAGCTCTGGCCCATTCTCATGGCGGAGCTGTGGGCGGAGCGGGGGGGCGTCGACCCGGCGGCCGATGGCGGGAGCCAGTCCGCCGCTGGGTCAGGGTGTACTGGAGGCAACGAATGACGCGCGACGAAGCGTTGGCCCTGATGCACGAGCACACGCGGTCCCCGTCGCTGCGCCAGCACATGCTGGCGGTCGAGGCCGCGATGCGGGCTTACGCCGCGAAGCACGGGGCGGACACCGAGGCCTGGGGCATCGTGGGGTTACTGCACGACTTCGACTACGAGCGGTTCCCCAACGCGACGCACTCGCCGACCGATGGCCATCCCGTTTGGGGCGTGACGCTCCTGCGTGAGCGCGGGCTCCCGGAGCCGATGTGCCGGGCGATCCTCGGCCACGCCACGTACAGCGGTGTGCCGCGCGACGCGCCGATGGCGCGGGCGCTGTTCGCGGTGGACGAGCTGTGCGGGTTCCTGGTCGCCTGCGCGCTGGTCCGGCCGTCGAAGAGCTTCGCCGATCTCGAGGTGTCGTCGGTGAAGAAGAAACTCAAGGACAAGGCGTTCGCGCGCGGCGTGAACCGCGACGAGGTGCGACAGGGCGCCGAGGAGCTGGGGGTGCCGCTCGACGAGCACATCGCCTTCGTGATTCAGGCGCTCCGCCCCGCCGAGGGAGCGCTCGGCTTGGGCGCGGCGGCCGCACCCCCGGCGTGAGCGCTCCCCTGACCGCGGCGACGCGGCGCAGCGCGACCGTCGCGCGCGACGAGCTCGCGCTGGCCATCGACCGTGCGGCCGGTGCCCGGCCGATCGGCGGGAACCGCCTCGAGCATCACCCCGACAGCCCGCGTGCCCTCGCGGTCATGCTCGGGGCGATCGCCACCGCGCGCCAGACGATCCACCTCGAGAACTACATCATCCGCGATGACGCGACCGGTCGGCGCTTCGCGGCCGCCCTCGCCGAGCGCGCGCGGGCCGGGGTGCGGGTGCGGGTGCTGTACGATGCGCTCGGCTCGTTTGGCACCTCCCGCCGTTATTGGCGCGGCCTGCGGGAGGCGGGCGCCGAGGTGCGCGCCTTCCATCCGCTCGCCTCACTGCGGCTGTTCGAGCTCCTCGCGCGCGACCACCGCAAGCTCCTCGCCACCGACGGCACGTGGGCCATCCTCGGTGGGCTGTGCATCGGCGACGAGTGGGCCGGGGATCCGGCGCGTAAGCGGCGGCCCTGGCGCGACACGATGGTCGCGGTGGCGGGGCCCGCCGTCGCGGCGCTGGAGCGCGCCTTCGCTCGCACCTGGGCACGGGCCGGCGCCGCGCTCCCGCCCGACGAGTTGGTCGCCGATCCGGCTCCCTGCGGCGACTCCACTGTGCGCATCGTGGAGGGCGTGCCGCAGCGCGCGCGCGTGTACCGCACCGTACAGCTGCTCGTCGCGAGCGCGGCCGAGCGGCTGTGGATCACGGACGCCTACCTCATCGCGCCCGCTGCCCTATACGCCAGCCTGATCGACGCGGCGAAGGCCGGCGTGGACGTGCGGCTGCTCGTCCCAGGGACGACCGATCTGCCGGTGCTCCGCAACTTCACGCGCATCGGCTACCGCGACATGCTGCACGCCGGTATCCGGGTCTTCGAATACGAGGGGCCGATGATCCACGCGAAGACCATGCTCGTGGACCACCGCTGGGCCCGCGTGGGGTCGAGCAATCTGAACGTCTCGAGCCTCCTCACGAACTACGAGCTCGACCTCGCGGCCGAATGCCAGGGGCTGACGGCGGAGCTCGCCGACCAGTTCCGGCACGATATGCGGCTGAGCCGGGAGATCGTCCTGCAGGCGCGCCGCCGGCTGCTGCCGCCGCGCCTCGTGGACGCGCCTACGACGGGGGCCGATGTGCCGCCCGACACGTCGCACAAGCGCTCCGGCTACGAGCTCGGCGCCGTGGCGGTGGTGGCGCTGCGCCGCGTGGCGGGCGGGCTCCGGCGCGGGATTGCGGCGACCGCGGCGCTCGGCTCCGCCACGGTCGGGGTGCTACTGCTCGTCTTTCCGCGAATCATGGGCATCGTGTTCGCCGCGGGCGCGTTCGCACTGGCATTGACGTTCACGTTGTACGGCTTCGAGCTGCGCCGCACCCGGGATGCCGACGATGGGTGATCCCCCAGACCTGCCGGCGAAAGCGGATGCGGGGCCGGCACGGCGGCTGCCCCGGGCTATCCAAGGCCATCCCGAAGGTGCCGCTGACGCGGACCCGACGGAGGTTCCGTCGGCCGCGCGTGCGCTCGAGCGAGGGCGGCGGCGGGATGTAGACCATGAGTGATCCCCAACCCCCGCACCCGGTCCCGCGTATACCTGAGCAGGACCCGGCCGCGGAAGGGGTCCTGGTCGCCCTGGCGGTGGCAGGCGACCGCGCGGCCTTTGGCGCCCTCGTGGAGCGCTACGCCGGCGTCGCGCGCCGGGTCGCGTGGGCCATCCTGGGGAACGCAGACGACGCGGACGACGCGGCGCAGGATGCCATGCTCTCGGCGCTCGTGAAGCTTGACCAGTACGACCCCCGTCGGCCGTTCGGTCCCTGGCTGTTGCGGATCGTCGCGAACGCCGCCACGGACCGGCGGCGGCGGCGCTCGGTGCGGCGCAGCGAGCCGTTGGACGTGGGGTTCGCGGCCGGCGGCCCCCGGCCGGACGCGACGGCCGAGCGGCGAGCGCTGGGCGAGCGCTTGCGCCAAGCGTTGGCGGCGTTGTCGGAGCGGCGGCGCGCGGCCGTCGTGTTGTTCGACGTCGAGGGCTATTCGCATGCCGAGATCGCCGCCATACTGGGCATCCCGGAGGGAACGGTGCGATCCGAAGTGTTCCACGGGCGGCGCCGGCTACGCGCCCTGCTCGGGGACTGGAAGGAGGAGGCATGAAAGAGTCGCTGTCGTTCGATCATCGACCCGATGCCGCGCTGGGAGACGCGCTGCGACGGGCGCTCGATCCTGGCGACCCGGCCCCGTTCGTGGCCCGGGTGCTCGCGCGTGCCGATCAAGTGCGCGCCGTCTCGTGGGACACGGTGCTCGCCCGCTGGTCGCGCCTCGGCGTCGCCGCCGCCGCCCTGGTCGCGCTCAGCGCGGGGTACGTGGTGGGCCGCGCGGGGATGTCCGCGCCGGCGGCGCAGCCGTCGATGGCCGAGACGCTGCTCGTGCACCCCGCCCAAGCGGACGTCGGAATCGTTCTCGCCTCCGTGATCGACAACTAGAAAGGTGGACGCGCAGTGATGCCGAACCCCTCCAAGACCCGGGCGCTCACCCTGCTCGCGGCAACGTTCCTAGCCGGTGTCGCGGTCGGGACGGGGGTGCCCGCCGTCTGGGCCCACTACGGTGCCGACCGGCGCGCCGAGCGCCCGCACGGCCTGGAACGGATGATGGGGGAACTCGACGAGGAGCTGCACCTTACGCCGGTGCAGCACGACTCGGTCCACACCATCCTGGGGCGTCACTTCGGCAAGCTGAGTGCCGTCTGGGACTCGGTGAAGCCCCGCTTCGACGCGATCCGCAGCCGCATGGATTCGGAGGTCGTGCGCCAGCTCACCCCCCCGCAGGCGGTGCAGTACCGCGACCATGTGACCCGGTATCGGCATCAAAAAGAACAGGCCCGATCCGACTCGAGTCGCACGAAGCCATGACGGTGCTCCGCCGCACGGTGATCGCGGGCGTGGTGGCCGCGCTCGCGGCGCCGCGGCTCGCGGCGCAGCAGCCCCCGCTCCAGGTGACGCTCGCGGAAGCGGTGCGGCGCGCGCTGGGCGTGCAGCCCGCGGTCGTCCAGGCGCAGGGCAACGCGACGACGGCGGAGTGGCAGAAGCGCGCGGCGTACGGCGCGTTTCTCCCCACCGTCACGTTCAACTCGAGCGCCTTCCGGCAGAACGCCAGTTCGTTTGTCAACGGCATCTTCGCCAACCCCGGCTACCAGTACAGCACCGGGCTGAGCGCGGCGCTGGACCTGTTCACGGGCTTCCGTCGCCTCGCCACCTATCGGAACGCCGATGCCGCTGAGGACGCCGCCGACGCCGGACTGGTGAACCAACGCTACCAGGTGACCGCGGCGACCGCGCAATTCTTCTTCACCGCGCTCGCGGACGAGGAGCTCGTGCGCGTCGCTTTGGCGCAGGTCGACCGCGCCAAGGAAGAGCTCCAGATCTCCGTCAACAAGTTTCAGGCTGGCGCCGCGACGCGCTCGGACACGCTCACCGCGACGGTCGACCTCGGCAATGCCCGACTCACGCTGCTCCAGGCGCAAGCCACCCTCGCCACCGCGCAGGCCAACCTCGCGCGACAGATCGGCGAGGATGGCGCGGTCCGCCCCCTGCCAGAGTCGCAGCTTCCTGCGGTGCCGGACACCGCCGGCTTGCGCGCGGCCGCCCTGCGCGGCGCGCCCGTGGTCGCGCAGGCCGTCGCGCAGGAGCGCGCCGCGTCGGCCGCCGTCTGGGTCGCCCGCTCGCCCTACTGGCCCACGCTCACGGCGTCCTACACCACGTCGAGTCAGGGGCTCACCGCCCCGTGGGACGGCTTCGACGCGGGCAACCGCAACCTGAATCAGTTCCGGGTCGGACTCTCGTGGACGCTGTTCAACGGGTTTCAGCGCGAGCAGGCGCTGGCGCAGGGCGCGGCTGGCCTGAACCTCGCCCGCGCTCAAACCGCCGACGCGCGCCGCCAGCTCAACGCCCAGCTCACCCAGCAGTTCGCCGCCCTGTTCACCGGAGGCGCTCAGATCGCGATCGCCGACGCCAACGTGGCCGCCGCGACCGAGGCCGTGCGGGTGCAGCAGGAGCGCTACCGGCTCGGCGCCGGTACCCTGCTCGACCTGCTCACGGCTCAAGCGAACCTCACCCAGGCCGAGGTCAGCCGCGTCCAAGCACACTACAACTACCTCATCGCCCGGGCACAGCTCGAGGCGCTGGTGGGGCACCCGCTGTGACGAGCCTCGAAGCGACGACGTTCCGCACCGGCGACACGCCGCAGCCCGACATCGTAATCCTCACCCACAAGCTGGCACGGGACTACGACATGGGGGGCGAAGTCGTGCACGCCCTGCGCGGCGTGGAGATCCAGATCCGCCGCAACGAGTACGTCGCCGTCATGGGCCCATCGGGCTCCGGGAAGTCGACCCTGATGAACCTGATCGGCTGCCTCGACACGCCCACCGCGGGCGAGTACTGGCTCAACAGCCAGAAGGTGAGCGACTTGTCGGACGACGCGCTGGCCCGGATTCGGAACAAGGAGATCGGGTTCGTCTTCCAGACGTTCAACCTGCTGCCGCGGGCGAGCGCGCTGCACAACGTGGAGCTGCCGCTGATCTACGCGGGCCTACCGGCCAAGGAGCGCGGCGCCAAGGCGGCGGGGGCGCTCGAGCACGTCGGGCTCGCGGACCGCATGGAGCACCGGCCCAACGAGCTGTCGGGGGGCCAGCGCCAGCGCGTCGCCATCGCACGGGCGCTCGTCAACGATCCGTCGATCCTGCTCGCCGACGAGCCCACCGGGAACCTCGATTCGGCCACGGGCGCGGACATCATGCGGCTGTTCGGCCAGCTGCACGACAGCGGGCAGACGATCGTCCTCGTGACGCACGAAGCCGACATCGCGGCCAACGCGCTGCGCCAGATCCACCTGCGCGACGGCCTCGTCGAGCGCGACGAGCGCATGGAGCGGCGCGGGTGACGCGCGCGCGCGCCGCCGCCGCGCTCGTGCTCGCGAGCGCGGCGTGCGGGAAGGCCCAGACCGCCCCGCTGTACGAGAAAGTCCCCGTGCGGCGCCGCGACGTCGTCGTCACCGTCGTCGCGCAGGGCATCATCCAGCCGGCCCTCACGTTCAGCGTGAAGTCGAAGGCGTGGGGAGAGATCGTCGCGCAGCCGGTCCAAACGGGCGACGCGGTGAAGAAGGGTCAGCTGTTGACGACGATCGACCCCCGCATCCCGCAGAGCAACCTGACGCAGGCGCAGGCGAGCGTCGACCGGGCGCAGGCGCAACTGGCGAACGCCGCGGCGCAGTTCCAGCGGAGCGAGGTCCTCTACCGGAGCAACTCGCTCCCGGAGACGGCGTACGACGCCGCCCAGCTCGCCTACGTCACCGCCCAGGCGGCCGTCGTGACCGCCGAGGCGAACCTGCAGACCGCCAAGGACGCGATGGACGACACGCACGTGCGGGCGCCGATCGGCGGCACCGTGCTCGAGCTCGACGCGGTGCTCGGCACCGTGATCTCGAGCCCAACGCTCGGCGGCGGCACGGTGATCCTCAAGATGGCGAATCTCGACACCGTGCAGGACTCGGCGCTCGTGATCGAAACGGACATCGGCAGGGTGCAGGCGGGAATGCCGGCGAGCATCAGCGTCGACGCCTATCCCAACCGCCTGTTCGAAGGCACGATCCTGAAAGTCGCGCCGCAGGCGCAGGTCGTCCAAAACGTCACGATGTTCCCGGTCCTCATTAACGTCCCGAACCCGGGACACCTGCTCAAGCGCGGCATGCATACCGAGGTGCGGATCCGCACCGGGCGGCGCGAGGGCGTGCTCGCCGTGCCGAACGCCGCGCTCCGAACCGCGCGGGACGTGAGTGCCGCGGTGAGCCTGCTGGGCCTCGACTCGCAGACGGTCGCGCGCGAGATCGCCGCTGCCGCCGCGCCGCAAACCCCACGGGTGGCTGACGCCACGGCCCCCGCCCCCGCCCCCACGCCCGCTCCCCAAGCCGGTGGCGGGGGCGCCACCGTTACGCTGCCGAGTGGGCGGACCGTGGTGCTGCCGCCAGGCGTCTCGCCCGAGCAGCTGCGGGCGGCGCTCGCCAAGATGGCGAGCGGGGCCGCACCCACGCCGGCCGAGCGGGCACTCTTGGGGCGGGTGTTCAGCCGCTCCACGGGCAGCGGCACGCGCCAGCCCCGCAATAACCAGAGCTACGTCGTCTTCGCGCTGCGGGGCGGGACCGTTATCGCCACCCCCGTCAAGACCGGGCTCACCGATCAGGACTACATCGAGGTCACGAGCGGCATCGCAGAGGGGGACACCGTGCTGGTCCTCCCCACCGCGTCGCTGGTGCAGTCGCAGCAGCAGTTCCGGCAGCGCTTCACGAACGTGACGGGCGGCGGCCTCCCCGGCCTGCGCCAGCAGACGCAGAGCGGCGGGTCGCGGTGACGAAGGCGACGCGCCAGCTCACGGTCGGCCTCGCGGCTGGCGCCATCGCCGCGGCCGCTTGCCGCCACGCGGCGCCCGCACTCCCGTACCGGAAGGTTCCGGTCGAGCGCCGCGACATCGTGGTCACGGCGACCGCGTCGGGCGTGATCCAGCCCATTCTCACGCTCAGCGTCAAGTCCAAGGCCTCGGGCGAAATCCTGGAGGAACCCGTCCAGACCGGCGATGAGGTACGCAAGGGCCAGCTCCTGGCACGGATCGACCCGCGCATTCCGCAGAACAACCTGACCCAGGCGCAGGCGAACGTGGCGGTGGCCAAGGCGCAACTCGCCAACGCCACGGCGCAGCTCAAGCGGAGCGAGGCGCTGCTCCAGACCCAGTCCATCACGCCGGCCGCCTACGACTCGGCGCAGCTCGCGGCCGCTACCGCGCAAGCGGCAGTGGTCACGGCCACGGCCACGCTGCAGACCGCCCGAGACGCGATGCAGGACACCCACGTCCAGGCCCCCGTCACCGGCACCGTGCTCGAGCTCGACGCCGTGCTCGGCACCGTGATCTCCAGCCCCACCAACGACGTAGGCGGGGGGACCGTCATCCTGAAGATGGCGAACCTCGACACCGTCCAGGTCTCGGCGCTCGTCGACGAGACGGACGTCGGCAAGGTGCAGCCGGGCCTGCAAGTGACGATCAGTGTCGACGCCTACCCCAACCGCGCGTTCGACGGCCGGGTCCTGAAGATCGAGCCGCAGGCGCAGGTGAGCCAGAACGTCACGATGTTCCCCGTGGAGGTGAACATCGTGAACCCGGAGCATCTCTTGAAGCCCGGGATGAACACCGAGGTCGAGATCCACATCGGCCAACGTCAGGGCGCGCTCGCGGTCCCGAACGCGGCGTTGCGGCGCGCGCGCGACGTCGCTTCCGCCGCCAGCGTGTTCGGGCTTGATCCGCGGACGGTCGCGCGCCAGCTCGCAACCCCCCAGAGGGCGGACGAGCGGGGCGGTGGCGGCAGCGGTGACACGACCACGGATGGCGGCAAGCTCCACGCGGCCGAGCGGGCTCCCCGGCCGCCACCCCGCGAGAGCGATTCCGGGGCCGGGACGCCGCGTGCGGCGGGAGCGGGTGCCGATACCAGCTACGTCGTCTTCGCCCTGCGCGGCAGCAAGATCGTCCCCGTGGCGATCGGGGCGGGCCTGACCGATCAGGACTATATGGAGGTAACGGCGGGCCTGACCGACAGAGACACGGTGCTCGTGCTCACGAGCGCCCCGCCGCGGTAACGATGCTCCTCGCCGAGATCATCAAGGTGGCGCTCGCCGCGCTGCGGGCGAACAAGCTGCGCTCGCTGCTCACCATGTTGGGCATCATCATCGGCGTCGGCGCCGTCATCACGATGATCGCGCTCGGCTCGGGCGCGCAGAAATCCATCCAGGACCGGATCCAGGCACTCGGCCCCACGTTGTTGAGCGTGTACCCCGGACAGAGCTTCATGCGCGGGGTCGCCAGCAACAACCGCGTCAGCCTCACGATGGATGACGACACGGCCCTCGCCAACAACGCCCAGTACGTGACCGCGGTGGTGCCGGAGCTCGGCGCCAACCTCCAAGTACAGATGGGCGATCAGAACATCAACGTGACGGTGATGGGTACGACCCCGCTGTACGTGCCGATCCATAGCTATACCGTCACCGATGGCCGCGCGTTCACCGCCGGGGACGACGCGGCGCGGCGGCGCGTCGCCGTGCTCGGGGCCGCGGTGCCCCAGATGCTCAACTCCAACCGGACCGCCATGATCGGCCAGCAGCTCATGATCCGCAGCATCGCCTTCGAGATCATCGGCGTGCTCTCGGAGAAAGGGGCGCAGGGATTCTTCAACCCGGACGAGCAGATCCTGATCCCGCTGCAGACCGCGCGCTATCGCGTCATCGGCACGGACCGGCTCCGCGACATCACCGTGCAGGCGCGCGATCTGCAGTCGATGAACCTCGCCATGATCGAGATCGAGCGCGTGCTGCGACGCCAGCACAAGATCCGGCCCGGCCAGGACAACGATTTCCAAATCCGCAACCAGACCGACATCATGGCGACGTTACAGCAGACGACCGACACGTTCAAGTATCTGCTCGCCGGCATTGCGGCCGTAAGCCTCCTGGTCGGCGGTATCGGCATCATGAACATCATGCTCGTCTCGGTCACCGAGCGCACGCGCGAGATCGGGGTCCGCAAGGCGCTCGGGGCCACGCGCTTCAACATCCTGTTCCAGTTCCTGGTCGAGGCGCTGGTGTTGTGCCTGCTGGGTGGCGTGATCGGCGTGCTGGTCGGCTCATTCGGCGCCATCGTGCTGTCCCAGCTCGCGCACTGGAACACGCTGATCTCCCCGCTCGCCATTCTCCTCGCCTTCGTGTTCAGTGCGGCCGTGGGTCTGTTCTTCGGCATCTGGCCGGCGCGCCGCGCCGCGGCGCTCGATCCGATCGTCGCCTTGCGCTACGAATAGTCGCTGCGCGCCGGCGGCGGCGGGCGCCGACCGACGAATCGACGGTCGTGCGTCATCAGCGTGTCATGAGAGTACCGCTCGCTCAATCCGGCTTCTATGTTTTCCCCACCCATGCTGCTGCTGCTCCTCGCCTTCCAGGCCGCCACCGACCCCGGGCCGACCTACAGCGGCGTCGCCCGACAGCTCGACGTGCGGGTGCCGCGCATCGAGACCAGCGCGCGGATCGACGGGGTCCTCGATGAGCCGGTCTGGCGCCAAGCGGCGCTGCTGACGGGCTTCTCGCAGTACCGGCCCGTGGACGGGCGCCCGGCCGCGGATTCGACTCAGGTCCTGGTCTGGTACTCGCCCGATGCGATCTACTTCGGCATCCGCGCCTACGAGTCGCATGGCGCCGTCGTGCGTGTCACGCTCGCGAACCGCGACAACATCGACGCCGACGACCGCGTGGTGCTCCTGCTCGACACCTACGCCGATCACCGGCGCGCGCTGTTGTTCGCGGTCAACCCACTCGGCGTGCAGGAGGACGGCGTCTGGAGCGATGGCGTCGAAGCCGCGGCGGGCGGGCCGACCGCGGGAGGCCGGTACGACGCCACGATCGATCTCAACCCCGACTACGTGTACGAATCGCGCGGTCGGCTCACGGACTTCGGCTACGAAGTCGAGCTCCGCATCCCCTTCAAGAGCCTGCGCTATCAGTCGGCCGATCCGCAAGCGTGGGGCTTCCAGGTGGTGCGCGAGACGCAGCACACCGGGTACGAGGACACCTGGGCGCCGACGGTGCGCGCGAGCGCCAGCTTCCTCATCCAGTCGGGCCGGCTCGTCGGGCTCACCGGCCTGCACCGCGGCCTCGTGATGGATGCGACTCCGGAGTTTACCACCAAGGTGAATGGCACCCCCCGCCCTCCTGCCTACCTCTACACGGGCACGCCCGATTTGGGCGGCACGCTGCGCTGGGGCGTGACCCAAAACTTGAGCCTCAACGCGACCGCAAATCCCGACTTCTCGCAAGTCGAAGCGGACGTCGGGCAGGTGACGGCGAACGCGCGGTTCCCCCTGTTCTTCCCCGAGAAGCGACCGTTCTTTCTCGAGGCGCTCGAGCAGTACGACACGCCGAACCGGCTCATCTACACGCGCCGCGTCGTCCAACCCGTCGTGGGGGCGAAGCTCACGGGCAAGCTGGGGGCCACGAACGTCGCCTACCTCGCCGCCCTAGACGCCACGGACCAGTCGGTGACGCAGGACAATCCGATCTACAACCTGCTGCGCCTGCGGCGCGACCTGGGAGCGAGCTCGACCGCGGGGCTCGTGTACACCGATCGCATCGACGGCGGCGCCTACAATCGCCTCCTCGGCTCCGACGTGCGCGTGGTGTGGCGCACGATCTGGTTCTCGCAAGCGCAAGTCGTGGGATCCTGGACGCGGGACGGGAGCGGCGCCCGCGCCGGCCGGCTGTGGGACCTGACGCTGTACGACCGCACGGGCCGGGCGTACGGCAACCACGCCGAGCTGGTGGGCGTGAGCCCGGACTTTGTGGCCGCGTCGGGTTTCGTGCCGCGGACCAACTACGTGGAGGCGCGGCTCTTCAACCGGTTCAGCTGGTACGGCCACCCCGGCGCCTTGCTCGAGCAGGTCACCACGTTCGTCGCCTACACGCCGCTGTGGCACTACGACGACTTCCTGCGTGGCCGGAGCACGATCGAGGGCGGGTGGCAGAACACCTGGACGGTCAATGGGCGCGGCGGCTGGGGGCTCACCGTCAACCTGACCGACTTCGAGCAGGTCTTCGACGCGGGGGGTTACGCCGGGTACACGACCGACAGCGTTGGGGGGACGCCGTTCGTCCTGCCGCACGGCCTCTACAACCTGCTCGGCGCCAACGCCGGCGTGAACACGCCGAGCCGCGCCCTCACCGCCGCCGTGAGCGCGGGATACGCCGCCGTGCCGATCTTCGCGGAGGCCGCGGCCGGCCGCGAAGTGGACGTGCAGACCACGCTCAGTTGGCGGCCGACGTCGGCGGTGCGGGTCGACGCCCTGTGGACCCACCAGCGCCTCACGCGCGGGCGCGACGGGAGCCGGTTTGCCGTGGCCAACATCCCGCGGCTTAAACTCGAATATCAGCTGACGCGCTACATCTTCTTTCGCTACGTCGGGCAGTACTTCGCCCAGGAGCGCGACGCGCTGCTCGACCCGCGCACCGGGTTGCCGCTGGTCCTCGACGCCGGCGCCACCGCCCGCGTCGGGGCCGCGCACGGCGTGACGACGAACGACTTCCGCTCGGACTTCCTGTTCTCGTACCGGCCCACCCCGGGCACGGTGTGCTTCGTCGGCTACGGCGCCTCGCTCACCGAGCCTGACGCCCTGCAATTCCGCGGCCTGCACCGCACCTCGGACGGATTCTTCCTCAAGGTGAGCTACCTGTTCCGCATGTAGGCCCACTACCCCCGGTTGCCCGGCCCGGGCATTTTCTCCTCATGCCCGATGCGGTGTTCGATCTCGCCCACCAGCTCGCGGCCGAAGAGCGCGCCAAACAACGCCAGTATCTCGTGGCGAACACCCGGACGCGCTGGGGCTTTGTCGGGTTCGGCGTCGTGCTGCTCGCGGCGGTGCGGCTCGCGGGGCTCGTGCCCATCACCTGGCCGTTCATCCTCGGCTTCACCGTGGCGTTCGCGGCGGTGAACTACGCCATGGTCCAGCTCGCCCGGGCGCGGGCGTTCCGCCCCTGGTATGCCCACGTGAACATCGCCGTCGGCGCCGCCATGATCTCCGCGATCGTGTACGCGGTAGGGCCCACGGGGCACCTGCTGTACGTGGCGTACCTGATCGCCCCGCTCCAGGCGGCGCTCTATCTCGGAGCCAATGATGCCTGGCAGGCGTTGGTCCTCAATCTCGCGGGGTTCGCGCTCGTCACGGCCCTGCGCACCAGTCAGGGCGCGCCCGGCTGGGCGTGGAGCGTCTTCCTCGAGGAAACGCTGGTGCTCGTGTTCGCGACCGTGGCGCTCGTGCCGACGCTCTCGCGGATCGTCGCCCGGCTGTACGCGGTACGCGAGACGCTCGCCCTGGTGGAGCACGGCGACCTGACCGCCAAGGTGCAGGACGACGCGCACGACGAACTGGGATTCTTGGGCGTGAGCCTGAACCAGACGACCGACGCTATCGCCGGGATCGTGCGGCAGGTGCAGCAGCAGGGGCAGGATCTCGCCGCGATGGCACAGCAGCTCGCGGCGGCGGCCCAACAGCTGCAGGCGAGCTCCGAGGAGATCTCAGCCGCCACCCAGCACGTGGCGCGCGGGACCGAGCGGCAGCGGGAGCTCATCGGACACGGGCGCGCCGATTCGGAGGCGGCGGCGGCCGTGGCCTCCGAGCTGCACGTCCGGGCACAGGAAGCCGAGCGCCAGATCGCCGGTGTCGCGCAGCAGGCCCGCCGCCACGGGGAGGAGATCGCGCAGGCGAGCGCGCTGCTGGTGACGCTCGTGGACCACTTGGACCAGGTATCGCGCGCCGCCGGTACGCTCGAGCAGGGCTCGCGCGAGATCGGGAAGCTGGTCGACGCGATCACCCGGATCGCGAGCCAGACCGACCTGCTGGCGCTCAATGCGGCTATCGAGGCCGCCCGCGCGGGCCAGCACGGGCTGGGGTTCCGCGTCGTGGCCGATGAGGTGCGCAAATTGGCCGAGCAAAGCGCCCGTTCCGCCGACGAGGTGCGGGCCCGGGTGCGCCAGACGCAGGACCAGATCGCCCAGCTCCTCGCCGCCATGGAGGAAGGCCGCCGCACCGCGCGCGGCGTGGGGGCGGTCTCGGCGGCGGTGCGCCAGGCGCTCGATGCCATCTTCGGCGACCTGAACGCCACGGTGCAGTTCGCGACCGCCTTCGCCGGGGAGACCGCAGGCCAGACGACCCGCATCCGCGACGTCGTGCAGCGCTTAGAGGAAGTCGCGGGCATCGCCGCAACGGCTGCCCAAGGGGCGGAGCAGACGTCGGCCGCCACCGAGCAGCAGATCGCCTCGCTCGGCGAGCTCACGACCACGTCGCAGCACCTGTCGGTCGCGGCGGCGAAGCTCGCTCAAACGATCCAGCGGTTCAGCGCGAACGGCGGGACGTTACCAACCCCGAAATAGCGACGCGTCCCCGAAATCCCACAGCAGGAAGCTGATGACGCGTGGGTGGTGCGGCTCGGGGCCCACGGTCGGCAGCGCCGCGCCGAGCGAGGCCGCGACGTGCCCCAGTCGCGAGAGCCGTATCCAGAGCTGCGGGTACAGCGTCACGGTGCGCGCGCCCACCGTCGGCACCGTCCACCCGGCCTCGAGCATCGGCACGAAGCGCCCGACCTCGCCCCCGAGCCCGAACCGGTACTCCGCGGCACTGATCCCGGAGCCCTCCTCCCAGCGGCTCACGATCTCACCCTGCACCACGAGAGCCCGTCCCGGATTGGCGCCGACGGTCAGGAACGGCTGGACCTCCCAGAGTGCCTGCCGGCCGAGCGGGGGCGTGAGCTCGACGCCCAGACTGACGAGCGCGCGGCGCTCGAGGCTGTGCCACACGTTGTACTTGAGCGCGCCGGTCACGCCGGCGAAGGCGTTCGGTTGCCCGTCGAACGAGGAGCGCGCGCTGGCCTCCATCTGGAGCCGCTGGCCCAGCCGGCGCTCGTAGATGTATTCCTGGTCGCGGGCCTCATCCACGATGACGACCTCGTCTTCCGGGAAGGCCTTCTCGACCAGGAACGGGCGGGGCAGGTTCAGCTCACCCGGCGGCCAGCCGCGCTCCCCGCACAACGAACGCGTGTAGCGGACGACCGCGCGGATCTGCTCCGGGGTGGCCGCCTCGCCGAACGCCGGCATGTCGAGCGACAAGCCGAACGCCGCCCCGCCCTGCGTGACGATGCCCACCCACCGCGCCTCGGGTTCCGCGCTCGAGCCCTTGCAGTCCCTCAGGTCCGCGGCGGGCACTTCCAGCCGCGTCGAGGCCGCGGCGACGCCGCGTCCATCGGCGCCGTGGCACGACTTGCACCACGCCTGGAACAGCGCCGCCCCGGAATCGGGCGACGCCTGCGCCGCGAGCGCCACGAGCGCCACCGCGACCGGGGGCATCAGGCGACTCGGGCCAGACGGTGCAGCTCAGACGCGCACCGGTCCGCCTCGCGGACGATCGCGTCGATCGGCGCGGTGACCAGCTCGTGCCCGAGGACGACGGGGCGGCCATCCACCACCACGTCGCGCACGTCGCTCGCGCACGCCGCGTACACCACGAGCGAGACCGGGTCGCCGACCAGGGGGTGGAGGTGCGGCTCGCGGAGGTCGAGCACCACCAGGTCCGCGCGCTTGCCGGGCGCGATGGACCCGATCTCGGCGTCGAGCCCGAGGGCGTGGGCGCCGCCGAGCGTCGCCAGCTCGAGCACCTGCGCCGCCGGGAGCGCATCCGCCCCGAGCCGAGGCTTCTGCACGAGGGCGGCGAGGCGCATCTCGGCGAACACATCGAGGCGATTGTTGCACGGGGCGGCGTCCGTCCCGATCGCGACCCGGCACCCGGCGGCGAGCAGCTCCGGCACCTTGGCGATGCCGCTCGCAAGCTTGAGGTTGGACGACGGGCAGTGTGCCACGTTCGTCCCCTGGCGGGCGAGTCGGTCCATTTCGTGCGGGTCCACCCAGACGCAGTGGGCGAGCACCGCTCGAGGGCCGGCGATCCCGACCGAGTCGAGGTACGCGATCTCTTCCAGCCCCGTCGTCCGGAGCACCGTTTCGCGCTCCACGATCGTCTCGGCCGCGTGGGTGTGCAGCTGGGCGCTGAATCGCTCCGCCAGATCGCTCGCCCCCCGCAGCAGGGGGCCGGAGCAGCTCGGTACGAACCGCGGAGCGAAGCACACGCGCAGCCGGCCACCCGCGCGCCCGTGCCACTGCTCGGCCAGCGCCTCCGCGTCGGCGAGGGCCGCGTCGGTCGATTCCGCCAGGGCGAGTGGCGCCCCTTCGGGGTGGGCGTCCATCAGGCATTTCCCCGCCGTGGCACGAATACCGATGCGCTCGAGCGCGCGGAACGCGGCACCCGTGTGGCGCACCGTCTCCATGTCGAGAATCGCCGTCGTGCCGCCGAGCAGCAGCTCCGCGGCGCCCAGCAGGGCGGACGCGTACACCGTCTCTTCCGTGTGGGCGGCCTCGAGCGGCCAGATGCGGCGCACCAACCAATCCTCGAGCGGCAGGTCGTCGGCGAGGCCCCG
>Ga0209648_10000861_pt1 | contig 24145 bp, 24 predicted proteins | sample GraSoi2013_115cm_FD_185830 | JGI IMG/M metagenome (GOLD analysis project Ga0209648, IMG submission 185830) | Grasslands soil microbial communities from the Angelo Coastal Reserve, California, USA - Sample 9_17_2013_115cm (SPAdes) (version 2) | ecosystem: Environmental > Terrestrial > Soil >... | reverse complement strand
CGTGGCCCAGCCGGTTACGCCGTTCCCACCTCTGGCTATCGCCGCCAGAGATTGAGAAGATGCCAAAACCAGCTTACACACTTACCGTGTTCGTCCTTGCCCTTCTGGTTGCGCCAGTTATAGCGCAGTCAGAAGCCCAAGAACGCGCCGCGAGATTGCGCGCTCAATTGACCGATCTGCAAGCGCAGCAGGCCGATCTCCAAAGCCGTCTGACACAGTTAGATGAAGATATCAAACCGGACAATATCGAGCGCAGTCTGGCCGGTGTAGGCAGCACCCACCCGGAAGATTTGCGCGAAGCACGTCGCCGCCAACTGGAAATCCAACGGAAGGGCATACAAAGCCAGCTTGATAATCTAGCCACAACTCGCGCGCGGCTGGAAGCGGCCATCGCTACGGCAGATGTTCAGAGTTATCGCGAAATGGCCGGACCAAACCCAAGCGGAGACACAACTTCAATTCCTAAATCAAAAAAAGCAGTTATCAAAAAAAGCGTTCGACAAAAGCATCGATTGAAAAAGCGCAGCCTGCATAACCGTTAATAGTTGAGTTCATAGAACGAGCGAAGGAGAAACGGATGCCTGAGAAAGAAACGCTCGAACGAGCGCAGGAAGATAAGCGCGAAGGAAAAGCTCCGAGCACGCAGGCAGGAGAATTTGTCCGCGAAGAAATCGAGCACGTACGTGAAGGGAAGCACGGCGCTCGCTCAACCAAACAGGCGATAGCCATCGGACTCTCGAAAGCGAGACGCGCCGGCGTGAAACTGAAGCCGCCCAAAAAAGGATCGAAGAAAACTCGCAAGCAGGCTGCGCGGGATATTCGGAAAGGAGAAAGCGCGAGTAAGAAGAAGTCTGCAAAACGTTCGCGGGCAACTTCGCGGGCTTTGAAAAGAGAAGGTCGCAGTGCAGCTTCCAAGAAAGCACTTTCTGGTCAGGCTCGTAGCGCAGCCCGAAAGCGATCGGCAGCTTCCCGCTCACGGTCTGCGAAAAAGGCGGCTCGCACTCGGAAGAAATAGGAACTAACTAAAAGGCTAAACAAGCGACGGTTCGGAAACGTCAGTCATTTTGCGGATCGAGAGCAACTCGGGAGGAAGGTATGAAACGACAATTGTTCATATGGCTAGCGGCATTAGCGATCGCAACGTCGCTGTTGACTTACGGAAGTGCTCAGAAGAGCGTGACGGTAGAAATAAGAAATGGGCAGGGCGAAAGCGTAGGTACAGCCAGGATCTCGCCTGCAGGACGAGGCGTGAGAATCATGCTTGATTTAAAGAATCTTCCACCGGGCCAGCACGCGATTCACATACATCAAATGGCCAAATGTGAAGGGCCAAAGTTTGAAACCGCTGGGCCGCATTTTAATCCGGCTGGTAAACAGCACGGCTTGAAGAATCCGATGGGACCACACGCCGGCGATATGAATAACTTCATCGTGCGCGCAAACGGTACTGCGCGGCTGACGATAACCGATCCGCGTGTGAATCTGGGTACTGGCGCGTACTCTTTGTTTACCAATGGCGGCACGTCGCTCGTCATTCACGCCAAGGCTGATGACATGAAAACCGATCCATCTGGAAATTCAGGTGATCGAATCGCTTGTGGCGTGATCGCGAAATACGATTGAAAAAACAGACCCGCCCAGAAGGAGCCAAATAAGTGCACGGTCTTTGTCAGCGTCGGATGAGGCTCACGAATAAAACAATACCCGCATCTTCTGTACGTACGATATGACCTTTCCTGAACCTTATTTGATTGTAGTGAAGTTGACCCTGTGGACGGGCAGAACTTACAACAAAATTATCCTAAGTTTTAAATAATCGTAAATCGCATTCCATTCGCAACGAGAACACCAAAACAACGGGCGAGCGATCTTTGAACTAAACTTCATCAATTTCATATGCTCGCGCGCAGTTTTCATCTGCTGACTGTGGTCTCGCTACTATTTGCCACAGTCTCCTGTAGATCGCACTCCAAAGCCGCCGCACCGAGTGCGGATAACCGCTCCACCGCTTCAGACATTGCGCAGGCTGACCAGTTTTATCGTGACCGCGAAGATCTGACGCGGCTGGAACAAGGAATAGTTTTGTTAAGACAAGCCGTCACAGCCGATCCGAATAGCTACGATGCTAATTGGCGGCTGGCCAAATTCGATTATTACCTCGCAACGCACACGGACGGTGAATACCGCGACAGAGCATTTCGGGACGGCATCAGCGCGGGCAAGTCAGCCCTCCAATCGCAGGGCGACCAACCGGAAGGCCATTTCTGGCTGGGTGCGAATTACGGCGGCAGTCTTGAATCAGGTTCGTTCGGCCTTGCGACGGTTGGTGACGTGCGCAAGGAAATGGAAACAGTGTTGAAAATCGACGAAGGTTACCAGGACGGAAGTGCTTATATGGTATTGGGTCTTGTCGATCTGAAGGCGCCTAAGGTTGTCGGCGGCGATCCGCAGCGCGCGGTAACAGAAATGGAAAAAGGTCTCCAGTTTGGAAAAGCGAATGCTTTCCTGCGTCTGCACCTTGCCGAAGCGTATCAAGCAGTCGGACGTACTGCAGACGCGCGCCAACAACTAAACGCTATTCTTTCACTGACACCCGATCCGAACTACTTGCCTGAACTCAAAGAAGCGCAAACCCAGGCTCGGCAAATGCTCGACAAAATCAAGTGAGTAAATTGCGGGTACCGAAGTGTTCCCGAGAAAATTGCCGCAACTCCTCGTCGCGGCATTTCTTATGTTCCTTTCGCCGAGTGCCCGAGTCTAACAACTAAGAGGGAGGCGGTCGCGCTCTTTCCTTTTCATATTCCGTCTTCTAGCTGAGCCGACCTCGCCTTTGTGAGAGAAAGAGCATCTCGCTTTAATTCGCTAACGCCTGTCGCAGGCAAGCGCTGCTTTGAGTTGATTCAAGGCTTGGTTCGTCGCCTCCAACGCCTCATCTCTATGCCCACGAAAATCATGAGCTGCGTGTTGCAACTCGATCCTTGCGCGCTCCAAGGCGTTAATTGCCTGACGGATCTTCGGATGGCGCTCGCGGACCTCTCCAACGTAGTCGTATCCTCTGTACGAGGTCCTCTCAACAAAACCCAACTGCGAACTTACTCTTGGTGGCTCCAAGCTTGCGCGATCACTCTCCAATGCAAGTTTGAGTTGTATGATCGCCTTGTTGGTGGCTTCGAGCGCTTCGGCGGGATGACCACAAAAGTCATGGGAGGCGTCTTCCAAATCATCCTTTGCTGCTCCCAGCGCATTGATGGCTTTGCGGATCATTGGATGACGCTCGCCTCGCTCCCGCTCCGCGATTGAGCGCTGCGGATAAGTTTGCGCAAGTGTTCTGCTCGCCATCGTGGTTCCCATTAATATTAGGAATGCCACAAGGGTGATTAAAGGCCTTCTCATGTAACTTCTCCTTCTGTTATTAAATTGCATACGGGAGAGTTAGTTTTTCAGCGTTCTTCCCGGCATCACGCAAGGCGAGCTCGGCATGCCTCAACCTGATAACACCGAACAGCTGGCACGCAACGCGACCGTCAAAAACTTAGACGCGTAGTCCAGAGCACAGGTTGAAGAATTTATGTTTGTCTAGCCGTCGCAGCTTCGGAAATCGCAGCATTCGTTATCGTTGCCATTCACAACTGTTCAACCAAAGACTTTGCCTCAGTCTGTCTAGTCAGTCGCATGTTCGGCCACCCATAGCGCCTAATGAACTCTTTGCGTTGCAAGTGATGGCTAAGGTGGCGGGCGCGCAACCGATAGCTCCTTTACCGGTACCCTTTGGTAATTTCAGTTCGTATTAAAGTGTCGCGCTTCGGACCTAACCATCTGACAGATCACACGTCAGAAGAGTCACGCTGTTGCTCCCACGAGTGCCGCAGGAACGCCGAACGTGCCTTCGACGACTTCCAAGAAAGTCCGCTCTTCGCGAAGAATGAATCGCTTCGTCTGCGCCATTGCAAAGTTCTCACGAGATTCCGGATCTGACTTCACGGTGCTCGATAGGCCTCATAAGAGGCAAGACTATCGAATGCGATCAACCCCCTGGCAACCTTGTTCGAATATCCCACGAGACTGCCTCCGCATCGGGGAATGATGCGACCCCAGTTCTCGGCATACTCTTTGAAGCTTTCCCGTTGGAAAGGATCGATCTCGTAACGGATAAAGCAAGTAATCGTAATCTTGTACTCCTGGTTTGTTGACGTTCGAGATGCTGGGCCGATTGCCGCTTATTATGGCTCAACCGCATCGACCTGTGACAGACGGCCTGCTGCTTATCTGTACGACGCAGGCGCGGATTTCTCTCTTCGAATCATCGCGCTTAATGAATCCAATTTGGAAACGATCACCTTAAAGGTCAAAAAAAACGTTAAGAGACTACGACCAAGAAACTAATCGACTGATACGCCGGTCTGGCGCTGAATTAAGTGCTCTCGTAGCCGAGCTGCAATGGCTACCGCGATCGCCTGAGCTGCTCGTGGGTCCGGGTGCCCGTCGTCGGATATACGCCAGTTTGGGTCCAACTCAACCCACACGTAAGACAATCCGCTCTCGTCCAGGATCCGACGCCGTAGCACCCGCTCCGAAGCTTCTTCCGGAGTGAACTGCGGTACGACGATGATTGGTATTGCCCCACGCGCGCGCGCCAACTCGACGGTCGCCTGCAGCACTTCGCGGGTGACTGTTATGCCGCCTTCTATCGTCTCCTCGCTACGGTAAGGCACCAGGAATTTGGCGATCGTCGCGAGCCGCCATCGGTGCGCCGGCGGCAGCCAGACGAGGCCGGGCCCAAGGTGAGGCCGATCGTCATTGAGGTTTCGATCAAACAGCACCGGTGTAAACAGTGTCACCACCGCCACCGGTTGGCGAAAACGGGGCAGCTCCGCCTTTAGCTTTAGATACGCCTGGTCATTGGCGAAGCCGGACACGGCGAGGTTGGCGCTTTGCAAGCCCATGATTGCGCCAGTCTGCGCGGGTATGGTTTCGTCCCACGTCAACCCCTCGCCTACCATCATCGATTCGCCCGTGAACACGATCGTGGGTCGATCAGGATCAACGGGTTCATCGACACGGCGCACGCGATATCCCGCAGAGTCGATCGCATACTCGACGACGCGACCTCCGATATTGTCGCGTCCAGTGCGGGACGGCACGAATACCCAACCAAGCCGTGGGTCAAGGCGGCGGCTCGGTTCGCTATAGGAAGGCTCTTTTTCCACCATCGTGGGGCGGGGGTTTCGCACGCGGAGTATCAACTCACATGCGCCGAACGCAAGCACGACCGCCACCATCACGTTGAGCGCGCCCACCGGTCTGTGCACGATGAAGCGACCGATACGTCGTCGCGCGGCGAGGGCAAGCGCTGCCCCGAGCGCGGCCATCGCGACACGAACAACCGACTCCACCAGCACGTACATGGAGCGCGGCAAGAAGAAAGACGGCAAGAAGTGCCGGTCGAGCCATTGTTGATTCGCAAGCAGAGCACAAATCAGCAGTGCGCCACCCAAGGATGCGACCACGACCTCGGCAACCACGCGCGCAGGAAGACGTTCGGAATGGCCCACTGGCGGCAAGCTATAAACTCTCCTCAAGTACGTGCTAGCATATCCGCACGATGCGTTCGGCACCACTCCATGGACGCGCTACAGCGTTTGATCGGATGCTCACGCCTATCCATCGATGGATCTGGCGCGATGCCGGGCGGTGCGTTCAAAAGCTGCTTCGCTTCGGGGAAACAGAAACCGATGGTGGACGCGATATCTTACGCGCAGCGGAAGTGACCTCAGACCCGCTCTTGCGCCGCCTCTATTTGGAACATGCGATCGATGAGTTGCGTCACGGCCTGCTCTTCCGCGAGCGGGCGGGCACAGTTCTGCGCGAGTTTTCCTACGACTTGAAACCGCTGTGGCGCGCCGACTGGCTCGCGCCCGGCGGGCACGGTCTCGATGATTTTCAGGTTGACCCGGAGTCCGATGTAGCTACGCTCGCTTTCCTCCATTTGTCGGAGAAGGCAGCCGCTAGCCGCTTCACTGTTTATCGCGAACTAATGCGACACGATCCGCGGACACGCGCGGTTTTCGAAGAGATTCTGCGCGACGAAAGGTTTCATATGAAGTACACGCTGACACAACTGGTGCGCGTGTCGCCCGAGCGTCACCGCCGTCACTTGTGGCGCGCGCGCCTCAGCCGCCTCTGGAAGGGTTACCTGCGCCTGGCAACTGCGCTTGCGAGCGCCATTAGCGTGCTCATCTTAACGATTCAATACTTCATCCTGTTGCCGCCGTTCGCTTGGCTTGCGAAGCGAGCCGCGCGACGGGAACTTCCCGGCTGGACCCCGATCTCCCCTGAACGCAACCGTTCGCTTAAAAGGCAGTACTAAGATGAGAACAGAGAGTCTCGTCATGACTGGCACAGGTTATATGTGCAGGCAGCGCCGCGTTAGAATCTGACATGCGTGCTGCTTCGACTGAGTTGCGAGTTGTGATGTACCCGTAGAAGTAGACCTTCGTTCCTGTCGGGTGGTACGGAGTACGCCATTTTCATCGGTGGTCGTGAGCCACCGATTATGATGAGTGAAATGAAGATACTGGGCATTTCGGCGCACTATCATGATTCTGCTGCGGCCCTCGTTATAGATGGTATTCCTGTCTGCGCGGTGCAGGAAGAGCGATTATCGCGGCACAAGGGCGACGCGGCTTTTCCGCAGTTAGCGATAGAGTGGTGCCTTGAGCATGCCGGCGTCGAGCCGGATGCTCTCGACGCTGTCGTCTTTTATGAACGGCCCATGTTGAAGTTCGATCGGATTCTCACGTGCGCGCTGCGAGCTTTTCCGCACTCCTGGCGAGCATTTCCGAAAGCGATGAAGAACTCGCTCAGCGAGAAGATGTGGATGCGCGGAATCATCTCGTCGCATCTCGGTGTGCCTGGACGAAAGGTCCTATTCACTGAACACCATCAGTCGCACGCAGCGGCCGCTTTCTTCACCGCGCCGACCAGTAGCGCGGCGATCCTGACAACCGATGGCGTGGGTGAGTGGGCTACGCTTACGGTCGGCCATGGCGAAAGGCATGCGAACGGCGCCAGTGCGATCACGTTACTGCGTGAAATTAGGTTTCCACATTCGCTGGGAATGCTCTACTCCACATTTACGGCATACCTTGGTTTCAAAGTGAACGAAGACAAATACAAAGTCATGGGCCTGGCTGGCTATGGCCGCCCGACCATGGTCGACAAGGTCCGCCAGCTGATTCGTCGCACGCCGGATGGCGGGTTCACGCTTGATCTCGATTACTTCGAATATCATACGACGGCCAGGCGTTCTTATTCGTCACGTTTCATCGAGCTCTTCGGACCTCCGCGCAATCCATATGCACCAATCGATTTGGAAGATGCGGAAGGCGAGCGCTTTGCCGATTGCGCCGCCAGCGTGCAACAAGTTCTGGAGGAGACACTGGTAGAGATAAGCCGGGCGCTTCACGAGGAGACCGGACTCACTGAGCTGTGCCTGGGAGGTGGCGTTGCACTGAACGGTGTGGCCAACGCGCGCATCCTGGCTGAGTCAGGTTTTAAGCGTTTGTTCGTCCCGCCGGCTCCGGGCGATGCCGGGTGCGCGCTGGGAGCGGCGCTTTACGCTGACCGAATCCACTTCGGCAATCCGGACCGCGAGGCGCCCGATCATTCTTTCTGGGGCCCGGCTGTAGACGGAGGTGAACTGGCTCGGCTGGCACGAGAAGACGGACATCTCGTCGATCAACTCGATGACAATAGGCTGATCGATCAGATTGCGGACGATCTCGCCGCAGGTCGTATTGTAGGGTGGATGGACGGCGCCCTCGAGTTCGGCCCGCGCGCGCTCGGTCACCGCAGTATCCTCGCGGCGCCGCACGCCGTAGAGATGCGCGATCGCCTCAATCGTGAAATTAAGTTCCGTGAGGATTTCCGGCCGTTCGCCCCCGTGGTACCTATGGAAGACGCCGAGAGGTACTTCGAGCTGACGCCCGGTGGGATGCGCTTGGCGCGCTTCATGTCCGGCGTCTTCCCCGTGCGCTCCGAATGGCGTTCACGGCTGCAAGCCGTCACCCACATTGATGGCACAGCGCGACTGCAGGCTCTGGAACGTGACTTGGCGCCGCGGCTGTACGCGCTAGTGAAGGCGTACGGTCAGCGCAGCGGCATCCCGGTATTGCTCAATACATCGTTCAACCTGGCCGGAGAACCTATCGTGAATCGCGCGGTCGAAGGGTACTCGACTTTCCTGCGGTGCGGCATCGATGTGTTGGCCGTGGGCCAAACCCGAGTAATGAAACGCGCCTCGACGAAAAGAAAGGAGGAAGAAGTTGCGTGCTTGAGAAGCGTGGCAGAATCCATCGCGGGCTGATCGTATTCGGCAGCACATTCGGATCGATGGCAGAGCTGGCGCGCGGGCTGTGGCAAAGCGATTCGAACCGGCGCTGGCTGGTACCGCTGGCCATCTTTCTGTGCGTTACCGGGTTGCTGCTCATCGTAGCAACAACTGTCGAAGCTCTGGCTCCGTTCATTTACGCGATCTGGTAATCAGTGGACGCCTTCCTGGAGCTACTCGCCTGTCCGGCGTGTGAGGGTTCGCTCCACGCGGATTGGTCGTGTCACGGTTGCGGTGCGCAGTACGAAGCGCCGGCCGGTATCCCTCACTTGCGGCTTCCGAATGACGCAAGAGTTGACTTGGTGCGCCGCTTCTACGAGCACGCGCCGTTCCCCGGTTACCCGGCGCGCGACAACCTGGCATGGCTGCGCGCACGGGCCGAGCGCAGCGAGTTCGCGCGGCTGCTCGATCAAGCGATCCCCGTTGACGCGCGGATCCTGGAGATCGGATGTGGTACTGGGCAGATGAGCCTGTATCTGGCGCGCGGGGATCGGTTGGTGATCGGCGCCGATCTGACGCGTGCGTCACTCGAGTTGGCAGTGTCAGCGGCACGCCGCTTCCGACTTGATCGCGTGCTGTTCGTCGAAACGGATCTCCACCGACCGGGCCTGCGTAAAGATTCGTTCGATGTCGTCTATTCATCGGGCGTCTTGCACCACACACCAAATCCGCGCGCAGCTTTCGCTCGCATCGTGCAGCTTACACGGCCGGGCGGGATGATCGTACTCGGACTCTACAATGCAATCGCTCGCATTCCGCTCCGACTGCGCCGCCTGGTCGCTCGCCTGTCGCGCTATCGCGTGGTCCCGTTCGATCCGGTGTTACGTGATCGGAAGAACGAACCTGCGCGGCGCGAAGCATGGCTACGCGACCAGTATCAACATCCCGAGGAGCATAGACACACGCTCGCCGAGGTTCAGGGCTGGTTTGCCGAGAACGGCGTCGAGTACGTGCGAGCGTACCCGAGCGCGCTCATCGGCGAGGATCCACAGGAGCTGTTTGAGTTGGCCGCCGACAACTGGCGACCTGAGGGTTGGTTGGCGCAGGTTGGCTGGATTGGCGCGCTTGGGCATGAAGGTGGCCTTTTTGTAACGGTCGGTCGGCGAACGTAGGGGTGCGGGACGCGTTTTCTCACGCAACAGCCTCGTGCATGAGTTCACTGCGCAGAACAGCGCTTACTCGAATGTGGAAACTTGTCGACGCTGAACGTCACCGCGATTTGAGTGATTCTATCTGGCGCTTGGGCCAAAATACTCATTCTCTTTTTACTCACAATCGGCAGCAACTCGTTCTTAGTGATTCCGATGGCTATAGCCGCCGGCCTTGATGAAGGGCCTTCAATAGAGAGCGCGTGCCGCCAGTAAGGGGCACGTCAATGAGAGTGCGCAAAGGAAGGCTGGCCGTGAGCGCAGCCGCGCTGTCACCATCGGTCCTTGATACCGAGGACGACGGCGATGCTGGGGCGGCATTCGATTGTCTTGGGCCTTGTTGGGCTGAACAAGCGAAAACGAACAGTGCCGCGCCTATGATTGGCAGACACCACCTTGACGATGATGAAATCAATGATCCTTCTCTTCGATCCGGCACGCTCTGCATTACTTGAGTCATAATCGGATATCCCTTCGCTTGCTGAACGCGGTAACGGTCGTTACAATCTAATTCCCCTGTTACTTCGGAGTCAATGGCTAAGAACTCGGCACAAAAGCTGGAGTGGATTCTCCTGATCCATCAGTTGCCGCCCAAGCCCACAAACCTGCGCGTGCGCATCTGGCGCAAGCTGCAGAAGCTGGGCGCGGTAGCGATCAAGAACTCTGTCTATGTTCTTCCGGCCAACGAAAAAACTCACGAAGATTTTCAGTGGCTTAAGCAAGAGATAGAAACTGCCGGCGGCGAAGCAACTGTGTTTCAAGCCGCCGCAGTCGAAGGCGCGACCGATGAAGAAGTCACAGCCACCTTTCGCAAAGCGCGTGATGAAGAATTTGCAGCCATCGCAGCGGAACTCGAAGGGCTGGCCGGCGCGGCTAATCAGCAGGGTCGCGGAAAGCATCTCTCAGTGGGACGACTAGCAACCCACGAATCGGAGTTGGATAAGTTGCACTCGCAACTGGAAGGCGTCATAGCCAACGATTTCTTCAACGCCGACGGGCGCGCAGACGCGCTCGCGGCTTACGAGCGTTGTCAGAAAGCAATTCGTGCGGCGCACGGTCCAGCCCCAAAAGCAACTCGCGCTACCGTCAAGCCTGGGGCTCTCGAGTTGGCGAAGTATCAGGGTCGCCGCTGGATGACTCGACGGAACCTGCATATTGATCGGCTGGCTTCCGCTTGGCTAATCAAACAGTTCATCGACAAACGCCCGCGCTTCTACTTTGTTGCTGAGGGCGAGACGGTAGAGGGCGCGATTGCGTTCGACATGTACGGCGCCGAGTTCACGCATCACGGCGAGGATTGCACCTTCGAGACGATGCTAAAACGATTTGGCTTGAGCGGTAGCAAAGGCCTACGTGAGATAGCCGAGATAGTTCACGACATAGATCTGAAGGACGACAAGTTTCATCGGCTGGAGGCTGCTGGGCTCAATGCGATCATTAACGGACTCAGTGAAGTGCTCAGAGACGATCGCAAACTGCTCCAACAGTGCATGGTTATCTTTGATGGATTGTACGGGCTTCTTGGTCAAAGCGCGCAGAAGGACAAATCGAAGCGAAACGTCCAGCGGCAACGGAGGCACGAGCGCGGTCGCTCCCCGCACCGATAGATGCTTTAGGTCTCACCCGAATCAGGAAGAGAGGTAAGCACATGAAATTCACGATCGGTTCTTTCGGCTTGTTGTTTGTCTTTCTGGGGACGGCAGCCGTCTCAGCACAGACAACCACTATCGACTTCAATAATGAGAAGCTCGGCGAAGTACCGAGCGGTTTTTCCACTGCGCTCACTGGCAGAGGCAAACCCGGCAAGTGGGTAGTGATGAAAGACCCAGCTTCGCCTAATCAAGGCAATGTCCTCGCGCAGACTGACGCCGATCAGACTGATTATCGTTTTCCGATCTGCGTCTATGATGGCCTGAGCGCAAAAGATGTCGATATCACTTTGAAGTTTAAGCCTGTCTCAGGCAAAGGCGATCAGGGTGCTGGCATTGTCTGGCGTTACCAGGACAAGGACAACTATTACGTCGTCCGCGCCAATGCTCTCGAAGGCAATGTCGTGCTCTACAAAGTACAGAATGGAAAACGGACTGACTTGCCACTGGTAGGGAAGGGCCGCACCTACGGGATGAAAGAGAAAGTGGCTTCGGGGGAGTGGGGCACGCTGCGCGTGATTGCGAAAGGCAATCACTTTGAGGTCTATCACAACGACAAGAAACTCTATGACGTGGAAGATGAGACTTTTAAGCAGGCAGGCAAGATTGGCTTATGGAGCAAAGCTGACTCGGTGATTTACTTCGACGATCTGCAAGTGACCGTGAAATGAAAATTCAGGAGGAGGGTCCAGAAAGAAAAAGTTCCATGGACCACGGCGCGAAGTCTGAAAGAGAGATCGGTGATGGTCATCAGATGCCTTCATGGCGTGAGGTGTTTCTGTACTTTCTCTTTCTTGGTTTCGTCAACGTCGGGGGGCCAGTCGCGCAGATCACGATGATGTACAACCACATGGTCGAGCGGCGGAAATGGCTGACGGAGGATCGCTTCGTGAAGATCATGGCCTTCTGTCACATGCTGCCTGGTCCCGAAGCACTCCAATTGGCGATCTATGTTGGCTATTTGAAACGCAAGTTATGGGGAGGAATCCTGGCGGGTCTCACATTTATTTTGCCGGGCGCGATCGTCATGATCGTTCTGAGCTGGCTGTACGTTAAGTATGGCAAGCTGCCGCCAGTCAATAACGCGCTCTACGTTCTCAAGCCGGCAGTCTTTGGCATAATTGCCGCCGGCATCATCAAACTCGGTCGGGCGGCAATTCGGAACATCTTTCTTGCGGTCCTACTGGTCGGCGCGTTTGCAGGAATGCGTTTCGCGGGAGTCAACTTCCTGTTGATTCTGCTCGTAGCTGGGGCCTTGAATTTGCTGATCAAAGAAGGCTGGCCACGGTTGAAGAAAGGAACGCCGACCCTTCCGGTAACGATCGTAGCATTCGCGCTACTGCTTCCGTTTATTGATTCGCGTTTGTTCCAGATCGCATGGTTGTTTTTTAAGACAGGTTTGTTCAGTTTTGGGGGCGCGTATGCCTCGCTGGTCTTCGTGCAGCGCGGAGCAGTCGCGCAGTATCACTGGCTGACGGATGGCCAATTGCTGGACGGGGTGGCGATGAGCGTGGCGACACCTGGGCCATTCATGCTGTTCACTACTTTTGCGGGCTATCTCGCGGGCGGAATTGCTGGAGCAGTGCTCGCCACGTTCTTCGTCTTCTTACCCTCGTTCATCTTTGTCATCGGCGGCACTCACTATATTGAAAAGGTTCGCGACAATCGCACTATTCAGGCATTCCTTGCCGGCGTTAGCGCCGCAGTAGTTGGCGTGATCGCGGTTGTTTCCCTTGATCTAGTTCCCGAAGCAATTGTTGGCTGGCCAAGTGTCGCCATCGCGGTCATTGCTTTTTTGCTGATCGTTTGGTTGAAGCGGGATGTTGCTTTGGTGGCAGTGGGCGCGATAGTCGGCGGGGTTATTTATTCAGTTGCACGAGCGTTTGCTTAGGCCAATCGGGCACGAGCTTTACGAGGCGAAAGAACGGCATAGGAGGTCGCGAATGAAGTGGGTCACCCGCCAACGAATTCAAGTCAATCGAACCGCAACCTGCTGGCTCATTCAGCGGTTCCTTGATCCTAAGGCGAAGTTTCTTTTTGTGCCGGCGGAAAATGTGGCTTCGGTTCAGGCGGGAAGCGGGGCCACAGGTTTCGACGCTCCGGGTGCGACTTATCCTCACCAGGACGAGCAGGGTTTATGTTCCTTTGCAGCGCTGGTGCGTGAGCGATTGACTCACGATCCGGCTTTGCTGGAGATGGCCCGCATCGTGCAGGCGGCGGACATCAAAGGCCAGTTGGACGATCATCCGGCAGCTCGCGGCTTGCAATTGATCAGTCGCGGATTCCCATTGGTGACGAAGAACGATCATGAGACCGCAGAGCGCGCCGCGTTCGTTTATGACGCGCTTTACGCGAGCATTAAGGAAGACCAAGCCCCTGAGTAATGCCAAGGAGAGAACATCTGAACAGAAAGAAAGGTAGGCATGAAAATGAGAAAAGATAGAAATTTAGCGCGCAGGGCACTTATTCGTTTATCTCTCGCGAGAAGACTTATCTTGAGCGTTGCAGCATTCTTATTAGCGACCTTGTTCGTGTTGGTCGCGTGCTCTGCACCTCAGAACCAGTCAGGACAGGCTAACAACCAGCAACAAGCCGGGGCAACAGACTGGAAGCCGGTCGAGCAGGCGTTAGGTAAAGCGGGCTCTATGCAGCCAGGCGATGTTTACAAAGTGAGTCTGCCGCGCAGCGATCTAAAGGTCACTGTCGGTGGTCTGGAACTCAAGCCCGCGCTCGCTCTTGGTTCGTGGGTCGCTTTCAAGAAGACTGGCGATATGACGTTGGTAATGGGCGATCTGGTGCTCACCGAAGACGAAGTGACCCCAGTCATGACGAAACTTGAAGAGGGCGGAGTGGAACCAACGGCTTTGCACAACCATGTGCTGCATGAATCTCCGCGCGTGATGTACATGCACATTCATGCGATGGGTGACAGCGTGAAGATCGCCAAGGCCGTCCATGATGCGCTCGCGTTGAGTAAGACTCCCTTCGCGGCACCCGCCGCCGCTCCTCCGAATCAGGATTTGGGAATTGACACGAAGCAAATCGATCAGATTATGGGCCAGAGTGGAAAGGTAAACGGCGGGGTCTATCAATTCTCCATTCCACGCGCCGACAAGATCATGGACAATGAGATGGAGATTCCGCCTTCGATGGGAGTTGCACAGGCTATCAACTTCCAGCCGACAGGCGGAGGCAAGGCAGCGATCACCGGTGACTTCGTGCTGCTCGCGAGTGAAGTCAACCCAGTGATCAAGGCGCTGCGAGATAACGGCATCGAAGTGACGGCCTTGCACAGCCACATGCTGGTAGAGACGCCGCACCTGTTCTTCATGCACTTTTGGGCCAATGACGACGCGCAGAAGCTAGCACGGGGACTGCGCGCCGCGCTGGACAAAGTAAATGTGAAGAAGGGCTAGTCCTCTTAGTCCATTTGAACTGGCAAATTCTTTGCTTTTCGGTGTCACGCTCTGTGGGGTGGCGTCCGTTAGTAAACCTCCAACTTAGAAAGCTCAATACCCGACATTGCGGTCTACGCCACGTCCTGTATTCAATGGGTGTTGATGTTGGGTTCACTCCCGTTTCGTCGCTCACCTGAGGCTAAGCGGTAACTTTCAGTCTCTGAAATTTCACACTTGCCCACGTGAGCCGTTTGGGGAGCAGTAAAAGCGCTTTCGCGATCCCCGAAAACGACTCCGTCATGATCAAAATTTTGTGTGAGAAACCGTCCCCCAAACGTCCCCCAGCGATACGCAAATCAGGCAGTGCATGCACGAAATGCATTGCATGCACATTGATTTTTCTTGAGCGGTTTTGTAAGTATTGAAAATAAAGAGCGGTAATTCTAATTCCCAAGTTGGAGGTTGTGGTTCGAGTCCCATCGCCCGTTCCATTTTCCTCAGTGAGGTTTAGAAGTCCGATCGCCGCTCGCCTTCAAAGGACGGCGAAGGATCGCAAAAATCGCACGCCTGACGCCGGTTAATCAAGATTTTGATTCGCATCAAGTCCGCGCCACAGCCGTTTCCTTGTCCATCGTGTTTGCCAACAGCAGGATGGCTCCGCTGAAAAGCAGCGTGTCGAAGAAATAGTTCAGCGCCACCACGTCTGTGGGTGCCGCGAGGAGCATCGGCAGGTAAATCCACAACACCGTCAGCAGAATCGTGAGCCCTAACGCCGTGGCTGCCATGCGTGTTTTCTTATTCACGAGCAAGCAGACGCCTGCGAGAATCAGAATCACACCAACAAAATAACTCAAGAAAATTCGCCCGGGAATCCACTCGGGAGTGAGCTTTTGCAGCGGAATTCCCGGCACGTATTCCGGGTGCAGCAGATGCTCCACCCCATAGAATAGCGAGGGAATGGCCACAAAGAATCGCGGAATCGCGGCCAGTGCCTTCGTCAGTTGTGCGCGCGACGGCGGTCTCGGCCGAGTGCTCCACGGCGACATCGCGAAAGCGAAAGCGCCGCCGCTGAAGGCGAGTTGTCTCAGGGCCAGGGCCCAAAAAAATCTGTTGCCAGGGTTCGCAAGGGTGGCAGGCAAGTCCATTACGAATACGAAGATCAGCATCGTCATTCCCACCAGGGCCGCTGCCAGCCGCGCCTGGACGCGAACGGCAATACTGAGCGCCGCGCAAATAAAACCGGCGCCCACCAGATAGACCCAAAACGTATGCGCGGGAATCCAGCGTGGAACGAGGGACGCAATGTCCGCCGTGATGGTGAAATGCTCGGAGCCAAAAACGGCCATGGGAATCGCAAAAAACATCCGGCCAAACGGCATGATCTTGTCCACGCCATGTTCCTGCGACAATTCACCGAAAATTTTGATGAGGCCGATGATAAAAAGCAGCGACGCACAAACATACATCCAGAATGTTATCGCCGGCATGCCGAACGGCGCGGAAACCAGAGCAGGTACGACGACGAGCTGTTGAAAACAGCACAACTGGATTTGCAACGCTGGACGCTCCCCTCCCGGTGAATTCGAGTGGCGACATTCTAAAGTTCCCAACCAAGGGAGGCAACCAGACTGTGACCGGTGCTCGTCAACGAGTCGCGTAGCGACGACAGATAGCAGCCCCGGGTGAGCAAGCGGAGTGTATAGACCGGCGATCATGCCCCCCTAAAGATCCCCAGCCCGCGGAGCGGGCGACAGGAACGGTTGTATACTGATATTCAAGGTGAGTCTATGATCCGGTCGCTACCGCTCCCGGTTCTGACACGAAGCGTCGCCCCACGCGTGACCCCTGGAAAGTTTGCAAACGCGAGTGAGCAACCGGCTCGAGATCGATGCCAAAACTCGACGATGATATTGATGCCTTGTTCAAGCTGCCGCTGACAGAGTTCGTTGGTGCCCGCAAGGCACTAGCCGCTCGACTGAAGCAGAACGGTTTCGTCAGTGAGGCGGAAGGCGTAAAGGTGTTGTCAAAGCCGTCAATCTCCGCCTGGACGGTGAATCAACTCTATTGGCGGCATCGTGAAGCGTTCGATGAGCTAATTGCGACGGGTCAGCGATTTCGCAAGGCGCAAGTCACCGGGAAGATGGTGAACATGCGGGAAGCTCTCGACGCGCGCCGCGAAGCACTCTCGCACCTGTCGGATATGGCGACCGAAGCACTGCGCGATGCCGGTCACAATCCTTCGTTGGATACACTGCGACGCATTGCCGCTACACTCGAGGCGTTGTCCGTCGCCACTTCACTCTCAGATCGCACAACTCTCGGGCGACTGACGCACGACATCGATCCTCCGGGCTTTGATTCATTAGGTTCATTCACGCCGAGCGCCGGCATAACAAAGCGCGCCGCGGAACCGCTGCACGTCAGTCCTTCAAAGAAGGCAGTCACTGCATCGAGCAAGGCACAAGAGGCCGCGGCCGAGACGAGCCGGCGTGAAGCGCGGCAGGCTCGGATAAATGCCGCGAAAGCTTCACTACAGCAGGCCAGGAAATCGCTCATTGCTGCTCGTGCCGCAGTCAAGAGTTTGGAGGGCGCGCAGAAAAAGGCCGAAGCAACAGAGAAAGAAGCCGCGCAGCACAAGCGCGAGGCAGAGGAGCGCTTCAAAAAAGCGAGCGCCGCATCTGCGGATGCAGCGCTGCGCGCGCAAAGCATCGCCGTCGAATTAACCAAAGCAACCAAGATGTTGGACGACGCGAAGCGCACTGTCGAGAGTGCAACGAAAGAACTTGAAAACTCTTTTCGAGAACCTGCCTAAGAATTGAATCAATGAATCAATGGATCAATTGGAGCGAATCGCAATCCTGATTCCGATCGGTTACTCAAGCACAAAGGAGATTACATGACAACCGCGACCAAAATATCTGTGAGGGCCCTGGCTCTGGGAGGTAAGTTCGTCGGCGAGCACGTGGGCTTCGCCATGATTGACATTTACGGACCCGACGATGCCGACACGCCTTTGGCGTCCGGTCTGACCGATCAGGGTCTGGTAGAGAACACCGATGGCTCTGGCGTTACGGCCCTGATCATGGGCCAGCCCTATCCCTGGGGCTACCCAGTAACTGCCGATCAGGCAACGGAGTTCACTGCTGAAATTCCTTTGACGGAACCAACGGTACTCACCTTCGTGGCCACTTCGGTGGCAGATCCGCGGATATCGGCCTCATGCAATCGTCTGATAATACCGAACCTGTCGCTAACGGGAGCGATGGCGGTAGTGATTGTGATACCCGGTCTATTGACGGCGTTAACCGAGCCTGCCGGCGAAGCCTCAATTCTTGAGGGAGCCCCAACAACCATCACCGCTCAAGTGCGCATGATGTGTGGCTGTATGATCGACAACCTGTTCTGGCCAGTCGCCAATTTCAGCGTGCAAGCGATCATCGGCAACGGAGGAGAGGACCAGACTTTGAACTTGAGCTACACGGGCAAGCCGAGTTTGTTTTCAGCGACCTATACTTTTCCCGCCCCTGGAGACTATTACATTAGGATTGTTGCTACTGAAATGAATGGCAACCTGGGTGGCACCCCTCCATTTATGGTTAAGGTGAAACACAAGTGAATGGCGAAAAGCGCGATTTTGCGATTAGGTTGACGCTTCGGAATTGAATCATTGGATCAATGAATCAATGAATCAATGAATCAATGGATCAATTCTTCGCTGATGCCAGCGCGTAGATCCCTTGCCTGAGGCGGATCGCATATCCCTCATCTACCAGTTGATGGTTTCCGGAACCCGCTTCAACGCGGCTCAAACCCGAAGCGCGCGCTGTCTCGCCGAGTACCGACATCCCGGCGCCCGCCAAATATGCTCGAGCGATCTCTCGCAGTGCCGTCTTGCGGCGAATCGGTTTTCTCAGCTCTTCCGGGAAACGGTCTTCGGCTGGGATCCAGATGTAGGAAAACGGTTGATAGATGACGTCCTGAGGGATCACCTTCATGTGGCGTTGTAACTCATCGAGGGCGCGTGTGAATGCCGCACGTTCGGTGACTCCGCTTTCCGCGCGTAGGTCCGGGGTGGCCAGTTCGTGTTCGCGCCGGAGCACTTTGAGAATGCGCTTGGCTGCGTCTGACAAAACTTCGGGCTCGCCTTTCCGCCGTGGCATCCACACCGCGGCAAAATGGCTTATCAAAGCCGGCGCGACAAACATCGAACGACCGCCCGCGAGTTTCGCGTAGTAAACGCGGCCGCGGCGCATGACCTCGTCCTTGAGGTACCAGGTGAGGCGCGTCTCTTCGTCTTTTTGGACATTGCGGGGCAAACTAACATCGCGGCGACCGCACACCGCGATGTACAACGATGGACCCGCGCGACGAGCATCTGTCAGCGTATTTGCAAAGCCCACGTCTTCGATGAAACGTTCGGCGTCAATAGCTGATTCAACGCGGAGGTCTTCGTCGCGTCGCCACATGCGGTCGCGATGGAGTTCGATCTGTTCGGGGAGAGGCGGAGTAGTCATTGGGTTAGGGGCGGCGAGGTGATTAAAAGGGAAGGTGATGGGGTCATAAGCATTGCGGATTATAAATTGAAAAATGCAAATTGAAAAAATTTCTTCTATCCGAGATGACAATAAAGGTGGCCCCCTCTACTGATTGAGAATCGCACAATCGCAGGCCCGACGCCGTCAGTTGCTTTTTATGTATAATGCCCCACATGGAAAGCAGATTCTCCGATTTGATTGGTCGTGATTGTCTGACACCCCAAGGAGATCGGGTCACAGTGGAACTTATAGCAACCGACGAGAACTTCCCGCCGCATTTCATCGTTACTAGATTCGTCTATTTACGGATCACGATTTTCGACTCAGAACACCCATGACATCAAACCCTCGTCTCATCGGCCGCATTCTCGCGCTACTTTCTCTCGTCTTGATAGTTAGCGGCGTATTCGCGCAAGGTTTCGTCAGTAACCGACTGATTGATTTCAGCAACGCCGCGACGACCGCGAACAACATCCTGGCGCACAAAGGCCTGTTCCAATTGGCCTTCACGGTCTTTCTCATCGAAATGGCGTGCAATGTCGCGAACACTGCTCTTTGGTATGTCTTGCTGCGGCCGGTGAACCGCAGCCTGGCTTTAGTCGCGGCCTTCATCGACCTCGCTGGTGCGGTGTTCAAGACCTTTGCCCGCGTCTTCTTTATTGCTCCGCTGTGGGTGCTGCTCCGTACCGGATCTCCGGTGTTGAGCGGCTTCACGTCTGAACAAGTGCAATCGATCGCGCTTATCCTCCTGAGAGTGAATAACACCGGCGCCGGTATCGCCGTGGCATTTTTTGGTTTCTCAGTGACGCTGAACGGCTACCTGATTTTCCGTTCAACCTTTCTGCCGCGCTGGTTGGGCGTGCTGCAGATGTTTTGCGGATTATGCTGGCTGACATTTCTTTATCCCCCGCTCGGCTCTCGCATGTTCATGGTGGCCGCGCTCGGGTCCCTGTTGAATGTGGTAATCATGATCCTGTGGCTCCTCATCCGCGGCGTCGATGAAGATAAATGGCGGTCGAAAGCTGCCGCTGCGTCTGACACCTGACATCTGACACCTGCTTTCGATGATCTCCTGGCTGCTGGGTTTTCCGGTGCACGAAGAGACCTCTGATCTCTGGTTCCCTCCGTCCTTCTTCCTCGTTCTGATTGCTGCGCTGCAAACTAACATCGCGGCGACGCGCCACCGGTGATGACTTAGACATCTTGTCACCCGTCACCTGTCACGCGTCACCTGTCCAACGCCCACGTCTTCGATGAAACGTTCGGCATCAATAGCTGATTCAACGCGGAGGCCTTCATCGCGGCGCCACATGCGGTCGCCATGGAGTTCGATCTGTTCGGGGAGAGGCGGAGTCCCGATGCGTCGGGATTGGGTTAAGGGCGGCGTGGTCAGCAAAAGGAACTTCTGGTTGGATAGCGCGCTTGAGAATCACAAGCCTGACCCCGATCGCTTATCGCTCGATACGTGGCCGAGCTTTGCTTGTACTCGAGAGAGCAACGTTAGAAGAGTTTGCTGGCGAACTCCTCCATTTCGTCTTTCGAGGTCGTATCTTCGATCGGAACGCCAAAATGTTCAGCCAACATCCTAGCGAATACCTTGACCGGATACGTCGGGTTGTTATGCTCGTCCGAAGCGAACGTCAGATGAAACGACTCGACAATCTCACCCGGATCACTCACGTATAAGACGGCAGTCGGATTGCCACTATGGGTGGTCTCCCCAACAACAAGTTTTAGGAATCTTGTCTTGGATATAGCGAGTTCGATGATTGCCGGATCCTCATCGTCGAAATCTGGCTCGGCATTATTGTAGTAGTTGATTTCCGGGTCACGGGCGATGACTTCAATCATTAGTCCTTCATCTACTACCGAAAGCCTCGCGGAACTGGAGAGAATCAGATTTCTGGGTAGGGCTCGCGAGGGAATGTCCGTACTGAGCATTCTAAGGAAAACTTCAGTGAACTTGGTTTTGGGTTGACGTACAGCTACCTCCGACATCGTTAATTCCTTTCCCGTAAGGCTTTCGTATTGAAAAGACCGAATCTTTCTGTTTCGTCTATGATACAAATGATAGCATAGCTCTACCGAATTGCGGGTTATCGTACGTGCTTTATTTGTAAGTCTTTGGTTTCATTTGGAAACGGAGAGTAGGGGAGGCTTGCGATTTACGATTCTCTGTCACTCGCCACTGTTGTATTGTTGAAGGATCTCGGAGCCGGCTTTCTAGATCGATATATGAACAGATATTCCCACATCGGGGAGCCAAGAAATGAATTTTGTATACAACGACTGTAAAGAGGATTGATCCATGGCTCTTAGTCCGAAAGAGATTGGGAGACGAATTCGCGAAATCACAGACGAAGTCGGTGTCGGAAGGGCAAAAATAGCCGACGCTCTGGGAGTCGACCAAGAAACGATATCGAAACTTGAAATGGGAACTTTAGACCCCATTCCAGGTGACTATGTTCTTGTAATAGCTCGATTACTTCAGACTGATTTTCGGTATTTCATATCCAGTGACCTTGATGATGTGGAAGCCGGAACCAAAAAGCTATTTCGCAAACTGGCCGCGCCAACCCCTAGTGACTTCCTCGCCATTCGTCGCTTTGTTTCATTTTGTATGTCAGAGAAAGACCTCGAGGCTCTCCTTTCAGTCGAAAGGCAAAAGGACATTCCCACGTACAGAACAGGGAGAAACTCGCCACGGTTGCACAAAGATCAAGGTAGAGATGCAGCGAAACAAGAAAGAAAACGTTTGGGTCTGGGGAATCGTCCTATTGGGAACATCTTTGAGACCTTGCGCTCTCAAGGAATCCACTTATTCAGACACAGTCTTGAGGATAGAAACCTCAATGGCGTAACGATTCAGCATCCGCAGGCAGGAGTTTGTGTTCTGATTAATTACGACGACGATTTGTATAGACAGTTCTTTTCGGCAGCACACGAGTATTGTCACGTGCTAGCAGATCGGAGTGTCCTGGCGACGGAAGGGTGCGTAGTTTCTTACAGGGGGCGCTATGACTTAGTTGAGGTTCGCGCGAATAATTTCGCCGCAGAGTTTCTGTTGCCAACAGCGGTTTTTGCTGAGCACAAGCGTCCCAAGGATCTTGATGAGCTTTCCTCATTCGTGCGAACGATAGCGCAAGATTACAAAGTCAATACTGAAACGGTCGCTATTAAGCTTAAGGACCTTGGGTGGATTACAGATAAAACTCTCGCTTCTTTCCAAGCCGTCAGACTAGCTGTCATCCGTCGAACTGAGAAGACTGATCCAGACATCCCACCGAACTTGACACCCAAACAAATCGAACGACGCGTCAATGCGATTCGGGAGGGAATTAGTTCTTATTACCTTGAACTACTTCGCCGGGCACTCACCGAGGACCTGATAACCTTTGGACGCTTTGCTGAGATGCTTGATATGACTACTGAACAAGCCAGAGATTTTGTAACGGCGACGAGGTTAGCTATATGACTCTGACAGCCACACCCGTGTCGCTCTGGCTCCTCGACAGTTCAACCTTCATACACTGCTGTGTCATTTCTCGTGTACCCTTGTTTGTTCTCTTACGGTCTCCACTGTTTTTTTCCGAATATGTCTTTCGAGTCGAGCTAGGTGTCAATGCTCATGATTCAACACGCGGCGCGGCAGCTCATTGGGTTTCGCGGGGGAAGATTGGCATCAGTAGCCTCTCCCTAACGGACCTCGATCGGATAAACCAATTAGGTACCCCAAGGAGAATCGGCTTAGGCGAGATCGCTTCTGCAATCCTTGCTGAGCGCGACGGCGGAGGGGTTCTATGCGATGACTGGAAGGGCAGACGTTGGTTGCAAACGCGAGTGACGTTGAGCCGTTGGGAGTCTATCGAAGATGTTCTACTTGACGCGGCACGATCCGGCCATGTGAGTGAGTTTGACCTGGACAGTTTTCAGGAGGATTTGCAAAAGGCGCGCTACACGTGCCGAGTTAACCTTCGGGTTGAACATCTTCGCCGCATTGCGAATCAATGAGAAATCCTAGTTTTTCTCTGTGTCTCTCCGGCCTCTGTGGCGAATGACTGAGAACAGACACAAGCCAAAGCAGGCGGAGCTTTCGGGAAACGGAGTTCGGGGTCAGGCGTGCGATTTTGCGATCCTCAATCCAGCCAATATCTCGTAAGAAGTTCCGCGGAAAGTATCGCATGAATCAGTGGCCGCTGGAGCTTTGGCGGCGAACGCAAAATCGCACGCCTGACCCCCGGTTTTCCGTCCCGAAGGAGGCGATTCTGAAACTTATTTCGAGTAGATTTCTCAATTGAGCTAACGAATCACTTTCGAGTAGGTTTATCGTGAGGCAATTCTAAATATTGACTCAATAAGAATCGAGCAATATAGTCCCTCCGTTCCCCTAACTATTTTCGAGGAGCTTCCACCTTTGTCCCTTCAAACTTGGCTAGCTTGGATAGCTTCACATATCGGGCTTGGCTCCATTAAGAACGTCACTGGAGTACGTAAGGATCTAGTTGATACTAAGAAAGCAAAACTTGAGATTGAGAAATTAGAGGACGAAGCAGAAAGGCGAGACGCGCTTGTAGTGCCGGCTACCTTTGAAGACGTTAAGACCTTCGACCCCAAATTCAAAGAAATAAATCAAAAAGCCTTAGTAATGGTGCTCGAAAGTGATGCGGACACTGTATCTCAAAAGATTGAAAGAGTTGTCCGCCTTATTTGGACCATTGTCGGCCAACTATGGTTCCTCGTATTCATGCTTTACGAAATCACAAAATTGCTCTTATACGTCTTAAGGTTCACGATTGGAAAATAGCCTAGCTTGGATGAAACGAGTTGGTGTCAGCTTTGCGATTTTGCGATTCTCACTAGTTGCTAAGGCGTCCGGCAGGGTCCCTGGAGAATCGCATAAATCGCATCTATGAAGCAGGCGTCGGAGTCAAGCGAAAAATAAACGAGCTTCGCTTTGGTCGCCAAGCTGATTGGTTACAGGCGGCAACGCGGGCGTTCTCAAGTTTAGTTGGCTGACGATCTGAGT